>ENA-UPTJ01000102-UPTJ01000102.1-marine-metagenome-genome-assembly--contig:-NODE-102-length-57749-cov-6.661577_pt1 | contig 57749 bp, 35 predicted proteins | sample MGYA00238168_ERZ767080 | MGnify/ENA primary metagenome ERZ767080 (study PRJEB28935, sample SAMN06266237) | marine metagenome | isolation source: Columbia River Estuary | place: USA:Columbia River Estuary... | reverse complement strand
TCTGCCATTCGTTTTAATAATGGAATACATTCAAAGGATGTTTGCATCGTGCGGAATGGAACTTCGGTAGCGTATTTTGATGCGTCTTCAATGGCTTGTTTCCTTGCTGCGAATTGTTCTGGGGTGTCTTTGGGTAAGCCAAAAGCGTCCATGATTGCATCAAAGGCACGGGTGTCTTCATCCACCAAGGCGATGAGTTTGTCTTTTAGCAGCTGACCTTGTTCGGCCCAGGGAGAGAATTCGTGTACGCGATCTTCCCATCCTCGTTTGGCGGCGCTCAAGTTGGCCACCATGGTGCCCAACGCAGCGCCGAGTGCCCCCGCCAAAGCGGAAATGCTGCCCCCTCCAGGCGCTGCACTATCACTCGCCGTTTCGTCGGCAAAGCCGCGAACCGTCATGTTAACCAGTCGAGATTGCTTCTCATCGCTAAGCATATATTCAATTATTTTTTTCTTCGGATCAAATATACCCAATTCATTCAAGCCCATGCTACGAATGGCGCAATCAATCAGATCGGCCTCACTCACGCCCGTGCTCAAACCCTGCTTTTCAAGGAAATATCGACCTGCATCCAACAAAGGCTGCAAAGGAATCAATCCCACCAATTCGGAACCGGTTACGCGCACTCCGCGCTCGTCGGCCGACATTCGAGTTTCTTCAAAAGCAATATGCAAAGGACTGATTTTGTAATTGGTTAGGTTCATCGAGATCTGAGCCATGTTGTACTCCTCGATATACCAGCCAATGGCTTTGACGCTCTTTAATTTGCCCGGAATACGGATGGGTTCTCCGTTTTCATCGTTCATTATTTTGCCGGAATAGGGGTTGCCTTCGCGTTTTACACGACCTGCTTCGCGGACATCAAAGGCGATGCGGTTGGCGATGCGGGTGCTTTTGGTATTTAGATTAACGTTGTAGGCAATTAGAAAATCCCGGGCACCGATTACGGTGGCGCCAGCCGTGGGGTTCATTACTGCAGGGCCATAATCCGGCGCCCATTCTGGCAATTTGATTTTGTCAAAAAAGCCTTCGTACTCCCCGGCGCGAATCACACTGAGATTGTTTCTCTCAGGATTGGCCTGCGCGGATTCATATAAATAAGTGGGGATATGTAATTCTTCGGCGACGCGCTTAGCCAATTTCTGGGCATAAACCGCCGTTTCTTCCATGCTGATGCCGGAAATGGGGATGAGCGGACAAACATCGGTGGCGCCCATGCGGGGATGCTCTCCCGTGTGATTGCGCATGTCGATCACCTCAGCCGCTTTCTGAATCCCGCGAAAAACTGCCTCAATGACATCGTCGGGAGATCCAACCAAGGTAACAACAGTGCGGTTGGTGGCTTTGCCCGGATCTACATCTAATAAGCGAATTCCATCCACCGTTTCGATGGCGTCTGTAATGACTTTGATGGTCTGAAGATCACGTCCTTCGCTGAAATTGGGTACACATTCGATAATCGGTTGCATATTGCAAATTTATCGTTTAACGCCCGAAGTTTAACGCTTATTTCGTTGCGATTTCCCCTAAAGGATTTCGGTTGTTTGTAAAGAATAAGTCATGAAAACTATCTAAATGACCTCAAATTTCGTTATTTTTGCGGTTCTTTATGACTCTCATCAAATCGATTTCTGGAATTCGTGGTACGTTGGGTGGTGTTAGCGGTGAAAACCTTACGCCCATTGATGTTGTCAAATACACCTCTGCCTATGGAAGCATGCTGTTGCAGCGCAAAAAAGGCAAAAGAGTTGTGGTTGGCCGTGATGCTCGAATTAGCGGTCCGTTGGTCCATGAATTGGTGATAAATACGCTGATGGCATTGGGTTTAGACGTGTTAGATGCAGGCCTATGTACTACGCCAACAGTTGAAATGGCTGTGATGGAAGAAAAGGCCGCCGGTGGAATCATTCTAACAGCAAGCCATAACCCAAAACAGTGGAATGCCTTAAAGTTGTTAAACCACAAAGGGGAATTTATTAGCGCACAAGACGGTGAAATCGTTTTGCAACTCGCAGAATCTGCAGATATTTCATTCGCAACAGTTGATCACTTGGGTAAGCGTACTCAGAAAGATTATCTGCCGATGCATATCGAAAAGATATTGGCGTTGGAACTAGTAAAGCCTGAACTAATCGCTGCGCAGAAATATAGAATCGCAATCGACGCCGTGAACAGTGTCGGTGGAATTGCAGTGCCCGCGCTCTTAAAAGCTTTGGGTGTTGAAGAAATATTTGAAATCAATTGCGAACCCACTGGTCATTTCGCACACAATCCAGAACCATTGCCAGAACATTTAGGTCAGATCGCCTCAGAAGTGAAATCTTCAAAATGCGATTTGGGTATTGTGGTAGATCCTGATGTGGATCGTTTGGCTTTGATTTGTGATGATGCCGAGATGTTTGGCGAAGAATATACTTTGGTGGCTGTTGCCGATTATTATTTGCGACATACCCCAGGGCCAACAGTGAGTAATTTGAGCAGTACCCGTGCCCTACGCGATATTACCGAAAAAGCAGGTCAGCGATACGAAGCAAGTGCTGTCGGTGAGGTTAACGTCGTTGAGAAGATGAAGGAAATCGGCGCTGTCATTGGCGGAGAAGGAAATGGAGGTATCATCGTTCCGGAATTACATTATGGTCGAGATGCCTTGGCTGGTATTGCATTGATATTGAGTCATTTGGCTGAAACTGGACTGAGCGCATCAGCACTTAGAGCGACCTATCCAAATTATCGTATGTCGAAAAATAAGGCAGAGTTACAAGCCGGAACCGACGTAGACGGTATTTTGGATAAAATCCAAAAGAAATACAAAAAGCAACCGATCAATACGATTGATGGGGTGAGGATAGAATTCGATAATGATTGGGTGCATTTGCGCAAGAGCAATACCGAGCCGATCATTCGTATTTATGCCGAAAGCGATAGTATTAACACTGCAGAAAACCTTACACGTAAGATTTTGCAGGATATTGGTGATTTATTAAACTAAATTTGCGCCCCAATGGCAATGCAATGTGGTATCGTGGGACTTCCCAATGTAGGGAAATCAACCCTTTTTAATGCGGTTTCAAGCGCAAAAGCGCAATCTGCAAATTTCCCTTTCTGTACAATTGAACCTAACGTAGGTACAATCACCGTTCCCGATGTTCGGATGAACAAATTGGCTGCGTTGGTAAATCCGTTGAGCTTGGTTCCAACCAACATCGAAATCGTGGATATCGCGGGTTTGGTGAAAGGTGCAAGTAAGGGCGATGGATTGGGCAATCAGTTTTTGGGAAATATCCGAAACACAAATGCCATTTTACATGTTTTACGTTGCTTTGATGACGATAATATCATTCACGTAGATGGTTCTGTGAATCCTGTGCGCGACAAAGAAATTATCGATACGGAACTTCAGTTGAAGGATTTGGAATCACTCGAAAAGAATATTTCAAAGGTGTTCAAACAAGCCAAAACGGGCGATAAAGATGCCTCAAAAATGTTGGAAGTGTGCGAAGCATTTCAGGCCCATTTGTTGAAGGGTCAAAACGCAAGAACACTAGAAATTGAGCCGGAAAAAAGATTGTTTATTAAGGAATTGAATTTGCTAACCGACAAACCCGTTTTGTATGTGTGCAATGTGGATCCAGAAAGTGTGAATAATGGAAATGCCCACGTTGAAGCAGTGAAAACTGCCATCGCCGGTGAGAATGCAGGTTTGATTTTGATTTCAGCAGCCATCGAAGCAGAAATTGCTGATTTGGAAAGTTTTGAGGATAGGCAAATGTTTCTCCTAGAAATGGGGTTGGAAAAGAGTGGGGTAGAGAAGTTGATTCATGCCGCTTACAAGTTGTTGAACTATATCACTTACTTCACCGTGGGAGTGAAAGAAGTTCGCGCTTGGACCATCACCGAAGGGACGAAAGGCCCCGGTGCAGCCGGAGAAATTCACTCTGATTTTGAAAAAGGATTTATCCGCGCAGAGGTTATCGCTTACGAGGATTATATCCACTATGGTTCTGAAGCCGCCTGCCGGGAAGTTGGGAAGTTGCGTGTAGAAGGGAAAGAATACACCGTGAAAGACGGAGATTGTATGCACTTCCGCTTTAACGTTTAATTAGAAATTTTCGGGATTACTGATTTTGTTTTCGCTCACAAAGAGTGGGACCTCGCCGTATTTTACTTTGTATAGTTTTTTGATGTACGACCAACAATGCGATTGAAAATCACCAACACGGTCGCGAATTTTTTGTGAACCAAGAGGCTTTCCGCCGCGCGCGACCTCGCTAAAAGATCTTCTAACCGGTTCGATGATCTGCTCACTCAACATATCGGCAAAATAATTGCCCGCCTTGGTGCATCGCTCGATCAATAATTGGGTCAGCTCTTCCTGGGCCTGTGCCTGTTCTTCCGCCGTTGGCAGTCGCTCCAAACTTTCCCATCGCGCCTCATGCTCATGAAACATCTTCGCTATCGATCGTTGGAATTTCTGCGCCGTGGCATCCATCTCCTGAAACTGCAATCGTATGGGAGATAATTCTGCAAATTTGGTCGTTATTTTCGCGCTTTTTTCCTTGGAAATCGCAATCATCATCCCATTGAATTCGTAATGTAAATGCTTTACGCCATAGACTTCCATCAATTGTTGCTTGTGGTAGGCCTGACGTTTTTCTTCTAAAATTTCAAATAAGTCGCGGGTCTTGGCTTGGGATTCGTGAAATTCCAAAATCCGCTGATCGGTCATGATGTTCTGCGCCCGAATGGCGGTCAATAAGACCATTGAATCGAGGTTGGTGCATCTACTTAGTGCGACATAAACTTGGCCGGGTGCGAAACTCTTCCCTGCATCGATCATCGCTTTTTCAAAGGTCAAACCCTGACTTTTGTGCACGGTTATGGCCCATGCCAAACGAACGGGGAACTGCTCAAAGCTGCCAACTTCTTCCTGTTCAACAGTTTCTCCAGTTGGGTTGTAGTTGTAGCGCAGGTTTTTCCATGTTTCTCTTTCGATTTCCATGGCCGGCTTGCCGTCGTTGCAATGAATAAAAATCGTATTGCCGCCAATATGGGTTACGGTACCAATTTTACCGTTGTAGTATCGTTTTTCGTAGGAGGTGTCGTTTTTGACAAACATCACCTGAGCGCCTTCTTTGAGTCGTAAAATGCCTTCGGTGGGGAAACTGCCTTCGTTGAATTCGCCAGATACTTTGGCAACGTATTGTTTTTCAGCGACATCCAGTTTTGCCAATTCCTTTTCATTGATCCCTTCGGCCTGTTTGTTGTGGGTGGTAAGTGTGATCCATCCAGGCTCTTTGGGTTGAAAATCGGTTTGAATTCGTTCTGCAAGATTTTCGTAGTCCCAACTCTCCATTTGGTTGGATCGAATTTGGTTCAATAGGTTGATGAACTGCCTATCGCTTTGACGATAAATGGTTTTTAACTCAATGGTAATCAGCTGAAGACTCGGGAAAATCTTGGAAGAAAAGAAAAACTCGGTGGCATAGTAATGATAAATGAGTCCGCGTTCATGTTCGGTAACTACGGGTGGCAGCTGCAATAAATCGCCAATGAGAAGCAATTGAACTCCACCAAAGGGTTTGGAGCTGTTTCTAGCAAATCGAAGTGCGGTATCTATCGCATCAAATAGATCGGCCCGAACCATGGAGATTTCATCAATCACCAGTAATTCAAGCGCTTGAAATAGGTCGCGCTTCACCTTGGGATAATGAAAATGCTCCCGAATCATCGGCGTATTGTTGGCAACGTTTGGGTCTACCGGCTCGTTGGTGGGCACATAAGCTCGGGTGGGAAGCCCAAACATGCTATGGATGGTGCTTCCGCCGGCATTGATTGCGGCGACACCGGTGGGGGCAACGACAACGGTTTTTTTCAGCGACTGGGACAGCAAGTTTTTTAGGAAGGTTGTTTTTCCCGTTCCTGCTTTTCCCGTTAAAAAAATGTGTTGTTGGGTATCGTTGACGAAGGAAAATGCCAGGGACGCCTCAGAACTGGTGTCGATCGAGAGGGTGTGTGTTGGGTTAATATTTCCTTTTTCAGTTGTCAATATTCGATGAGTGATTTTAATGCCAATGGCAAGCGCTCCCAAGGAAGAAAATGGTCTTCTAGGGTTTTGGCTAGCGGTACGGGGGTGTCAAGACTGCCCAAACGTTGCACCGGCGCATCGAGATCTTGGAAGCAGTGTTCCGAAATCCAAGCGGCGATGTCTGATGCGATGCTTCCGGTAAGTGTATCTTCGGTGAGGACGAGAACTTTACCTGTGGCTTTCACTTGTGCGGCGACTTCCTCTTTGTCCCAAGGGATGAGGGTTCTAAGGTCGATGACCCGGCCGTTAAGATTATGTTCTTTGATGCAATCCAAGGCTTTGTGGACACCCCAACCGTAAGTGACGATGCAAAAGTCGTCGCCATGATCATGGACAGTGGCTTTTCCTTCTTCAATGAGGTAGGGGGCGGCGGCTACGCCGCCGCTCACCGATCGATACAACAACTTGTGCTCAAAAAACAACACAGGATTTGGATCCTCGATGGCGCGCATCAATAAACCCTTTGCATCGGCTGGCGTGCTTGGATAATATATTTTTAAACCCGGAACGTGGTAAAACCATGCCTCGGTGCTCTGACTGTGAAAAGGGCCGGCTTGCACGCCCGCGCCGGTTGGCATGCGAACTACCACATCGGCAGGCTGACCCCACCGGTAATGGCTCTTGGCTAAATTGTTTACGATTTGATTGTATCCGCAGGTGACAAAATCCGCAAATTGCATTTCAACAACGGCCTTTTGTTTGGCGATGCTCAAACCGTAACCCGCACCCAAAATTGAACTCTCGGTGATGGGCGTATTTCGCACACGGCCCTTGCCAAATTTCTCAAGAAATCCGTCGGTGATTTTGAAAACGCCACCATATTCGGCCACGTCCTGACCCATAATCACAAGATTATCATGTCGTACCATGCTCTGCTCCAAACCCTCCTTAATCGCATCCACCAATCGCAGGTCTCGGTCACTCTCCGGAGCGCTATCTGCACATTGAAAATCATTGGCAAATTCAAATGGCGCATACATATCGTTCATTTCCTCTGCCAAATCCGGAACTACTTCCTCTTCCGCAAATGTGGTTTCCAAGCCCACTTCGATCTCTGCCAAAAACTCTTTTTTATATTGATCGATGATCGCATCGGACAAAATGCCCAATTCTTTTAAATAGGATTCGTAATTGCTTAAAGGGTCTTTTTTGCCCCATTCCTCAAATAAATGTTCGGGTACATATTTCACGCCGCTGGCCTCTTCATGGCCTCTCATTCTAAAGGTAAGCGCTTCAAAAATAATCGGACGGGGATTGTTTCTGAGTTCTTCCGCCCAATGCGTTGCGGTATGATAAACTTCTAAAATATTATTTCCATCCACCTGCACTGTCTCCATGCCATAGCCGATTCCCTTGTCGATGAATTGCTTGCACTTAAACTGTTCGTTCGATGGCGTACTTAGTCCATAGCCATTATTTTCGATTAAAAAGATCACGGGCAATTGCCAAACGGCAGCCACGTTAAGTGCCTCGTGAAAGTCGCCTTCGGAGGTACCGCCATCGCCAGAAAATGCGACAGAGATTTTTTTACGATGATTTAAGACGTGGGAAAGGGAAACGCCATTGGCCACACCTAGCATCGCACCCAAGTGAGAAATCATCCCCACGATGGCGTATTCATTGGTTCCAAAGTGAAAACTGCGCTCTCGGCCTTTGCTAAATCCAGATTTTTTTCCTTGCCATTGGGCGAAAAGCTTGCCAAATGGAATGCCTCGCGAAGTGAAAACCCCCAAATTCCTATGTAGCGGCATGATGTATTCGTCTGGGTCTAATGCCATCGTAATGCCCACCGAAATCGCCTCTTGACCAATACCGCTAAACCATTTGCCCACTTTGCCTTGACGCAATAGCACGAGCATTCGATCTTCGATCAATCGCGGCTTTAATAAACCACGGTATAAACTCAGTAATACGGCATCAGATAAATTCTTTCGATCGTACAGCATGCATTAATTAATAGTAGGTTCTATTTTTCAAAAATACATCGCAAAAGTGGCCTTAAATGCGGTCGGTCCCGATACTATGCGTATAAAACACAAAATTTTCCATTTTTCTTTGCAACCAATCGCGATTTGTGCGTCATAACCTCGAAGCTACTTGCTAAACACCAATGATATCATAGCCGGATGTATCAAAAAAGACAGACAGGCGCAAAAGACTCTCTACGAGAAATATGCTGCCAAAATGTTTGGATTTTGCTTGCGATACTCTAACAGCCGCGCTGATGCTCAGGATTTGTTACAAGATGGTTTCATTAAGGTCTTTGACAGTATTGCTACCCTGAATGACACTTCTCAATTGGAAGGTTGGATGACGCGTATCATCATCAACTTAGCCATGTCGAGATTCAGAAAATCAGCTCGCGGCCCCGTTATGGTGGAAGTGGTTGATGTTCTGGATGATACTTCCGGTGAAACCACAACAGTGGATGAACCAATGGAAGTCAATGAAGTGCTCGCCTGTTTGATGGAGCTCCCGGAGAAATATCGCATCGTGATTAACATGTATGCAATTGATAAACTCTCTCACCAAGAAATTTCTGAAGTGTTGGGAACCAGCGTATCGAACAGTAAGAGCCTTTTATTTAGGGCCCGCGTGATGCTCAAAGATTTAGTTGAAAAACAAAGAAACAAGGACACTGGAAAACAGTAACAAACATATCGACAATTGGTTAAGCCAACAGTTCGAGGATTTTACCCCGAATCCCGAACCTGCGCTATGGCAGTCGATAGATGCTTCCCTTGACCGCAAAGAACGTCAGCAAAAATTCATATGGTATTGGCTGGTTGCTGGCGTTCTGTTATTAGTGGTTGCGGGCTCGCTGTTTCAGTGGAATAAGATATCGAATAAGTCAGTTGCTGCCCCAAAAACGGTTGCACAAACTGGCGCAGTAAAAATTACAGAGAAGTCGGAATTGGATCAAACGAAATCTTCTAATTTCTCCGATCTGAATGCTCCAATTCAGAATCCTGAATCTCAATCTAATCCAGAATCACCATTAAACGGAGCTACCTCGAAGTCAAAGTCTTTGAAGTATAATCCTTCTGGCAATTATATCAATCCTGAAAATACCCCTGACCCAATTCAAGCACCAGAATTTAACACTCCAAGTCCTGTCCAACTCATAATTGAAAATACGGCCGATGTAGTACCTGCAATATTGGATTTAAATCCATTTGGAATCGAGTTCGTGGAAATTGAAGGCGCGGTGAATCCAAGTTCAGAGTCTAGTGCCTCTGCCGATCAGTTGGCATGGTCTGTTGACAAGAAATCAGATAAATTGTTGGGTCGTTGGATGATTGAAGCTGGCGTAGACGCGAATCAAACAGGTTTTATGTATCGCAGCACGGCGGATTTATCGAAATACGTCCACAAGAATTATTTCAACCAAATGAAAGACGGCGAATTTACCTTGAGTGCAGGTCGCTTCAATATTTCTAGTGTATACCAAATTACTAAGAATCACGCTGTTAAATTGGGGTTTGCGTATGCTGAGAATCGCACGCAGCAGCGGTTCGACTTTAGAGATAGTATGCCGGCAACGGTGATTCCAGGCAACAATCCTGATGCCTTGGGTTACTATCCTATTTTTGGGTATTTGGGCTTAGGACCGCAAGTGAAATTCAATTCTCAAACCACCTATTCGATGATTTCTGTGCCCGTTGGTTATGTGGGTTATTTTCCAATAACAAAACAATATTCAATTACGCCTGAGGTGTTGTTGCAAGCCAACAAATTGTCGGTATCAACCGGTGCGCAGACATTGGATTATCAAACATTATTGCAAACCGCGCAGCAGGCATCGAACTTTAGAAAACTGATTTGGGGTGCTCGTGTTGCAGTGGGAGTTGAAAAACGCCTCAATTATAGCCATGCCATTGGATTGCGATTCAATGCACAGTCAATGTTAACCTCAATGTATATCCCAAATGCTGCTTTGCAGCCAAGGGGTTGGTCGTTGGGATTGTCCGCACATTATTCTTGGAGAATTCAATAAAGTGAAGAAAAAGTGTTTTATATGGTATAAATTGCATGGGATGAGAGTTCAGTCTTTGTTGACAGTACTATGTATCCTGTGTGTTTCCGCACAGGCGCAGGTGTTGCAGCCATTGGGATCTGGTTTGCCAGCCCGGGTTGTTGCATCTTACGCTGCGGGGAACGAGTACCTGGCGCTTTTCGAAGAAACCTCTACAGCCGAAATCAATGATTTCACAATGGCTCGCTGGAATGGTGTTAGCTGGAGTTACTATTCAGGGCTAACAACTCCATCACCCGTAAAAACCGTAAAAGGAACATATAATTTCCATTCCATCGCTTTGTATCACGATACGATGTATGCTGCGGCTTATATTGCCAATGCAGAACGCGACGCCGATGTTCCAGTAAGTCATTTGTATAAATGGGATGGTGCGAAATGGGTCGCTGAAATTGGTGTTGTGGATACCAGAAACAATGGAATTATCGCAATGACCGTTTTCGACGATAAGCTAATTGTTGCGGGGTTGTTTGATAACACGGTGAACGGAAATCCAGTTCAAAACATTGCTGCATACAACGGGAAATCTTGGTCTTACCTGGGAAATAGTGGAACCGCACAAGGTACAGATGGTGTGATTCGCACCTTGGCTGTAGTAGGGAATCGACTTTATATTGGTGGGGATTTTCAGACTTTTGCAGGTTCTAGCACAGGAAATATCGCTTACTTTACGGCTGCCAATGGCGGTTGGGGTGGTGTAGGAAGTCCTTTCAAAGGCGAAGTGTTAGAATTGGGAGTTTTCAATAATAAAATTGCAGCATTAGGGAAAAACGCAACGGGCGATAAGCAAATTTCTATTTTCCAAGGTACTTGGGCGAGTCCAATCGGATTTGATTCTTTTAGCATTAGCTCACCCACAACATTAATGGGCGCCGGTACCGATCTTTTGATTGGGGGTTCTTTTGTAAAAAATAGCAACGGCACGTCACTACTAGTCTATGATGGCGCTTCATTGAGATTTACAGGCAACCGCATCAACGGGTCTTTTAACCTAGGTCAGCGCGGCGATGGAGCCTTCATATGGGGCGATTTTACCGAACTCAATACCGATCTGCAATATTTCTCAAAAATCGAATCTGAATCTGGGAATTTGTATGGTGATCTATTTTATGATGTCAATTCGAATTGCGTAAAAGACGATGCCGAAATTGGACTATCGAACCAACTGGTGAGGATGGTAAATAAAGTTTCAGGTACAGTCTATTTTGCTGTTACCGATTCTAGCGGACACTTTACAATGGCGATGCCTGCGGGTGATTATGATCTATCAACCAATCCCGGAAAGCATTTGTATGGTGTTTGCTTAGGCAATAACACAGCAAGAATTAGAAAAGGCGTTTATAGTTATGTGAGTTTGGGTTACTACCAATTGCCATCGATTTTAGATGTTCAGTTGGGAATGAATGCAATTATCCCGGCAGGGGCAAAAGCGGGCGACGAAGTGAAAGTGATTGTGAAAATCGCAAATCATGGAGGCACAGCACTTACTAACGGGACTGTACATATTCAACATGGGTCGGATATTTCAGCATTCCAATCCAATCCGATGCCAGACAATTACGCCAACAATGAAGCCATTTATTCACTGAGTAATTTGGCCGCTTTTGGAGAACAAGTCATCGTGATTACAACGGCAATTCCATTGACTGCGCAAAATGCAGACAACTTCAACTTTATGGTTAAATCCGGAACCGGACTGACTCAGAAAGATGCCGATACCAAAGACAACAATGATACCTTGCAATTGAGTTTGAGTCGGAGAGGTGGGATGGTGACCGTACAGAAATCGAATATCGAAGAGGGAACCGTAGATTACCGTCAAAAGCAGTGGGAGTATCGCGTGGACTTCAGAAACGTAAGTGGAAGTCTAGTGAAGCGCGTTGTTATGGTGGACACATTGGACGCTAACTTGCCATTGTCGCGCTTGGTTCTGACCTCGTTTTATCCAAACAAAGCAAACTATTGCATCGAACAGGGTAGAGTGTTAGTCGTAGATTTTCCTGAAGCAAATTTGAGTTCATTTGAAGCCAATCCAATTGGAAGTGTTGGTTATGTGATGTATCGTGTTGAGACCTATCAAACATTGCCTTTGAAAACGGTAATTAATAACATCGCGATGGTTGATTACGATAGCAAATGGCAGGCTACTTCTAAGAATTGTACTGTGACGTTGGTTGATAAAACGGCATCAGTGAAGGTGATTAAAGGCGGCTTGAATTTGTATCCAAATCCAGCATCAAATCAATTCAATGTTACAGGATTGGGCGCTTACAGAAACAATACTTGGCAATTGGTTTCAATGACTGGCGTTACGATGTTAAACGGACAGGTAACAGCGGATACTGTTTCGATTTCAGTAAAAGATCTCGCATCGGGAATTTACACCTTGCGCATTGGCAATTCCACGGCATTGGTTCAAATCCAACACTAATTAGTATAGTATTTTTTGGCGAAACGATAGAGGTTGAACAGGCCTTTATCTAATTCAATGGCAATTTCTTCCTTCAATTGATTTAACGGGATACTTCTCATTTTTTGACGTTGAATCAATCGAAAGGCACGTTCTGCAAATAGATTGCTGAGATTTTGAATGTTGTTTTGCGTTTCTAGATGAGCCGAAATCGCATCGCTCAATGTTTGAATCCCTTTTCCATCGGTTGCCACTGTGTTGATTACGGGAATTTCCCAACCATCGCTGGTCGACTTGTAATGGGCTAGTTTTTTTAAATGATTGGCAAATGCTTCTGCACCGTCTCTATCGCTCTTGTTGACCACGAAAATGTCTGCGATTTCCATCACGCCACTTTTCATCGTTTGCACCTCGTCGCCGCTTTCTGGGACGGTTACGACCAAAGTAGTATCGGCGATGCCTGCAATTTCGATTTCGCTCTGACCCACACCTACGGTTTCGATGATGATTCTATCGAATTTGGCGTGTTTTAGGATATCGCACACTTCAATAATACTCGCGCTAAGGCCACCCAACGAACCTCGGGCGGATAAGCTTCGAATAAAGACTTTGGGGTCAAGGAAAAGGCCTGGCATGCGCAAACGATCGCCCAATAGGGAGCCTAAGTTGAATGGGGAGGATGGGTCAACGGCAACAATGGCTGTTTTTAATCCTTTTGAACTCCAGTGCAACACCAATGCGTTCACCAAGCTGCTTTTTCCGGCACCGGGAGGGCCAGTTACGCCAACAATCGGGCAGTTACCTTCGAGTTGTTCCAGCAATTCCATCGATTGCGGATGTTGGTTCTCTACCCAACTAATTGCCCTAGCGATGGCTCTTTCGTTGCCCTCGGCGATTAATGTTGGAGTAGGGATGATTGGCATGTCACGAAGATATTAAAATTGGCTGAAACACCATTTATTTGTGTGCTCTTGCAAACGGAGTGGCATTGAGCGGTGTAAATTGATTTTTTTGGAATTTTTCATATCCGGCCATGGCAACCATCGCCGCATTGTCGGTGCAATATTCAAAAGCTGGTATACACACTTGTAGGCCTTTTTCGGTGCCCAAAGTATCAATGGCATCCCTCAATTCACTATTGGCAGAAACCCCGCCACAAAGCCCAATACTGCAGGGTTTGTACACTTCTATTGCCTTGGCAAAACGCTTCGTTAAGCTCATTACGATTTGATGCTGATACGATGCGCAAATATTAGGCAACTCGTTGTTTATGAATTGGTTGTCTTTTTTTAAATTGTTTTTAAGAAAATACAATAATGATGTTTTTATGCCCGAAAAACTAAAGTCCAATCCTTGCGTTTGACTATCGGGAAATTTGTATTTATTTGGATCGCCTTGCTTTGCATATTGATCAATTAAGGGTCCTCCGGGATAGCCTAAATTAAGGAGCTTTGCTGCTTTGTCGAATGCTTCGCCTGCCGCATCGTCTTGCGTAGTTCCCACTATTTTCATATCGTCGATGCCGTTCACCAAGATGATTTGTGTATGTCCGCCACTCACTAAAAGACAGAGCATGGGCAAGTTTACCTGGTGGTCGATAAATAGTGCCGCAACATGGGCTTCTAGGTGATTGATTCCGATCAGAGGGATGTTGTTGGCAATGCAAATGCCTTTGGCAATATTGGTTCCAACCAGCAGTGATCCCATAAGTCCGGGACCTTGTGTGACGGCCACTGCGTTGACTTCATCGATGGAAATTTTGGCTTTTTCTAGTGCCAAATGAATCACTGGAATTATATTGCTTTGATGGGCACGGGAGGCCAATTCAGGTACCACTCCGCCGTATTGTTCGTGTACTTTTTGACTAGCCGTTACGTTGGCAAGGATTTTGCCATCGCGGAGTAACGATGCTGCGGTATCATCGCAACTGCTCTCGATGCCCAATATAATGGAGCGGGCGGGTTTTGGTGGATTCAGCAGAGACAACGAATTTTATATTTGAGAGATTGAAAAATAAGCGTACAAAACTACGGAAGTTTTTGCTTCTGATGTTGCTGTCGTTCCTGCTACTTACAGGAGCCGCAATTGTTTTGTCGCGCAATCACATCGTTCAGAATTATTTCGCCCAACAACTCGCTCAGCAGCTATCGAAAGAGTTAAACACCAAGGTTGAAATTGGATATGTTGAAATTGATTTTTTGCGGAACATTCACGTTGAGCGCCTAAGAATCTACGATCAGAGCAAAGATACGCTGATTGAAGCACGTCAAATAGAGGCCCGATTAACCAAGGTGGATTGGAAGTCGCATAGCATCGAACTATCGTCGGTTGTGATTTATAAGCCCCGCATGAAAAATGGTTATCACACAGAAGAAGGGCCCTTAAATATTGATTTTTTCTCCGATTTTTTAGATCCGCCATCTGATCCAAACGACCATAGTGAGGGGTGGGATTTTGGTATCAACGACGTAAAGATTGTGGATGGGTACTATCAGTTTTTCAACATTCGTCAGCGTTCTAGCGACCCGTACTTCGATCCAGACAATATGATTCTGTCCAATATCGATGCGGAAATGGACTCACTCACGTTTGGGCATCCGTGGTTTACGGTGAATATAAAGTCGATGACGTTTAAAGAGCGAAGCGGTCTGAATATCGTAAAAGGAGCTGCGCGGGTTGTGATTGATAAAAAGCAGATTCTGGCCAGCAATTTATTGTTGGAAACGCCATGCAGCATTCTGGGTGATCGTTTTGAAATGCGTTATAATTCGATGCGCGATTTCAGGGATATTTTCCACAAGGTTACTTTTGATATTCGTTTGCGCAAGTCCAAATTTTGCTTGGAGGAGTTAATCGCTTTTCACCCCTGGTTCAAGGATCGGAATTTGCCGCTGTTTGTCAATGCGCATGCGGAAGGCCCATTGGCTTCCTTGGTGCTGAAGAAATTCACTTTTGAATCGTTAACAGATCAAACCCTGTTGAAGGGTAGTGGCATTTTGACGAGTTTGCAGGATTTGGATAATTTTGAATATCGCCTGGAATTGGATGATTCGCGATTGGCTGTGGCCGATTTAAAAGATGTTGTTTATGAGCTTGACTCGATTGATTTTGTTAAAAAGTTTGAAGCCCTTGACATCGAAGCTACAATTACTGGCGGTCTAACTTCCTTTGGTTTTGATGGCGATTTGGATGCTGGACCTGGTCATTTCTCGGGTCATTTGGCATTGGATTTTCCTGAGAGTATCGATTCGATGTCTTACGATGTTGAAGGCAAATTGGGTCAGTGGGATTTGGGCATGTTTGCGGGCAATGGATTGGATGCGTTTGTGAATGATGCGAATATTCTGATTACCGGCGAAGGGCTTACAGCGGATTTGTTAAACACGGAAGCGGATATTCATTTGATCGATTATACGGTGCTGGGTAGGCATCTCACCGATATTCAATTAACGGGCGAATTTGACAAGAGTCAGTTCCACTTAAATGTTGAATCGGATGATGCAAGGTTTGCTTTTGTGGCCGATGCAACCGTTTTTGATTGGGATAAGAACTTGTCTATGGATGCAGATTTGTCTGCCAGCAATGTAGAATTTGAGAATATTGGATTGGATAAGGTACCATTGATTTTGTCGGGGTCGGCTTCCTTAATTTATGGCGGCGGCGATGCGCAGAATACCAATGCAACAATTGAGGTGAGGCAACTTGTGGCCGATCACGGTTCTGTCCGATATTTTTGCAATAGCCAGCAATTGGTTCAGTCGGCTTCGGAAGGGATACAATTTTCTGGAGACTGGTTAAATGGAAGTATCTCTTCTGGATTTGATCCATCTGATGCGATGAATATTGGGGAGCATTTTTTATATACATTGTTGCCCAATCGTTTTACTGCCCCAACGTCATTTGCTCCTAGGGATTTTAGCTTTGATTTACAGTTGATTCAAACCGATTGGCTATCTTCATTTGTTGACAGGACATTACAATCGGGACCTATAAATCTGGTTGGTCATTTTGGTTCGCAGCACCGTGATGTGGATGTGGTTTTGGGCCCCATGGATTTGTCGTGGCAGGGCGCCGAATGGCATCGTTTAAAATTGGCTGTAAATGCAAATACTGATGGAGCGGCATCGCTTTTGCTAAACGCCAAAGACTTGAATTATGGGGAGACGAAGTACGATCGATTTGCTTTGGAAGGGAAATTGAGGGATGGGATTTTGGATGTTGGATTTGATTTGCACGACAGGCAAGATCGTTACAATGTGAATCTAGGTTCTCAGTCTAATGTGAAGTTAGATTCTTTGCCTACCAATATTCACGCAGCCAATTTTTACATCAACAAAGAGCCTTGGCAGTTGGACCAAGAGAGTCAATTGAGTTTAGGTGGCGGAAATAGATTGAAAGTTAAAAAGTTGATGGTCAATAATTCTCGACATTTCGTGGAATTGCACGGTGTACTTTCTGAGATGTTGAGTGATACATTTACGGTGGAAGTGGGTAATATCACCCCGGAGTTGCTTTCGCCATTTTTTCCTCATGGCACCTTTGATAGTATGCAGTTTCATTTGGGCGGTAGGGTGAGGATTGCTGCGGCTCTCGGACAGGCAAAAATTGTTGGAGAGAGTTATTTGAACGATTTGGTTTACTTGGGTTATCGATATGGGAGTTTTGATTTAAAAGTGGCCCAACGGACATCGGACAAGGTGCTTGATTTAGATCTTGTGGCGCGCCGAGGCGTTTTGAAAAACACATCGTTTAGGGGTCGGCTAAAATTTGGGGGCGATGATCCTGGTTTAAACGCGGATTTGTTTATTCCGGAAGGGACAACTATTGGAATTTTGACGCCATTTTTATCGGGCATTGCAACTACGGAATCCGGAACCATTGGTGGGAATGTGCGAATTGAAGGGCCAATGAACGATTTGATTATGCAAGGCGATTTGAAGGCCAGGGACGTGATGATGAAAGTTGATTACTTGGGAACTAAATATCGATTTGATGATGCGGATTTTTTGGTGAAATCGAATGGAATATTCACTCGCTATCCGATTCAAATTTATGGTAAGTTCAAAAAGGGGAAGGCGAAGGCGACCTTTGCTTTTACCCATAATCATTTCAGGGATTTGGCTTTGGATTTGAATGTGTATGATGCCCAAAAAATTAGAATTATTGAGACCACGGAAGCCGATAATGATTTGTTTTATGGCACCGCTTGGGGCAATGGAAGTTGCAGGGTTTGGGGTCCTTTGGATAAGATCAATATCAAGATGGATATGACGCCTTCCGAAAACAGTAAGTTGAGCATTCTTTACCCCACTCTTAATACAAATTCTGTGGCTGGGAACATTGTTTTTAGAAATCATTTTGGCAAAGTGGTAGGGAATTCTAAGTCCAAAAAATCCTCGTCTGGTATGGGTAATATTGATTTGATGATTCGAGCTACCCCGGACTTGGAAACGGAATTTTTGATTGATAAGAGGTTGGGGGATATGATCAAAGGACGCGGAACAGGCGATATCAGGATTTTGTATGATGAAAACGAGCGTTTCTTCTTAAATGGTCAGTATACCATAAAATCTGGGTTGTATGTTTTCTCGTTGCCGGGAATCAACTTGCTGACAAAGAAAATTACGCTTACGGAAGGGGGTAAAATTACTTGGGTTGGTGATCCTTACGATGCAAATCTTGCGCTATCGGGCAAAATCGAAAAGAGAATTTCTCCGGCACAGTTGATGGTTGGAAGTGGTAACGCATCTAGTACCAATTATCCGCCTACACTGATCGTGAGTGTATTGAATATCAATGGTAGTTTGATGAGGCCACAGATTGGCTTTGATTTACAGGCCCCTGAATTGGCATTAAGCGCGGGAAGTAATAGTGATGTAAATGCTGTGATTCAGAGGATTCGGCAAGACAAAGATGAAACGATGCGACAGGCCATTGCGCTGTTGATTTTTGGCAACTTTTTACCCCCTTCTTTTTCCAGTGGTAACCCAACTAGTGGCAACGTGGTGAGTGGAGCAGGGGTAGCGGGGAACAGCGTATCGAACATTGCATCCAACGTAGTAAATGATATTTTTCAGAAGTATGGCATCAAGACAAAGATTCAGGTGAATATCGATGATGTGAGGAGGAATAGTGGTACAAGTAGCAATACCCAAGTATTTGTGAACAGCGAATGGAATTTGAGCGATCGTTTAAAGCTTAATTTGAATTACGATCCTACGGTTGCTGTGTTGGTGAATGGTGCTGCGGTGCCGTTGAATTTCAACCTCGAATATTCCACTCGAAATGAGAATTGGAGATTAAAAATGTTCTCTCGGAGCAATAATTTATTACTACAGCAAAGTGGTTCAATTACCAATGGTGTGTCGGGAAATACTTTGGGCGGGGGTGCTTTGTATCGTCGTGAATTTGAGACTTTCCGACGAAAGAAAACGCCAATTACCGCCACCACAGAGGAGAAACCTGTTGAATAATCTATTTTTGAAAAAGCAATTGTGAATCTCAAGATTTTTTTCAGTGAAACGATGCGGGTATCAGTCTCCGCAATTAGGCAAAATAAGCTGAGAAGTGTTTTGTCGGTCTTGGGTATTACAATTGGTATTTATTGCATCATTGCCGTTTATGCACTGGTTCATTCACTTGAGACCAACATCAACAATCAATTTACCAAATATGGAACCCAAGTTTTGTTTGTTCAGAAATGGCCTTGGGATGAATTTGGAGGCAATTATCCTTGGTGGAAGTATTTGAGCAGGCCCGTTTCCTCGCCCGAAGAAGCTTTGTTTTTGGAGTCGAAATTGTCTAAGAATCGCGTTGAGAGTGTGGGATTTAATTTCGGAAGAACAGAGAAGTTGGCGGCAGAGGGGGTGACCTTAGAGGGGGTTTCGGTTGGATGTGTTTCGCATCAATATTTAGAAATTCAGCGCATCGCAGCAGAATATGGTCGGACTTTTACGCTGGAAGAAAGCAGGGGTGGTAGGCCGGTTGTGATATTAGGGAATAACATCGCTCTACAGCTTTTTGGTCGTGCCAACGCAATTGGAAATGTTGTTCGCGTGGGAAATCGAGTTTGTAGGATTGTGGGTGTTTGTGCTGCGGAGGGGTCTAGTATTATCGATAATTCAAAGGACGATCGGGTTTTTATTCCGCTTAAAATGGGTATGGGGATGTATTCGTATCGCGAGAACGACGATGCGCAGATTATGGTAAAGGCGTCAAATGGGGTGGACTTGGATGATTTAACGGTTGAGGTAGGACAGTTGATGAGGCAGTATCGAAAAATCAAGCCGGGGAAGGAAAATACTTTTGCAGTGAATCGGATGACGATGATTACGCAAGCGGTTTCGCAGTTGTTTACTCAGATTAAGAATATTGGTATTGTAATTGGTGGATTTGCGATGATTGTGGGCTGCTTTGGGGTGGCGAATATCATGTTTGTGAGTGTGAAGGAGCGGACCAAGGAAATTGGTATTCAGAAGGCTTTGGGCGCGCCTCATATTTTTATTCAGGTTCAGTTTTTATTGGAGGCGATTTGGTTGTGTTTGATAGGCGGATTGATTGGATTGCTCTTTGTGTGGCTCACATTTTTGGGGTTGAACGCCATATTAAAGGAGACGATGGGTGAGGGGTTTGTGCTGGCGTTAAGTGCTTCGGATACGCAGTTGGGGCTTTGGGTCTCTGCGATTGTGGGAATTGTGGCGGGTTTTATTCCGGCCAGGCAGGCGGCGCGGTTGAATCCGGTTGAGGCGATGCGTGCAAAATAAACGATTATTTAATGTCAATTTCGATGGCTAACTCCCTGAATATGGAGATTCCTTTCTTTCTTTGTAGCATATTATGAATTTGCGCAGTTTGGGTTTGGTATTTTTCTTATTTTTGGGGTGTGGGCAGTTTTTAGGTGCGCAAGTTTTGGATTCAGTTGGCAGTGTGGATGTGGTTTCTGATTCGCTGATGAAAGCGTTGGATGTTGCCAAAGATTCCGTTTTAGGTAAGTCGGAAAAGATGATGGGCGTTGACATTAAAGTTTCGGGTCCATTGATTGAAAACAAAGTTGATCGTTTGGTATATAATGCCGCACAAGATATCACATCAAAGGGTGGTTCTGCTGCGGATTTGTTGTCGAAAGTCCCAATGGTTGAGGTGGATATGGATGGAAATGTATCGATTCGTGGAAGTCGGAATTTAAAGGTGCTGATTAATGGTCGGCCCAGTGGTATGATGGCTGGGAATGTTGCCGATGCACTGCGGTCTTTTCCCGCGGATGGAATAGATAAAGTGGAAGTAATCACAAATCCCTCGTCGAAATATGATGCAGAGGGAACTGCGGGTATCATCAATATTATCCTAAAGCAAGTTAGATTGAAGGGTAAGACGGGTGCAATGAATATGGGGCTTGGGACCCGAAGTGCAAATTTTGGAGGGGATGTTTCGATTCAGAATGGCGCCACCAATTTTAGTATAAAATTGGGAGGTCATTTTTGGCGGTCATGGGGTTCGGGTTGGACAAACAGGACGAATACTGTCAATGGGATTGGTTACGGATTAAAGCAGAACAATGATGTGGTGAATTGGGGTGGCGGTCCAAGGCTTACGCTTTCTATGGATCATCAATTTAACAAAAAAAGTGGACTGTCGGTTTCTGCAACAACAAGCACCCGCATGAGAAATTCCGACAATGATGTCGTTACCTACAGCGGTATTTCCTCTTTGCCTTTGAATTATTTGTGGGAGCAAGTCACCAACAATTTCACCTATGGATATGGCTTGGATGTGAATTTAGATTATCGTAAAAACTTCGACAAAGTAGGTAGGGAATTGGGGATCTCGGCTCAATACAGTGGGAGTCAAGACAATACGGATTATCATTTCACACGATTGACAGAAGCGGACTTGGAAACCCGTAAAGAGCAGAGTTTGAATATTGGAAAGAACAATGAAATTTCAATGCAGATTGATTATACCGAGCCTTTGCATGCCAAATTGCTTTGGGAAACAGGATTGAAAACTACGTTAAGGTCCGTTATTAGTAATTATAGTTACGATAGCTTTAATTTCCAACGGAACAATTATGAGTCAATCACGGCACGTAATAATCAGTTTGACTATTATCAAAATATTTTGGCTTTGTATTCTCAACTGACTTGGATTGCGTCGAGTAAATTTTCTATCAAATCTGGAATTCGACATGAGTCGACCCAGTTTGGGGGTGTGATATACCTGCCAGCAAAAGAGTCTTATGTAGGTCGTCCGTATCAGAACTTTATACCCTATATCAATTTAAATCGAGTGATTGGAAAGGCTGGGTTTTTGCGTTTTACCTATACTAAGAGAATTCAGCGACCTAGTTTATTTTATTTGAATCCGTATACCAATTTTATTGACCCCCTGAATATTACTTCGGGTAATCCGCGTTTAAATGCCGAGGTGTCGAACAATTTTGAAATATCGACAGGGAATTACGGACAAATTGGTGGCTGGGGTTTGAATTTATATCACCGTAGGATTGGAAATGCCATAGAAACGATGCGATATGTGGGTGAGGATAAGGTTTATAGGACCACCTATGGTAATATCGGGCTCAATTACACTTCGGGATTCGATGTCAATATGAATTACAAAGGGAAGTGGCGGGGGAATGATTGGACACTAACATTTAACGGTGGATTGGGTTGGGTAGATATTCGCAGTGGAATAGATACAGGTTATTTGAAAGGTGCTAGAAATAAAGGATTGACCTATAACGCGGGTACAAAGTTGAGCGTAAAAATTACGAAAGAGTGGCAAGTTGAATTATGGGGTAGGTTTAACGCGCCAACCTACACTTTGCAGGGTTTTACAACCAATTGGTTTTTTCATATGTTGGGGGTAAAGCGCAGGTTTAAAAATGACAAAGGTGGTTTGGGGTTTGGATTAGATAATCCCTTCATACCCAAAATGGATTTCATTACTCGAGCTTCGGGGCAAGATTTCGATTACAAGAACGTTCAACGCTTAAACATGTGGGGCGTTCGGGTAAATTTTGATTATAAGTTTGGTTCGCTCACCATTGAAAAGCCCAAGCCAGTGAATCGGAAATTACAAAATGATGATTTAAAGCCACCCGGTGGACAAGAAGGCATGTAGTTGTGGATTAATTCGGGTGTAAGTAAGGTTGAATTGGAAAACAAAAAAATAGATTTGCGATATGGAAATTACAGGTAAAATTGTTCAGACTCTGCCGAAGCAGACGGGAAACGCCAAGAATGGTACCACATGGGAGAAACAGGAATTCATCATTGAGGTCCCTGGCCAGTATCCGAAAAAGGTTTGTTTTAACCTATGGGGCGACAAAATTTCTAAGTTTAATATTCAAGATGGTCAGGATTTGACAATTTCTGTTGATGTTGAGAGTAGAGAGTATAATGGCCGCTGGTACACTGATATTCGCGCATGGAATGTTGCCAAACAAAATGCGGGAAGTGCCGTTGGGGGAACCAATAGTGCTCCGAGTTTTGACGCAATGCCATCAGGCGATCAAGGTGCGAATAGCGCAGCCAACAATCCTTTTGAGGATGATGATTTGCCTTTTTAAGTGTACGGTATAGGCAGCAATTGAATTTAGTGTGGGTGGATGGGGAAACGAAATTCTGAGAAATAGCGTCTAAACCCTTAAATTTGTAATATTCATACATCCACATGAAGTTTTCTACTATACAATCTTTTCTCAAATCGGTATTGGTTTTATCGGTTTTTACGATTGCATCAATTCAGTTTCTGTCAGGGGCAACATATTACGTTTCTAAAACGGGTAATGACGCGAATAACGGACTGAGTGCTGCAACTGCAAAATTAACAATCACGGCTGCTGCTAATATTGCAACGTCGGGTTCGGACATTATTATGATTTCCACCGGTTATTATGCCGAAACAGTTCAGGTGGGTTATACGATGACGTTCAGTGTAGATAGTGTTCAGGTGGACCAATTGACAATGAATAAATCTGGTATCACTTTAACCGTTGATGGGAATTCTGCGCCAAAGACATTTAATGTAAAGACCAAAATTACTCTAACGGATGGTCTTGTACAAGTGGGTTCTAATCTGCTTGCATTTAGGGCTTTGAGTGGCTGTACGTTTACGGGGGGTGGTACAACGAGTTTTATTGATGGGGCGCTGCATATTGGCCTAACAAATGGTTCTACAAGTTTGACATTCCCAGTGGGTGCGGGTAGTGATTATCGTCCGGTGGGTTTGAGTTTTTCCAAGGGAAATGGCAATTTGACATACTACGTGTTTCAAATGTTTAAAGGAAAAGCAACTGGGAACGGATCTTTACCTACGGGTATTCGAAATTATTCGGCGGTAAATTATTTCGTGGGTGCTACAGTGCCTACTAATGCTTCAAATAGTTCCAATTTTGTAGTTACACTCAAGTATGATTCTATATCAACGGATGATGGAGTCTATGAAAACTCTACATTAAGAATTTTGGGTTACACAGCCACTGCAACATGGAAAGACCATGGTGGAACAGGTTCTGTGATTCGAAAGGGTCAGATTACCACGGCCACAACAAGTATGTCGACTTTGGGCACGTTTGCGTTGGGAAATACAATCGTACTTACAGCCACAGAACGAAAAACAGGATTAAATATACTAGGAAGCAAAGAGCCATTTGCGTCTTATAAATTGACTGGTAGGTGTTCTGGAGACACATTGAAGTTTACAAATCTCAGCAAGAGTATTTCAGCGATTTTAACAAATACATGGAATTTTGGTGATGCGGGGTCGTCAGGGAACTCGGTAACGACGAAAAATGCTGTACATAAATATGCAAACGGGGGCACTTACAGAGTTAGTTTAACTATCCTAAATGCCGACGGGAATTTGGATTCTTGGGTTCAGATGGTTACTGTATTTACAACGCCTTTTATATTAAAAACGGTAAACAATGTTTGTATCGGTGAACAGACTGTTTTTACTGACTTTTCTAATGCTAACGGCGAGACAATTTCGGGTTGGAATTGGAATTTGGGTGATGGACCGCCACCAACAATCAAAACGTCGAAAATTGTTAATCATACATATACAAACCCAGGTGGATACAAGGTAATTCTAAGAGTGACAACTGTTAACGCTTGTTTTGCGATTGATACTTTCGATTATGTGGTTCATGCTAAACCTGCACCTGCTTTTGATCCTAAAGATGTTTGTTTTGGTCAGTCTGTTGTATTTGATGATCAGAGCACGGTATCAGCGCCTGATTTGATTTCGACAAGAAAATGGGATTTTGGTGACGGGTCGCCAACATCAACATCAAAGACAGTTACACGTAAATACAATCCTCCAGGGCTGTATTTTGTAAAGTTGATTTCATATTCAAACTATGCAGGTCAAAAAGGTGCTTGTAGGGATTCTATCATTAAGCCCGTTCGGACTTTTCCTCTGCCATTGGTTGATTATACGCAAAGTGCTACTTGTATTGGTGAAGAAACCGTTTTTACAGATAACACCCAAATTATGAATCCTGATTATGCGGGTACATACTTTTGGACATTTGGTGATGGTGGCAACGATACCACATTGTACGGCGCCAAGCATACCTATTTATTGCCGGGGATTTACAAGTCAAAATTGACGGTAATTTCTAATGCTGGTTGCATAAGCTCAGATACACTTTCGATTTTTGTTCAACCGAAACCTTCGGCTGGATATACCGTAACGGAAAAGTGTTTTGGGGATTCTACTGCATTTCTGCGCAAAACCCAAACTGTGCTTAGTCTAGAGCCATTGACAACTTATAGTTGGAAATTCGACAATACGATTAACTTTTTTACAAAGAATCCAAAAGTGTTATTTGCTACTCCGGGTATTCACAATGTGGTGATGCTCGCTCAAACGAATCATGGTTGTAGGGATTCTGCAGTGGGTATCGTAATGTCGCATTACATTCCTAATCCGACATTTTCACTCGATAAGGCCATGTTGCCTAATGATTCAATACAATGTTTCAAATACAATAATTTCAAATTTAATTTCAACGTGGGAATTGATGTCAATGACACGTTATTGAATTCCGGATGGAGTTGGGGCGATGGGAATACTGAATCACCTGCAACATCGAACAATCACTCTTACAAAGACACTGGTGTTTATACAGTTAAATTGTATGGCGTTTCAATCCATAATTGTGTAGATAGTGTTTTGCAGCAATTCGTTGTAAAACCAAGCCCTAGAGCAAATTTCTATAAACAGGGCATCTGCGTGCCTGATACCATTATTTTTAAAGACACAGCTTCAAAATCTGCTCGTCCTTTGGTGAAATATTCTTGGGATATCAATGGGTCTGTTGTGATTGGAAAAGCGCCAGTGAAGCAGTACTTCTCTACGGCGGGTCCCCATGCAGTTTCGTACATAGTGGAAGACGATCAGGGCTGTATTGATACAATGACACAGAGTTTTGCGTTTACCTTAAAGCCAGTTGTTTCTTTTTCATTTATTGGAAGTATGCCGTTGTGTAAGGGCGACTCAATTGATATTACTGCGAGTGGGGGAGATACGATTCGTTGGGTTGGGGCGAAGGACACAAATCGTACGCAGAAATTATACGGCAAGGGTTGGTATAAAGTAACAGCGACGTCTGGTATATGTACTGCCGTTGATTCAGTACAAGTAAAAGCTTTCCCGATGGCGAATATTATTGTTTATCGTGACACCACTATTTACAGAGGTAAAAAGGCGAATTTACATGCGGTTGGTGCAACCAATTATTGGTGGACTGATAGTTCTACTTTGAATAGGGGTAATGGTGATTCTGTTATTGCCCGTCCGTTAACTACGCGTACCTATTATGTTTCTGGTACTGACTCAAACGGCTGTGACGACAATGATTCTGTTCTTGTTACTGTGGTTGATCCTCCGTTGGTTAGAATTCCGAATTTGATTACTCCAAATGGTGATTTGCAGAATGATTTCTGGGATTTGAGCGAGTTGGCGGATTTATATTTGTTCGACTTACGCATCAGTGACCGTCAGGGTAAATTGGTTTATTATACCGGCAATTATTTAAATGATTGGAAGGCGGTTGATAATTCAGGAACTGACCTGCCACCAGGTATTTATTTTTACTACATGAAAAATCGCTTTAACGGCGAAGAGTTTAGAGGTTATATCCAAGTAATTCGTTAATTCAGATGAAAAAAATTAGCATCATTTCTGCCATTGCTCTGTGCATTGGAAGTGTTAGCGCTCAAATGGGAGCGAAATTGGATCAGTATTACATGGATTATTCTATGATTAATCCTGCTGCCATGAATACTCATGAGCAAGGTCATGTGACGTTGTTGTATAACAAAATGTTCTCGGCTGTTCCAGGTAGCCCACAAACAACCGTATTGAACATCGCGATGCCCGTGCCGTCAAAAAACACTGGGTATGGTTTGTATTATATGCGCGAAAGGGTGGGTTTCTCTGAAATGCACAATGCCTATGCAACGTACGCCTATTCTTTGCCCATTGCGAGCACTACCAATTTGAATTTGGGAATGAGTGTAGGTGTGTTGTCACAGAACTTTGATATGTCGAAGGCTGTTTACATTAGCGGCAACGATCCTATTATCAAATCGTTGATGTTAACACCGCCGGTAACCCGTGCTGATTTGCGCGCATCTGCATTTATAAATGGAGAAAAGTGGTTTGGTGGGGTTGCGATTTCTCGTTTAAGTAAGCCACGATTTGATTACATCTATTACAATTACACATCTACTTACCAGATGCAAGCGCAAGCGAGTTTGTTGTTTGGGTATAACATTGATTTGGGCAACGACATCTTGTTGAAGCCTTCAATTTATGTGTCTGCATATAATTTTGATTATTATAGAGTCCAATATAACGCATCGTTTAACTACCAAGATAAGTTTTGGATGGGTATTGGTGGCAACGATATTGGTCAGATTGGTGGTAATATTGGATTTGCCCCTCAGTCAGATATTAAAGTGTCGTATTCGTATAACACACCTACGGGTGCTCAGCGAATTGCTTTGGGTAATTCTCATGAATTTCATACGTATATCGGGTTTTCAGCATTGGGCGGCGGGTCTCGAAATGGGTCTGATTTGAATAGCACAAATGGTGATGAAGGAGATGCAAATTTGAATAGCTCGGGTGAAAATGAAAATGGTGAATCAGAAGGTGGTGCTAATGTGAATAGTGCTTCAATGAAAAAGGAAGTGACGGTTACAAGTTTAGAAGATTTGGTTGCTTTTGGAGCAGGTAAGGATACTTCCGGTATCAAATTGCCACCTATCGAAAAGGTTAAGCCATCGCCAGGGTTCTATTTGGTTGCGGGTTTACACAGTGCTGAATCAAAGGCGAACAAGCAAATCAAAGATTTGTATAAGAAGGGTATATTTGCCTACAAGATCTACGATCCAAGTAACAAGAGTTACTATGTATTCTTGAAGGACTTCCCATCAGAGAAGGATGCTAATAAGGGTATTTTCTATTATGAATCTGCGGTTCCACAAGTTTGGATCCGTGAGGTGAAGTAATTTAAAGTTACTTTTTGCCGTAACGGATTGATCTAAATTGAACTTATCAATTCTGTGCCAATTTTTGGGCCCTAGAATTGCATTTGTCACGGTTTTATTTTTGTAGATTCAGGGGGTAAGTTATTGCGCAATAAAAGCTTGGTAAATTAGATTACATCCCATTTTTAGTGCTTTTTCCCTGATTTCAACGGGGTCTTTGTATACCTCAGGGTCTTCCCATCCATTGCCTAGGTCGCATTCATAGTCGTAAAAACATACGAGTCGGCCTTCCCAGAACAAACCATATCCTATTGGCGATTTTCCATCGTGTTGATGTATTTTGGGTAGGCCATTATTGAATGAGTAGGGCCCATGATAAATGGGGTGATTGAATGGTACTGCCTGAAATGTGAGTTCTGGGAAGGCCTTTTTCATTTCTCTGCGAATAAACGGATCGATGCCGTAATTGTCGCAGATGTGCAGGAATCCTCCGGCTAAAAGATAGTTCCTTAGGTTGGTGGCTTCTTGGTCAGAAAAAACGACGTTCCCATGGCCAGTGAGGAAGCAAAAGGGGTAACGGTATATGTCTGTGGATCCCACCTCGGCTATCGCCTCGGTGGTCGCCAAATTTGTCCCAATATGCGAATTCGCATATTGGGACAAATTTGGCAGGGCTGTTCTACTACTATACCAATCCCCGCCGCCATTATATTTGAGTCGACATAACTTCAGTTGATTGGGTTGCCCCGCTGCGCGGGGCAACCCAATCAACTGAAATCCAACCCATAATCCCAAAATTAACATTCGTGAAGTCATCCTGGAAGAACTAGAAGTTTTTAACATGTGCTTTTATCAAATATATCGTTCGTTTTCGAACAAATGATTGATCATTCAATCAACTCTCGCTATTTCAAAAATAACCAATACGCCAAGAATAAACAGCCAACAACAATTCGGTAATAGCCAAAAAAGGCAAATCCCTTCCGCTGAATATATCCAATGAAGTACTTAATCGCAAAATAAGCCGTTATAAAACTAATCACATTGCCAATGGCTATGTCGACCAATTCGCTGCCCTGCTGTAACTCTTCCCAATGCTTTAATAACTTGTATCCGCCCGCTGCCGCTAAGGTGGGAAGTGCCAATAGAAATGAGAATTCAGTTGCTTCAGCACGGGTTAGTCGGCCCTGTAAACCTCCGGCGATTGTGGCTGCGGAACGACTTACGCCAGGAATCATTGCCATGCACTGGAATAGCCCAATTTTTATAGCATCTACAAACTTTAGATCGGAGATTTTTTTATCTCCAGGAGGGAAAATCTTTTCGATATATAACAACACAATTCCAAAGATTACCAAGGTGAGCCCCGGTATCCACGGAGCTTTCAACATCATCTCCAAAAGATCATCAAACAAAAACCCCAAAATAGCCGCTGGAATAAAACCCATAATTAAGATCGGATAAACCCATAAAGCGTCCTTAGAAAAGAAACGCTTCCAATACAATGTTAAGACACTGGCAATGGCACCAAATTGAATCGCAATGAGGTAGGTTTCGTGCTCGCTGGGTGACATCCCCATGAGTTCTCTGGTAATCATCAAATGGCCTGTACTGCTCACAGGCAAAAACTCGGTGAGGCCCTCAACCACACTGAGAATTAAATTCTCAATCCAGGTCATGGATTATGCTGATTTCTTGCGGTAAAAAATTGCAACGATACCCAAAATGAACCCTAAAATAACTACAATCGGGGCAACGGTGAGCTTTGTGCTGTTGTAAATATCGGTTGTGCCCGACATCAACATGAATCCAATGACAAGAATCACCAATGAAGCGATGATTAATATGTAGTTTTCTTTGTCAAACAACATCGGTTGCTGAGGCTTGCTTTCGATTTTCGAGGCGGTTTTTTTGATTGAACTCATGGCTTTAATATAAATTTTCGATCTTGGTGCGAAGATAACGTCGGGTACTCAACCAACTGCCAAAAACTGCCAAAATCAGTCCAAATATCGACACAGAAATACAAATTACAAACAATGCCATCACACCAATATGTTTTGTGAAGTCGTTGATGATAGCAAAATCCTGAAAAATATAGGGTAAGCCGTAAAAAATTATCAATAATAATCCCATCGCAATGGGTATCGCAATCAATGAATGTCGCACAAATGCCATCACGTAAGGTCTAACAATGAATTTGTTGGTGGCGCCAACCAACTGCATACTCTTGATCAAAAATCTATTTGCGAATATGCTTAAGCGTGTAGCACTTTGTATCAAGGCAATTGCAATGATCAATGAAATTACGGCTGCGGCGGTAAAGCCGATTTGTAAGCGATGCACATTTGTGGTCATGCTTTCTACCCAATTCCGTTGATAGATAACATCTTCAACCAAAGGGAACGTCCGCAAATGTTTTGATTCACGGTCGATAAATTGAATGTTGGCATAATCCGCCTTTGGGTAAATTTCTAAACTCAATGGCAATGCGATTGACTCTGCATAAGACAAAAATTCAGGGTCGTATTTCTCGCTCATTTCCTTCACACCGTCTTTGGGACTAATGAATTTCGTTGTTTTAATCCAAGGCTCCTTTAGTAACGATTGTTCGATTTTCCTCACTTGTGCTTCGGTGCTGCCATCCACAAAATAGAGATCGATGCTGCTGCTTTCCATCAAATGCTGACTTAATCCTTGAAAGCCAACGATGGAAAATCCCAATAGCCCTAGCATAAACATCACAGAGGACAGTGAAATGATACTTGGCCAAGCGCTGGGTTTTCTTCGTTTATTCGACATATGATGGGCTCGATTTGGTGCGAAGATGCGAAAATCCGCATGATTTTGATGTTGAAAGTTATCCGCATGCGTGGATATTTAGACACCCGACGAAAGTGGTTTTTCATTCAATAATGAAATAGATGTTTAGAATCAACTTTCAGGCCTATTATTCAACGCCTCAGACAACAAAAACTTTGTTTACAATGTCTTTGCATTGTATTTTTGAAGAAGAATTACAATAATGGTAAAAAAAGTACTTTTGATTCTCTGCGTTATATTCTCCCTTTCAATTCAATTGAAGGCGGCTGAACCTACGCAAGCGGCTACTAACTTAAAGCCCGGAACCATTACGTGTAACTCGGCGCAGCTTACTTGGACGAGCGGAAATGGAGCATGGCGTTTGGTATTAGTAAAAGAGGCGGCAGCAGTTGATGCTACACCAGCTGATGGTAGTTCATATTCGGCAAATGCAAATTTCGGAAGCGGTGGTCAGTTGGGTACAGGAAATTTTGCTGTTTTCAATAATATCACGAACAGCGTAATTGTTACAAATCTTAAAGTAAATACTACTTATCACGTCACTGTTTTTGAGCACGACGGTACGGGTCCAGATTATCTAACATCAAAAACGGCCACCGTTAGTTTTACTACACACAAGTTAACTGTTGCATTTACTCACAAAGGAACAAATGACAGTTGTGAGAAATCAAATAAAATTACATTTTCCAATACTTCTACCAAATCGGCCAATTTCGGTTGGGTTAAATATACTTGGATTTATGGCGATGGTTCTCAGGATACTGGGTTGAATGCAACACACACGTATGTTAAAGGAGGTAATTTCACTGTCAATTTGGTTGCTTCTCCTGCATTAAATTGTTTAGATATAGCCACAACGCCAAAGGCAATTTTTATTGTTCCTCGGCCTGTGAGTAAGCCGTTTGAGAAGGCGAATGATACAGTTCAGTGCTTTGACGGACACGTTTTTCGTTTTGATGACAATACGCAGTTGGCGAAAATTCCAAAGTGCGCATACATCCGAACCTGGTTTTTTAATGACCAAGACAGTGCTACCATTCCAAATCCGACCAAGTCTTATTTGGCTCCAGGTAGATATCGCATTCATTATAAGAGTGAAACACTTTACGATAACAAACAGACGGGTTGTACCGACACCGCCAATATGTGGGTAAAGGTAGTGGCGAGTCCTTCCTCCGGTGTTTGGGTGAATGATTCTATTCAGTGTTTGGCTGGTAATATTTTTGATTTTGATAACAAGTTTCCAGGATTGGTGAGTTTTAAGTGGGATTTGGGCGGCGGTTCAACGGCAGTTACTAAAACAGTGTCTAAATCGTTTCCGTCGGTTGGAGATTATCCAATTATTCACGAAGCCACGAGTGTAGATGGCTGTACTGGAAAAGATACAATTATCGTTAAAGTGAAACCCAATGTAGATCCAGCATTTACCGGTTTGCCAGCAACGGCATGTCAAGGTGGTCCGGCCATTATGCTGAGTCCAAAAACAACGGGAGGTATTTTCAAGGGAGAGACATTTACGGGGAACAGCTTCTATCCAACCAAAACGGGGAAGGTGACGATTAAATATGTGGTTCAAGATCAGCATTGTCCAGATTCTTCAACTGCAGATATCACGATTACTCCAAAGCCGATTTTGAATTTGGGTAAGGACACTACCCTTTGTGATGGGGCAAGTACTGATATTACTGTTTCGATTCCGGGTACAGTTCTGTGGAATGACGGATCTACAGCAAATATTAAGACCGTTTCATTGCCAGGTACTTACGGTGCCGTAGTAGATAATGCGGGATGTAAGGCATCAGACTCAATCAATATCAAAGTCAATGTTTCACCATCAATTTCATTGCCGATGGATACTGTTTTGTGCAGTGGTTCAATGGTGAAATTGGTAGCTCCGTTCTTGCCAAATACTACGATAAAATGGAGTACAGGTTCAAGTGATACTGTTATTTATGTAAGTGCTGCAGGTACATATTCTTGCACTGTAACAAATGCTTGCGGATCTGCAACAGATGATGTGACTGTGAATTTGATGATGGGGGATTGTGATTTGTTTATCCCTACTGCATTTACTCCAAACGGAGATAATCGTAATGAGAGCTTCAAGATCTTCGGTCGTGGCGCTGTTCCAATATTGTTTTTAGTATACAACCGTTGGGGTGATAAAGTCTTTGATAGCCACGAGAAGAACGTTTATGAATGGGATGGCTATTATATGAATGATATATGTCAAGAAGGAATTTATACATTCATTTATCGGTATGAATTAAAAACCGGTGATCGCGTTCGTCGCAAAACCATTTCTGGTACCATCATGTTGATGCGCTAGAAAGTGGGTAAGTAGTGGTTAAAACTATCTAAAAGTAATTTCATCCTCCGCTTGCGGTGTTGTAATTTTGTGGCGCATGGTACATCAACCCGCTACACTAGAACAAGCCAAACAGTTGGGTTTGTTGGAAGAAGAATTCAACAAGATTTGCGACATACTAGGTCGCCATCCCAATTTTACGGAAATCTCCATATACTCTGTTATGTGGAGCGAGCATTGCAGTTATAAAAACTCCATCGTTTGGTTAAAGACATTGCCCAAGTCGGGTTCTAAAATGTTGGCAGAAGCGGGCGAGGAAAATGCGGGCTTAGTAGATATTGGCGATGGGTTGGCCTGTTGTTTCAAAATCGAAAGTCACAATCACCCGAGTGCCATTGAGCCTTATCAGGGGGCGGCAACCGGTGTGGGTGGGATCAATAGAGATATTTTTTCGATGGGCGCAAGGCCTATTGCGCAATTGAATTCTTTGCGTTTTGGAAATATTGCTACCGCGCGTACGCAGTGGTTGGTGAAAGGCGTGGTGAAAGGCATCGGCGATTATGGCAATGCTTTTGGTATTCCAACAGTTGGTGGTGAGGTGTATTTTGATGACTGCTATGAGCAAAACAACCTAGTCAATGCCATGAGTGTTGGTATTGTGGGTGTTGGTAAGAGTATTTCTGCCGGTGCAGGTCCTGCTGGCAATCCAGTTTATATCTTTGGTTCAGCTACAGGCAAAGACGGTATTCATGGCGCAGCTTTCGCATCGAAAGATATGAGTGAAGACAGTATCTCTGATTTGCCATCGGTTCAGGTGGGTGATCCTTTCTGGGAGAAGTTGATTTTGGAGGCGAGCATGGAAATTATCGAAACGGGTGCTGTGGTTGGAATGCAAGACATGGGAGCGGCCGGTATTACTTGTTCTACCAGCGAAATGAGTGCAAAGACCGATGTGGGGATGGATGTGTGGTTGGATAAAGTGCCCATGCGTCAGCCCGATATGAAAGGTTGGGAGTTGTTGCTCAGCGAAAGCCAAGAGCGAATGTTGGTGATCATCGAAAAGGGAAGAGAAAAGGAAGTAGAAAAGGTGTTGGAGAAGTGGGATTTGACCTATTCGCATATTGGGATGGTGACAGATACCAAGCATGTCCGTTACTTTATGGGTGATGTGCTTGAAGCCGATATTCCTGCGGAATCATTGGTTTTGGGTGGCGGTGCTCCGGTATACCGTCGGACATGGACTGAGCCCGAATATATGAAAGAAATCGCCAAGTTTGATTTGAATTCGGTTGCGGATTTGAGTTTAGCAGAAGCAAAAGATGCGGCCATTAAGTTGTGTAATGAGCCCAATATCGCCAGCAAGCGTTGGATTTATGAGCAATATGATTCGATGGTTGGAACGATTAACGAATCGACCAATTTGCCATCTGATGCGGCGGTTGTGAAAATCGTTGGTTCTGGAAAGAGTTTGGCGTTGACGGTAGATTGCAACAGTAGATATGTATTTGCTGATCCCAATAAGGGGACGCAGATTGCTGTGGCTGAGGCCGCTAGGAATATTCGATGCACTGGTGGTGTGCCAACAGCCATTACCAACTGTTTGAATTTTGGCAATCCTTATAACGAGGAGGTTTATTATCAATTTAAAAACGCCATCGAAGGGATGAGCGAAGCTTGTCGGAAATTTGATACTCCGGTAACAGGAGGAAACGTGAGCTTTTACAACCAGAGCACCAACGGTCAGGCCGTGTATCCAACGCCAACCATTGGTATGGTGGGTATCATCGAACAGCCTGAGCATCGCATGAGTATTCCTTTTGCTGGTGCTGGCGATGCCATCGTATTGTTGGGAACCACCCGCAACGATTTAGGCAGTTCTCAGTATATCGCGAAGGTAAAAGGCGTGAGTCATAGCCCATGTCCGTCCTTTGATTTGGACGAAGAATACGCTTTGCATTTGTTGTTGGAGACTTTGTCGAAGGAGCAGGCGGTTGCATCGGCGCACGACATCAGCGAAGGCGGATTGTTTGTGGCTTGCATGGAGAGTGCGATGGCTGGCGGCAAGGGATTTGATGTTTGCACCGAAAAAGGATTGCGTATAGATGCGGGATTGTTTGGCGAAAGTCAAAGCCGGGTTGTAGTTTCTGTGTCGCAGGATGGTTTGGATCGCTTGATGAAATTGGCTTCGGACGCTGGTGTTGTTGCTACGCATGTAGGAACGGTTTTGGCGGATAAGGTAATTTGTGTGAACGGCGAGAACTGGGGTGCTATGGAGACTTTTGCAAAGCCTTACCACCAGGTGATTGCGTCGTATTTAAACTAATGTAGCGCTGCGATGAACACGATCAGCTATTGGGAGCAACAGGGCTTTGGCAAGGCTGATTGGGTGGTGATTGGTGCGGGATTGGTGGGACTTCAAAGTGCACGTCGGATTAAGGAATCGTTTCCTGCTGCTAGGGTTGTAGTGCTGGATGAATATGCTTTGGGTAACGCAGCGAGTTTGCGGAATGCCGGTTTTGCTTGTTTTGGCAGTGCGGGGGAGATGTTGGATGAAATCGCGCGCACGAGTGAGTTAGAGGCAGTGGGGTTATATGAAAAGCGGTTTTTAGGGATTCAGAAATTGTTAGGTCGCTACGGTGCTGCAAGGATTGGTTTTCAGGCTTCGGGTGGGACGGAAGTTTTTTCCTCGGGCGATGCCGAGGAGGCGGTTCGGGTTTTTGATCATTTGACTGGGCTCAATGGGATGTTGCGTTCGTTTCATGGTAAAGATTCTTTTGAGGTTTGCGATACGATTTCTACTGGGATGAATGTGATGAAGGAGGGAGTATTCTCGCCGCTGGAAGGGGGGCTTCAGAGTCATCTGTTATATAAGGCGGTTAGGGAAGATGCTTTGCAGGCCGGGGTTGAGATTTATGAGGGGATGCGGGTATTGGATTGGGAGGAAAGTACGGATTTTGTTAGATTGCAGTTGGCTAGTGGGTTGAAGATTTCGTGTTCTCGATTGTTGATTTGTACCAATGGATTTAGCAAGCGATTGATTCCGGAATTGGCTGTTTCGCCTGCGCGGGGTCAGGTTTTTGTGACGAAATCGTTGGGGAAGTTGCCATTTGAGGGGATTTTTCATGCCGACAAAGGATATATTTATTTTAGGGAATTGGGGGGTGATCGGGTATTGATTGGCGGAGGTCGGAATTTGGATTTTGAAGGGGAGGAGACAATGGATATGGCGGTTACTGATCAGTTTCGATTGTATTTGAAATCGTACCTAGAAACGGTGGTTTTGCCGGGCCGAGCGGTTGAGTTTGATTATGAATGGTCTGGGGTGATGGGGATGAATGAGAATCGGAATCCAATTATTGGATGGCATAGTGATAGGGTTTGTTTGGCGGTAAGAATGGGGGGAATGGGCGTGGCGTTGAGTTCTTGGGTTGCCGACGAGGTTCTGCGTGTTGTTGAAAAGGATTTGGGCATTTGATATCTTTTGGGTTGATTTGAGGATATATGTCGGTGGATAATCATGAAATCGTAAAAGCCTTGCAGTTATATGCGAGTTTGGCTGAATTGCATGAAGAGAATCCTTTTAAGTACAAGGCCTTTGCTTCTGGCGCTTTCAATTTGCGAAAAATCAAAGATCCACTTTCTGATTTGCAAGAATCGCAACTGTTGATGATTCCGGGGGTTGGTAAGTCGGTGGCCAGAGCGATTGTGGAGTATAGTGTTTCTAGGAGATTTCCAGCGTTGGAGGATTTGTTGGCGGTTACGCCCACCGGGCTGATTGCGATGTTGGGGGTTAAGGGTCTTGGACCAAAAAAAGTGAGGATGATTTGGCAGGAACTGGGTATCGAAAATGTGGAGGATTTGTTTGATGCTTGCAGGCAGAATCGCTTGGTGGAAGTCAGTGGATTTGGTTACAAGACGCAGCAAACGATTATGGCTGCCATTGAGTTTTCATACGGCGCGAGAGGAAAGTTCCATTTGGCCCGAGTGATGCCCTATGCGGAGTCGTTTTTGGCGGGGATGCGATTGGTTTTTGGGGATGAGCGACATGAATTTACGAGCGATTATTATCGCAAAAGCGATGTGATAGAGAATTTGGTGCTGCTTACTACGGCGATGGAGATGAGTGGGATTTCTTCGGCGGAATGGTGTGAGGTTGCCGCCGCAGGCGGCGACGATAACGTTAAATGTAGTCGCGATTTAGATCCAAGTACCGTTAGCAATCAAACTGGAATGAACCATTTTGAAGGATGGACGATGGATGAAGAAGCCGGTGTCCTGAGGCATGAACAAGGGTTTGTTATCGAAATGGAAGTGGTGATGCATTCTGATTTCGATCGTATTTTGTTTGAGGGGGGCGCGGCAGCCAGGCACCTTGAACTGCTTGGATATTCCTCCTCGGATTGGAAAGGCAGCGACCTTGATACCTATGCCGCAAAGGGCGTCAATTTTGTGGTGCCTAGCCGCCGCGAAGGACATCGTGAATTAGAAAGACCGGTAGAAGAAGCATCGTTGTTGAAGTATTCAGACATCAAAGGGGTGCTTCACAATCACACTACTTATTCGGATGGACTCAATTCTGTGGAGGAAATGGCGCTGTATGCCATGGAGATTGGGATGGAATATTTGGGTATTTGCGACCACTCCAAAACAGCGGGATATGCTCGTGGATTGCAGGTGGAACGGGTGTTACAGCAGTTTGAAGAGATTGATACATTGAATCAGCAGCTCTGGCCTTTCAAGATTTTTAAGGGCATAGAAAGCGATATTCTTGGCAATGGCGATTTGGATTACGAGCCAGAGATTTTAGGTCGGTTCGATATGGTTGTGGCATCGATACATAGCAACTTGAACATGACCCAAGACAAGGCGATGGACCGTTTGCTGCGAGCCATCGAAAATCCTTACACAACAATATTAGGTCATCCCACCGGGAGATTGCTTTTGATGCGAGAAGGTTATCCGATAGATCATCACAAGGTGATTGATGCTTGTGCTGCGAATGGCGTGGCTTTGGAGTTGAATGCGCATCCGTATCGACTTGACATCGACTGGAGATATGTTGATTATGCGATGGAAAAAGGCGTGATGGTTTCTGTAAACCCAGATGCCCATGAGAAAAGAGGATATTTAGATATGCATTTTGGGGTTTTGAGCGGACAAAAAGGCGGATTGCAGACATCGCAGACCCTCAACGCATTGAATTTGGTTGAATTTGAAGCGTATCTTGCAAAGCGTAAAAAGTGAAATCGCTGATAAAGTAAATCGCATCATGAAGAAAATTTTAGTCATCCGTTTGAGCAGCTTGGGCGATGTGGTTCTTACCGCGCCGATTTTGACAGCTATGCGAACGGTTGCTGGGATTGAGGTGCATTTGCTCACCAAGCCTAAAATGGGAGATTTGTTGCATGGTGGAGCCGCGGTCGATAAATTTTATACTTGGGGTGAAGCCGACCTCATGGCGAAATTAAAAGCGGAGAAATATGATGGGGTATTGGATTTGCATTGCAATTTTCGTTCGTATTGGGTTCGGTTTCTGATATTCTTCACATCCTTATTAAATTATGTTTCGAATTTGTGTCGAGGTGCTTTGGTTCCGAGAGTGAAGGGTTATCATAAAAAACGATTTACGCGGTGGCTTTATGTGAAAACCAAATCGCCTCAATTTAAAGTATCTCACGTGCAGGAACGTTATTTGGATGCGGCCAATCAGTTAATGAAACGTCTTGGTTGTGCGGGTATCGAAATCAGGGATTGGTCGGTCGGACTTCCTGAATATTCAGGATTTTCAGGAGATTCTCAGAAGTTTATTCCGGCTGATCTTTCAACCTTTGGTGAAGCGAATTTCCCTGGTAGTTATGGCGTTGCAATTCTAGGTGGTACCTATGAAACCAAGAAGATACCGAAATCGGTGTGGCAGGATATTTTTAGTCAGGACAATAATAACTGGTATTTGATTGGTGGTGCCAACGAAAAAGGGCTGGCGTTGGAGTTGGTGGCGGAGTTTGGTGATCGATTGGTAGATTGGGTTGGGGTGTTTGATTTAGAAACTTCCTCAAGATGTATTGCGTTGAGCGATTTTGTGATAGGTGGCGATACGGGTTTTAGTCATGTTGCGGCCACATATAATAAACCATTGCTCGTAATTTGGGGCAGTACCGATCCAGGGCTGGGATTTGCTGCCGGGTTTAATAATAATAATGTCTTGCATCTTATACCTAAGGATTTGTCCTGTCATCCCTGCTCTAAGTTGGGTTTTGATGCCTGTCCAAAGGGTCATTTTCGATGCATGAAGGATTATTCGGCTCAAGAAATAAAATTATTGTTGCAAAAATTGCAAGCCAATTCGTTGGGAGGTCATTAACTTGTTTTTTTTCCTTATTTTCGCGCTTCCATAATTTGGATACTTTTATATAGTGATGAAAACCAATAAAACTATTGTAGGATTTTCGATTGTTCTGGCACTCGCGTGTTTGTTCCAGTTGTCGTTTACTTGGAAAGCCCAAGGATTTGAAAAAGAGGCAAAAGCATTTGCCGCAAAAGCTGCTGAAAAAGGTGGAGATAACAAAGAAGCTTATCGCCGTTACATCGACAGTTTAGGCAATCAAGAAATTTACAGTGTGGGAATCGCAGGGTTCACCTACTTTGAATGTAAACAGCGTGAAATCAACTTAGGTTTGGATTTGCGCGGTGGAATGAACGTAATCTTGGAAGTGGATAAAGGCGCTGTTGTTAAGGTGCTTTCCAACGATTCAAAGGATCGCGATTTAAATCGTGCCATTGATGAAGCCAATGTTGCAGTTCGCGACAATGGTGCAGATTTCGTAAAAGCTTTCGTTGCCAGTTTTAAGAAAAATAGCCCAAGCCGAAATATGGCTAATTTGTTTGCTAAAGGCAACAAAGGTGTAATTCAGAGCAATAGTTCTGAAGGCGAGGTTTTGAATTACTTGGATGTTGAAACCAAAAGTGCGGTTGATCGCGTATACGAAGTCGTTGAAAAACGTATCAACCAATCAAACGTTACGCAGCCTACCATTCAGAAAATCGACGGAGGTCGTATCAGTGTAGAATTGCCTGGTGTCGACAACCCACGTAGAATGGAAGAATTGGTTGAGAAGAGTGCTAAATTGGAGTTTTATGAAGTATACGGAAACGACGGTCAGCGTAGAGATGGTACTCGTATCTTAAATGCCTTATACAAAGCAAGCAAAATGTCGGCTGCGCCTGTTACCGAAGTTCCTGATTCAGCGTCAATGGATTCTGGCTTAGTGAACGCGGCGGCGGCACCGGTAGCTTTGGCGACCCCAGCGGCAACAACGACGGCGGCAGTTGCTGATAGTCCTAAGGTTGCAGACAATAAGAAAAAAGACGCAAAGAAGGACGAAGCAAACGGAAGTCCTTTGGCTAAAGTGTTAAAGTCATTTGGAAACGATGGTCCAGGTTCGGCGATTGCAGTTGTAAAAAAGGCAGATCGTGCAGTTTTGGGCAAAATGTTGGAAGATGAGCGTTACACTTCAGTATTGCGTGTAGAAAATGCAAAAGTGGCTTACAGTGCAAAACCTCGTGATTTCAATGCGGATGGGAAAGAAGCAGTGAATTCAGATGAGTATTTTGTTTATTTCTTGAAGTTGGATCGCGACGGAAACGCTGCGCTTTCTGCTGAAGATGATAATATTATTTCTGACGCGCGTGTAAATACTTCACCAACAGGTGAATTGGAAGTTTCTATGGAAATGACCTCTAAGGCAGGAACACAGTGGGCGCAAGTAACAGGAAGAAACATCGGCAAATACATTGCGGTTGTTTTGGATGAGCGCGTTTATTCTGCTCCAGTAGTAAATCAAAAAATTAGCGGTGGTAACAGTCAAATTACTGGAAACTTTGATATCCGTGAAGCCAATGACTTGGCAAACGTATTGAAGGCGGGTAAATTGCCTGCTCCAGCGAAAATTGTAGCGAGCGAACAAGTGGGTGCATCATTGGGTCAAGATTCTATCGACCGTGGCTTGAATTCATTGTTGTTCGGTTTTATCACTACTATATTATTCATGGTGTTGTATTACAGCCGTGCGGGTTGGATGGCAATTGTTGCGGTATTGGGTAACGTATTCTTGATTATGGGAGTATTGGCCAGTATGGGTGCAGCATTGACATTGCCTGGTATGGCCGGTATCATCTTGACGGTGGGTATGTCGGTAGATGCGAACGTGTTGATTTACGAGCGTATTAAAGATGAATTAGCTGCGGGCAAAGGAATGAAGACTGCCATTGCAGATGGATTTAAACATGCGATGAGCGCCATTGTGGATTCTAACATTACTACTTTGTTGGCGGGATTCATTTTGACATTTGCTGGTGCGGGTCCTGCTTATGGATTTGCGATCATCTTGGTAATTGGTATCTTTAGTTCAATGTTTACGGCGTTGTTCATCACTCGTTTGTTGTTGGATCGTCGTGCAGATAAGGGCTTAGAAATTAGTTTTGACGCACCTTGGAACAAGAGCTTCTTAAAGAATTCTAATATTGATTTCGTATCAAACCGTAAGAAATACTATATGGCTTCAGGGTTTGTTATCTTGGTTGGATTAATTGCATTTATTTCTAAAGGAGGTATCAATACGGGTATTGACTTCAAAGGGGGTTATTCTTATGTTGTTCAATTTGATGCAAGTAAGAAATATCAAACTGAAGATATTAAAGTGGCATTGGATAACGCCATGAAAGGATCTAGCAACGAAGTAAAAACTTTTGGTAATCAAGGTCAGTTCCGATTGGTTACTACCTATATGATTGATGCACAAGGGCAGGAAGGTCGCGACTCAGTTCGTACCGCTGTTTTGACGGCATTGAAAGGCTTTAAGTTGGCCGATGGCGACCCAATCCTAAGTTCTTCTAAGGTGGGTGCTGCCATTGCGACTAGTACGCGTGACAAGAGTGCATTCTTGGTAATCTTAACGGTAGTAGGTATTTTCTTATACATTGTATTCCGATTCAGAAGCATAGCTTATGGTATGGGTGCAACAGTAGCTTTGATTCACGACGTGTTGGTGGTATTGTCGTTCTTCGCCATTTTGGATGGTGTGGTTCCTTTCCCAACAGACTTTGATCAGAATTTGATTGCTGCATTGTTGACCTTGTTAGGATACTCAATTAACGATACGGTAATTGTATTTGACCGTATTCGTGAATTCTTGACGTCTAAACGTGTAGATCGCAACGATGAAGCGTTAATCAATACTGCGATTAATGATACATTGAGTCGTACCATTATTACTTCAGCTACCGTATTTGTAGTTGTTTTGATATTGTTCCTATTTGGTGGAGACGCGTTGAAAGGCTTCTCATTGGCTTTGTTGATCGGTGTAGTCGTTGGTACCTACTCTTCAATATGTATTGCAACACCAATCGTAGTTGACTTTTCTTCTAAGAAGAAACAGATTCAATAATAACACTTCGAACTTTTGAAAAGGCGGGGTGATATTCACCCCGCCTTTTTTGTTAAGGGTCAGTGAGCAAATATCAAATCAAAAAATAGAATAATTAAAATCAAAAAGAATAAAACTAAATAATATGAGCAAGAGAAAAATGGGAATTGGATTGCCGAATGAAATGTTAAGACAGGTTGCTGAAGAATTTGGCACTCCGGTTTATGTGTACCATGCCGAAAAAATCGAATTACAGTACAAACGATTACTAAACGCGTTTCCAGGGGTAAAAGTGAAATTGCATTATGCACTGAAAGCCCTAAATAATGTCAATATTTTGCGATTGTTAAAATCTCAAGGTGCCGGTTTAGATGCCGTTTCCATAGAGGAAGTACAATTGGGCTTGAGAGCAGGGTTTGCTCCCCATGAAATCATGTATACGCCCAACTGCGTGCACTTTGATGAAATCAAGGCGGCGGTTGAACTCGGTGTCCATATCAACATCGATAACATTTCCATTTTAGAGCAGTTTGGCAGCGAATATGGAAATACCGTTCCGTGTTGTATTCGGTTGAATCCGCATATCATGGCTGGTGGACATAGTCATATCTCGGTGGGACATATTGATTCTAAGTTTGGAATCTCAATTTATCAGTTGAGACATGTTCTTCGTGTGGTGGAGTCCTTGAAAATCAAAGTGAATGGATTGAACATGCATACGGGAAGTGATATTTTGGACGGTGATGTTTTCTTGCGCGGTGCGGAGTTGCTTTTTGATGCAGCCAAGGATTTTAAAGATTTAGCGTTTATGGATTTTGGTAGTGGCTTTAAAGTGGGGTATAAACCCGATGATATCGTAACAGAAATTGAGGAGATTGGAGATAAAATTGCGGCTGCCTTTAAATTGTTTTGTCAGGATTATGGCAAAGAACTGGAACTGTGGTTTGAACCTGGAAAATTCATCGTGAGTGAATCGGGTTCGTTGTTGGTGAAAGCAAACGTAATCAAACAAACAACATCTACCGTTTTTGTGGGTGTGGATTCAGGCCAGAACCATTTGATTCGACCGATGTTTTACGATGCGTATCACTTCATCGAGAATATTTCAAACGAAGAAGGCACGCAGCGACTCTACAGTGTGGTGGGCTATATCTGCGAAACGGATACGTTGGGTTATGATCGCAAATTGAATGAAGTAAGAGAGGGCGATATTTTAAGGATTCGAAATGCTGGCGCCTACGGTTTTTCGATGAGCAACAATTATAACGCTAGACTTAGACCACCAGAAGTTTTGGTAAAGAATGGCGTGGCTCATTTGATTCGCAAACGCGAGGAGTTGGCTGATTTGATCCGCAACGAAATCGAAATCGAAGGACTCTAGAGCAATTGTTACTCGCAGTTCTGGGAATTTATTGGGAATAGGTCGGAAGTATAATTAAAAAATAAATCAGTGTCAATTATACAATGACGAAATGTGTCAAATTGACGATTTGTGAACTATTTTTTGTAAAAACGTATCACAGGGCGAAACCCTACATAATTGCTACTGTGGTTGGACTGCATAAATTGCAACGCGGATGGATCTAAATAATGAAACTCTTGGGCCCACGATCCACCTTTGATCGCGAAGTGGGATCGTAATGCGGTTTCATCAACCAAATAACCTCTTAAGTCGAATACGTTTGGTTGCTGATAAGGGTTTGGAATGAGTTGGCCATTCGTGTTTAGAATGGTTGTGTTGCTATTATAAAGGTGTCCATAAGCCGACGTAGATGTCCATTCCGATACGTTGCCTAATAAATGTGAAATCTGTCCGTAGGATTTAGGGAGTAAGGCATTTACGGGCATCGGACGACTCAAATTGGCATTTTCGATTTCTGAAATTTGATAGCCACGATTGGTGAAAATCCCTTGATATACAACGGATTGTGTTGTGGTATTTCTGTTTAACACGAAATCTAACAGCGCATTCCCCTTATTGGGTTTTGAAAAAAGGATGCCCGAGAATCTTTGAGGTACCTCCTTATTCTTCTTCGTTGCTTTTCCATTCCGTTGCATTTCAAAAGGCATCTCAATGGCTTGTTTATATAAATACATCCATTCTGCGGTAGTTGGCAAATCAATTTCGAAGATTAATCCTTCTTGATTTAATGCGGATAACCATTCCTTAGACGGTTTGCTTTGATTCTGTTCGATTTTAGTTTTAAGCCAATTGCAGAATGCTTTGGCTTGAATTTGACTGATACCCACCACAGGGTAATTGTTGAAGTTGGTAGACTGGAAATAGTAATTTCGGAAGGGGTTTTTTACACTGCTGCGTTCTGCGGTGGCAGGGATGTCTTTCCAAACTAGTGTGTCCGGATACAGCTGGCCGATTGTGTAACCGTTCAATTTCATCCATTCGGAATCTATCAAAAATTCTTTGTATTCGATGTTGGTAATTTCGGTGCTGGCCGACATAAATGGGCCGCATGCTAGGCGTTCCTCGATGGGTAGAATGGTGTCGAACCCCAACTGCGGGCTGGACTGATACTCCAAATAGGGCATCGCATTTTCAACTCCGTTGATTGTGAATTTTGGACTCGGAAAGCATCGAAAATTAAAAGAACGCATCGAAGTATGACCCCAAACATCAGCGCTGGGCGTTACACTTTGCTTAATAGGCTCATTGGCGGTGAAATAATATTTCATCAAAAACTCTGGATGCGCGGTACGTTGCGCCCAAAGATTGCCGCCAATGAGGAAAATGAAAAAGGATAATAGAATGCGAGCTCGCATTCTTCAAATTTAACTTTAAATCTACAAAGTGGCTAAAACCTCTTTGATTTTATCAAGGTTTGGAATTTCACCGGCGTTGTCTAAGATTTCAACGTATTGCAAAACGCCTTTCGGGTCAACAACAAACGCAGATCTTTTAGAAACACCTTTCATACCAAATGCAAAAGTCTCGTAAATGGTTTCGTAAGCAATACTCACCGTTTTGTTGAAATCGCTTAACATTTGAAAGTTAAATCCTTGTTGCTCTTTCCAATTTTCTAAAGTGAAAACTGAATCTACAGAAATGGCTAGAATCTCAGCATTCAACGAACTGTATACGTTCATGTTGTCGCGAATTCCGCAAAGTTCAGTTGTACAAACACCAGTAAATGCTTGGGGGTAGAACAACAATACTACAGATTTACCTAAGTACTGAGACAAAGTAACTTCTTGTTTTTCACTGTTGAATAATGTGAAATCGGGGGCTATTGATCCTATTTGAATGCTCATAATGTGCAAAGTTAACAATCGGAAGTAAAAATAGGTTTATTGAAACAATACGGGATTGCTAAATACCTTTTTATTTAACTTCAAATCTTGTAATAATGGGCTCTTGGGTCTCAGTGTAAATAGCCACATTTTGGCATATCCGCTCGGGATCCACTTAAATTCCAATTGCCAGCAGTGAAGGTTTCTTACTACCGAAAATTCGCTTCCGGCCATCATGTTTCTTTTTAAATCATAACCCGTACTGTAGGCAATCTTCCATTCCTGGGTGATGCTAATGTCGCCGTTGATTGAAATCCTGTGATTCGTTAGCTTGTTATTGGCAATTGCGATTTCGTTATTGTAGCCAACATTGTAGGTGAAATTCATCGACCAGGGAATACTGAAATCGAAATAATTCCACGGTTGAGATTGTACCATTCTCAATTCGGCTTCATCTGTTTTTAGTGGATTCGTGAGTTTAGACGATACACTTTCTGTCGATTTTTTTCCGCCAAATAATTCCGGTGTGATGCGTGAATTGATACTTAAATCTACCCCGCGATATCGTAAGATTGGCCCGCCATTGGCTGCCGAAAATGTATTGATTTTGCGCCCATTCACATATGAGTAAGGGCTAAGGCCAGAGTTGATTCCAATTCTTATCTGCTTTGCAATTACTGTGTTGAATCCAAGGTTGATATCGCTCCATTGCAAACTATCAGCGGCCAGATCGTAGTTCCCACTAATCATTAATTGGTCGATTAGATTCGCTTTCTCCAACTTCTCTTTCCCTGTGGTGTCTTTTCCGATTACTTTTTTAGCCTGCAGGTTGTTGCTCAGTGAAAATCCTATCGCTCCGCCTTTTCGTTGCATATAATCAGAACCGCCATATTTTTCGAACAAACTATAGCCAATATTCTTGCCAGATGTATCGATGTAAGTCCGATTCCAACCCCTTTCATAGCCGTCAATTTCTGGACGATAATTGAAGTTTACATTGGGGGTGATTGTATGTCTAATGGAACGAATTTTTCCCAATTTTAAGTTTGTAAATGTGCCGTAAATATTGGTGCTTATTCCCGTGGAAAAACTATAATTATTTAATCTAAAAAATCCACTAGTATCTTTTAAAACTAATTTCTTTGTTAATGGATCAATGGATTTAGTGTTTGCTTTAAATAGCCATTTCTCTTGGTAGTTAGCCGATGGGGTCACGTTTAGCACACCTTTGAACAATTTTATATTTGTGCTCAAGGGTATTGAATGCTTCACGGCCGATTGTATAGTGGCGAGAACGTCTTTATATTTGTCGCTAAATATTAACGTATCTTTAGTATTCAATGAATTGGTGAAATTCATATTATACGATAGTCTAAGTTGTTCGAACCATTTTGTATTTGATCCGTTCTTTTTTGCAAAGGGTGTTAAGCTCGATACACCAACATTGACGTTGGGTAATTCCAATCGAAAATCGTGCGTTTGAACGTTTTGGGTGTGGCGGGCCGAGGCCGACAAATTGACCTTGTTTTTTAGGAAGCTCTGTCCATAATTTACGCTGGAGACAAATTCGTTTTTCGACAGTGTTTGAATGTCTTTTGAATTTCGTTTGTTGTAATTTCCGGTAACGATGTTAATGTTTCCGTTGAGTGTGACCCCGGGAAGTAATTTGCGGTCGAGCCCAAATCGAGAATTGATAGAAAAGTCGTTCGTTTTGGAGAAAAATGGACTGGCACGATCTGTTCCGTTGCCGAAACGACTCATATTTACGGCGAGGGCGCCGCTGTATTTATATCGTTTGATAAAATTGGTTGTAACGCCCATACGGAAATCGCCATTAAAATAAAGGTCGGAATTCACCTGCGCATCGGCAAATTTTCCCAAGCCTTGATAATAACCCAAGTTGGACAGAAAAAAACTATTGTTGCTATTGTTAAACCCCGGATTTGGCATGATTAGGCCATTGCGTTGTCCTTTTTTCATGGGAGCAATCCCAAATGGAAGCGCTAGGGGCGTAGGGATATCGGCCAGGACCAGGTTTGCGGCGCCAAAAAGTACTTTATTGTTGGGAATGACTTTGATTTTTGATGCGTTCAGGTAAAAATGGGGGTGGGGGTCGGAGCAGGTGCTAATCTTTCCGGAATTGCCCATCAAACTTCCATCGGGTTGTTTCATTACCTGTTTAAGTTGAACATGCGCCTCGTCTTGGGTCAGCGACAAGCCATACACCATTCCTTTTTTTGATTCGTTGTTGTATCGCAAGCTATCGGAAGTATAGGCATCGTTCCCATCTTTAAAGATCGGTTGATTGATGTACTTGCCCGTAGAGTCGATATTGCCCTTTGCGAAAAGGATTTTGTTGGCAAAGGCTACCTCTATATAGTTCGCGTTTAATTCGGTTTCATCCATATCCACCTTTGCTTTATTATATAGTAAGGCTTTTCCGTTCTCCATTCTTAAAATAATGGAATCTGAGGCTTCGTAATGGATGGGGTTGTTAATTGCCTTTTTGGCAGGAGACGGATTGCTTAAGCTGTCTTTTTTTGTGGACGCTGTCGTAATTCCTTGTGCTGATAAAGGATTGAGGTTTCCCAAGCAAAGCGTGAATACAACTGTTAACAATTGTTGTAGGCATCTATGGTGATATGAATGTTCGCGGTTTGACAATTTTCAGCGAATTTCGGCAAAAAGTTTGCCATGATTGCGTTATGCAACAGGAAAGAATGAAACAAATGTTAAAATTCATGCGGAAAGGCCTTCAACAGACGATGCATTTTTGTTTATCGTTGGGACTTTTGATATGTTTACCCGCCGCCAAAAAAGTGAGGGTAAGCAATTCTGTGAATACATTGGTGATTGATGCGGGTCATGGTGGATTGGATCCCGGTTGCAATGGCAACAACGAGATTTTTGAAAAGGATGTGACATTGGGTGTGGCTTTAAAATTGGGAAAACTCTTGAAAGACAGTTTACCATCGATAAAAGTCTTATTTACTAGAACCACGGACAAATCCTTAAAACTGTGGGAAAGACCCAATTTGGCGAATGATAGACAGGCGGATTTATTTATTTCAATTCACTGCAACGCCAATCCCAATAAGGCAGCCGCGGGTAGTGAAACATATTTTATGGGGTTACACAAGTCTGAAGGGAATTTAGAGGTTGCTAAGCGTGAAAATGCCGTAATCACCTATGAGTCTGATTACAAGGAAAACACCAGGTATGGCGGGTTTGATCCAGATTCGCCGGAAGGACATATTATATTCAGCTTAGTGCAGAATGCGTTTATGAAACAAAGCTTGAAATTGGCTAGTGGAATTGAAAGTCATACAAGCAAATTAAGCCCCATAAAAACGCGAGGTGTTAAGCAAGCAGGATTTTTGGTTTTGTGGCAAACTTCAATGCCAAGTGTTTTGGTAGAAACCGGTTTTTTAACCAACTCTACGGACCGTATTAGTTTGAAATCAAATGATGGTCAGCAAAAGATTGCGTTAGGCATTTTCAGGGCGGTGCGGGAGTATAAAAATTCGTTGGAATTGCTAAATTCCTTGAACGGTAAATAAAGTTCGGGCTGAATACCATCGATTAGAAGTAAAAAAAATTAAATTTTTTATCAATTTTCTTGCAACCAATTGACTTTTTCGCGTCATTTGTGAAAATATACTTAAACTAAAACTATGAAATCAACAATTACACAACTCAAAAAGCTTGCATTTTTAGGGGTTCTCGTGGGTGGATTATTCACTTCGAGTACTTTGAAAGCGCAAACGCCATGTTCGGGAACTACTTCCTGGGGATGTGGTGGGTCCATTCTTGGTACCGGTAACCCTACCGAATCACCTGGTGACATTCTAGACGTAGAGGTTAAGAACGCAAAAGGAACAACTTTGGCTTCTTACACGGGTCTTGGATGTACTTCTTCATCGGGTGCAAATGCTTACAGGGGTATCTTGAACTCTGGCAAAGGATTTGACGTTACTGCTAGTGAGACAATCACCGTTACTGTAACCGGTGGAACATGGGCTTCTCAGGGATGGGGATCTCGTTGCGGTATTTGGATTGACGCAAACCGTGATGGTAGTTTTTCATCATCGGAGTGCGTTGTAGATCCTAGCTCAAACACCGCATCGGGTAAGGTAACCTACACCCTCAAAATGCCTTGCTGGACTTCTACGGGATTAAGTTACATGCGTATTCGTGGTGGTGCTCAGGTTTACACAATGTCGGCATCGAATGGTTGCGGACAGGCACAGACTTACGGTAACGTATTTGATTTGGAATTGAATTTAAAATTGGGAGCAACTCCTACTGCAAACTTTATCGTTCCAACAGGTACAAACTATGTAAAGACGAATGTGAAATTCAGTGCAGTTAATCCAAGTAATGGTTATGCTTACAAGTGGACCTTTGACCAGGCAGTTGCGCCTCCATATACTGGTTACAGTGATAAAACAGATAAAGGAGCGGCCAAATGGGCATCTGACGGTACGTATGATGTTAAAATGCTTGTTAACTATTGTGGACTTGCAGATTCTGCCTCCAAGACGGTTAAGATTGTAGCACCTACTGCTGTTCCTAAGGCAGATTTTGTAGCTTCTACAAACGAATCTGAAATTTATTATGATGTTACCATGTATGATTTGAGTAACAACGGAGCTTACAGTTACAGTTGGGAATTGACATCACCTACCGGTGTTGATGATCAAACTTCTACTGCTCAAAATCCTAAATTTACTTTGAGTGAATTGGGATGGTATAAAGTTTGTTTGACAGCTTCAAACGATATCGGTCCGTCAAGTAAATTATGTAAAGATCGCTACATTGAGTGTATTGCTCCAACTGAGTATTACATGGGACCTTCTAAAGAGGCTCAATCTAAGACAGGCCGTTTGTATGACAACGGTGGTCCAACGGCTCCTTATGGAAACGGTCGTAAGACTTCAATTGACTATTTCAAAATCATCCCTTGCGGAGCAACTAAAATCACTTTGTCATTTGGTGAATTGAAATTGAATGATAATGGTGACATCTTACGTATTTATGATGCGAAAGAAGCAACTCCAAATAAGTTGATTGCTACTATCGACGGTACTAACGTTTCTAAATATGATACTGCTAAAATTGTAACCACTAGTGGTGCGGTATACATTACGTTTGAATCTAATGGTTCTGGAACTGCGAATGGTTTTATCATCAACTGGGTATCTGTATTGGCTCCAGCGGTTAAACCTTCAGCCAAATGGACAACTGACTACAACCCAGCTGCCAATGGTTTGAATGTGAATTTTGTAAATGCTTCAAGTAACGTGAAAGGTCTTCCTACTTTCGAGTGGCAGATTGATGGCAATCCTGAGTCTAGTGCTACGGATTACACCCGTGCTTTCTTCACAGATGGTAGCTATCAAGTATGTTTGGTTGCTTTGACATGTACAGGTGTTGATACATTCTGCAAGTCAATCACAATCAATACTCCAACTGCTCCTGGCTATTTGGATTATACTGCAAGCAACGTTCGTCCTAACATTGGTGATGTAATTACAATCACTACGAAGACTGACTATGCAAATACTTTCGAGTGGAGCATTTTCCCTACGTCTTTCACTTATGAAAATGGTACAACAAAGAATAGCCAAAACCCACAATTGAAATTCCAAAAGGGTGGTGCTTACACTTTCACTTTGAGTGGTTACAATTCTGTAGCTGGAAAAACTGCAACAGAGAAAAAATTGATCAAAAACAAATATGTTGTTTGTTTGGACTATTGCATTCCTTTGGTTGATTTGATGTCTGCTGACGTTGGAATCAATAACGTAACCTTGAAATCTGGTAGCACTCAATTGATCAACAATGCATCTACTTCAGGTATCGATTACTACACCAATTTTGCTGATAAAGTGGCTCCGGCTAAATTGACTTACGGCGGTACATATGACTTGACTGTTGGACGTAACACAATTTCTAACTCTGTAAATTACAAAGCTTGGGTCGATTGGAATATCGATGGTGACTTTGCTGATGCTGGTGAAGAAGTTTATAGCAGCGGAACAATTGCTGGCGCATCTGCGAGTGGTAAATTTACTGTACCTGATATCTCTAATTCATTTGAAGGTAACACCCGTATGCGTGTAGGTGTATCTTACAGTTCTTTCGCGAATACATACTGTGGAATTAACACTGTAGGTGAATTTGAGGACTATGTGTTGACATTGGCTAACGATGGTCAGGCTCCAGTTATTACATTGTTAGGTGGAGACACTGTACGTGTTGAAAAAACTGCAACTAAAACTGCATGTTATGCTGAAATCGCGGGAACTACTTTTAAGGCAAATGATGCAACTCAAGGTGATATGACTTCTAGTGTAGTTGTTATAACTGACTTGGATTGTTCAGCTCCTGGTATTTACAGTTTCCAATTTGATTTACGCGATGCATCTGGAAACAATGCTGTTTCTAGATTCCGTACTGTAATTGTTGCTTTGGACAAAACTGCTCCTAAGTTGACATTGAATGGCAAAGACACTATGGTGTTGGAGCAGTGTGATACTTACACTGAGCCAGGTGCTGTAGCGATTGATGCTAACGATGGTAACTTGACTTCTGCAATCAAAATTGCTGGTAAAGTTGATGCTGGAACTGTAGGTGTTTACACTTTGGTTTACTCAGTATCTGATGCACAAAAGAATGCTATCTCTATCAAGCGTGTAGTTGTTGTAAAAGACACTAAAGTTCCTAGCATCTTGAAATTATCTAATGCAATCGTAGATGGTACAATTATCAATGTTCAAATTGGTGGTGTATTCGTTGATGATGTTTATTCAATGGATCCTTGTAACGGTTCAATCTTTGTTTCTAAGAATCCAGGTTTCAACGGTCCTGTTAACACTAACATCCGTGCGACATACCCTGTGACTTACAAAGCAGTTGATCCTTCTGGTAACAAAGCAACTGAATATGGTTTCGTATTGAACTACCGTGTTGACGATTATATCGCTCCAGAAATTGAATTGAATACTAGTGATACTGTTTTGCATGATGTAAACAACTCTTACTATTCACGTTCAGTAACTGTAACGGATAATTTTTACTCTAAGTCTCAACTTTCAGTTACTAAGATTGGTAAAGTAGATGCTTATACTTTGGGTACTTATGTTGAAACATTCACTGCAACTGATGGTAGTGGAAACGTTACAACTAAGCAGCGTTTCATCAAAGTTGTTGATAGGATTTCTCCTACCATCACTGCACCTGCAATCTCTGTATGTATCGCTACTCCTTTCTGGGCAATGTCTGGTTTGATTGTACGTGACAACTACTATTCTTCTGGTGATTTGATGCCTTTGGTTAAAGTATTGGGACATAACGTGAACGTAATGGAAGCTGGTGTTTACTATATCAACTATTCTTTGGTTGATCCTAGTGGAAACGAAGCAACTGCGGTTTCTCGTCCAGTATATGTTGCTTACCCACCAAATTGCTTCAATACTTACATGGGAACTGAGAGCGCGAAATTGCAAGATGCAGTTTCTGTTCATCCTAACCCAACTACTGGATTGTTGACTGTAGGTTATAACTTGACCAACAACCAACCTTTGAATGTAGTAGTTACGAATGCATTCGGTGCAGTTGTATCTAAGTTGGATAACTTGCAAGGTGGATTTGGTAACACTCAAATCGACTTGAGCAACGTAAGCGAAGGTATCTACTTCGTGAACTTGACCAACAACGGTGAAACTGTTACTAAGCGTGTTGTAGTTAAACACTAATCATTAAGATTTCATAGTGAAAGGCCTCGCGAAAGCGGGGCCTTTCTTTTTTTATAAGCTTTGTATTTTTTACTTATTTTTGAATAACGTATTTACTGTGTTTAAAGGACTATCAAACGAATTCAAAGTTGGAGTGCTCGCCATTGTGTCGATCTGCATTCTCTTGTTAGGCTACAATTTTATGATGGGCAGAGATAATCTGTTTGATCGTGGTAGGAGTTTTAAAGTGTATTACGATAATACCCAAGGTTTGTCGGTTGGTACAAAACTCATGTACAATGGTTTCAAGATTGGTATGGTTCGGAGTCTTAAGATGGATGAAAATCAGAAAATTGTGGCAATTGTGGAAGTGAGTTCGGATATGAAAATTCCGGAGGATTCTAAAATTAAAATTGAGGCACAACTGCTTGGTGGGGTGACTTTGAAATTATTGAAGGGTAACTCTAAAGATTTTGCTGAAGATGGCGATGTTTTAGAGCCCGACTATTCTAAGGACGTATTTGGTATGATCAACACTAAAGTCGTGAATGTTACCAATAGTGCTGATTCGTTGTTCGGTACTTTAAATGCTTTCTTGCATAAACAGGAGTTGAATGAAGCGGTGAATAGTGTGCCGGTTGTATTACATGAACTTACGGCTACGATTATTGAAATTCGAAAAACCATTGCGGCATTGGAACCGGCCTTGAAACAGACGTCAGGGAGTTTGAGTTCGTTCTCGAGTAATTTGCCGGAGTATGACAGACAGTTGCGTGAAGGTTTGGAGCATTTTAATAAAGCTGGACGTCAGATGGATTCTGTTCGTATCGCAGATTTGTTAAATAATTTGTCTACGAGCAGTGAGAAGTTGGCGTTATTGATGAACGATTTGAATCAGGGGAAGGGAAGTATGGGTAAGTTACTTAAAGATGAAGCCCTATATGCTGACATTAGGAATAGCAATGCGCAATTGCAGAGTATGATGTTGGATTTGAAGAAATACCCTGAAAAGTATATTCCAGTACCAGGAACAAAAAGTCAACGCAAAAAGGCCAAGAAAAAGAGTTTGGCTGATACTGCGATTTGGCACTAGGATTTGCTTGGAGTGGTTTTATGTTTCTTTCTTAGGATTTCGTAAACCGTAATCATCCATAGCATGTAAACCATGTTATAGAAAAAATCTTCTATAGGTATCGTTCCAATGCGAATGCCAAGGTTTTGAGCATCGTTATAAATCAAGACGGGTTTGCTGGTTAATACTCCGTTGACGTATGCCATTGGTAGCAAAGCGATGATCCATGCCAGAATGATGTGCGATAAATGGGCTGTGTGGCGCGTGAGGAGTAACGCCGACAGTGTGATGAATAGGAATCCAAACGTTATTGTCGTATATAAGTGACTCGGGTTAATTGCTATTGCGATGAGGCCTATAGCCATTAATGAAATTACTATCGGTTTGAGTGCTTTGTTGAACGAGAAGTTAGGTAGATAGGCCTTGAGGCAGGCATATATGAAAAGGCATGCATAGGGGATGATAATGAAGAAGATATATTCTTCTAGGGGGAGATTGGCAAACCATTTTCCGCAAAGGAACTGCGGATTGAATAACCATACGTTTGATTTGGTGAACCAGATGTCCCATACAATGTATAAGGTACTCGTTGCAAGCATAGATAGAGTGAACGGTTTCCAATTCTTGTAGAATGCCACTTTTTTATCGAATGAAAGCGCTAAAGGGCCAGCAATCGTGACGAGATTCAAGAATAAGTATGTTAAGTGATCGGGTATCATAAAGAATACCTCAAATTTACGCCATTTGTAAACCGTAAACAACAGCATATTCTTTGAGACGCTCGCGAAGGATACGGCGGGCAACAAATATGCGAGTTTTTACGGTGCCAATGGGGATTTGCATTTCTTCGGCAATTTCGTGGTATTTGTAACCTTCGGTGTTTAATTTAAAAGTTACTCTTAAATCAAAGGATAGTTCATCAATTGCAGCTTCCAGATCTTGGCGGATAAACTTCGTCTCTGCATCGTTATCGATTTTGTGAGACGGCAAATCAATAAAATATGAATTGTCTGTGCTATCCAAGAATGTATTGCGCTTCATATCACGACGGTAGTTATTGATGAAGCTATTTTTGAGAATGGTGTAGAGCCAACCGCGGAGGTTTGTGCCTTCTTGGAATTTACTCTGATATCTGTAAGCTTTAAGGATTGTGTCTTGTACTAGATCTTTGGTATCGTCCATGTCGTGGGTTAACGACAATGCATAATTTCTTAGCGGAAGTAATTCTCCTGCTATTTTCTTGTCGAAATCATTTTGTATAATTCTCATGCGTATATCTTATACAAATATGGTATTTTGTTTAATTTCAATCAAATTTTCTTGTACAAGAAATGTTGGTATTAAGTTAAACAAAATAACGTGTTATTGCTGAACGATTTGTCTAATACATTCAATATCAATTGTTTGTATGATCTTCCTTCTTTCTTTGTTGATGTCTTGTGTGGATAAGTTGAACAATGGGTATTTTTTTGGGTTTTGTAATTGATGGAGATTTGATGGTTTTGTTTAGTGATGTAGTTTATTTGTGGAGTATTTCCTTTAGGAATTTGCGGTTTTGTTTAGGGTTGTGATCTGCTTGCAGATAAAATTTTATTGTTGTGGGAGTGGTTTTGGTTTTTTTCCATAAAAGAGAGAGGGCTCCCAGTGGGAGCCCTCTCTCTTTTATGGATTATGTTGTTAATCTAAGGCCGACTCAAATGCTGAGTGGTTTTGAACAGGGCGATTAAACCAATACAACGACTTTGTTCTTCAGCACTTCAACCAATCCACTTTTGACTTCGTAGATTTCGGTTAGGGTACTGCTTTTGATTTCCACGTTTCCAGATTTTAAGTTTGCAATCATCGGGGCGTGGTTATCGAGAATCTGAAAGCTTCCGTTTACACCAGGCAATGTAATTACTTCGGCGTCTCCGCTGAATAAGGTCTTATCTGGTGTTAATACTTCTACAAACATATCTTTTATTATGCGTTGGCTTCTTCCAATAACTTTTTGCCTTTTTCGATAGCATCTTCGATGGTACCTACCAAGTTAAAGGCCGCTTCTGGGTATTCATCCACTTCACCGTTCATAATCATGTTAAATGACTTGATGGTTTCCTTGATGTCGACCAATACGCCTGGGATACCCGTAAACTGTTCTGCAACGTGGAACGGTTGAGACAAGAAACGTTGAACACGACGAGCGCGGTGAACCACCAATTTATCGTCTTCGCTCAATTCATCCATACCCAAAATGGCAATGATGTCTTGTAATTCCTTATAACGTTGTAACAACTCTTTTACGCGTTGAGCACATCCGTAATGTTCTTTACCCAAAACTTCTTCGCTCAAAATACGGCTCGTAGAATCCAAAGGATCCACAGCAGGGTAGATACCCAATTCCGCAATTTTACGAGACAATACTGTAGTAGCATCCAAGTGAGCAAAAGTTGTTGCTGGGGCTGGATCTGTTAAGTCATCCGCAGGAACGTAAACGGCTTGCACAGACGTGATAGATCCACGAGTCGTAGAAGTGATACGCTCTTGCATCGCACCCATTTCTGTCGCAAGGGTAGGCTGGTAACCCACGGCGCTAGGCATACGGCCCAACAACGCTGATACCTCAGAACCTGCTTGTGTGAAACGGAAAATGTTATCGATAAAGAAAAGAATGTCTTTTCCTGCACCGGTACCATCACCATCACGGAAATATTCGGCAACAGACAAACCACTCAAGGCAACCCTTGCACGGGCTCCTGGAGGCTCATTCATCTGACCAAATACCAATGTGGCTTGGCTACTTTTTAAGTCTTCCATATCTACGGTGTCCAAATCCCAACCACCGCTTTCCATGCTGTGTTTGAATGCTTCGCCGTATTTAATAACGCCAGATTCAATCATCTCGCGCAATAGATCGTTTCCTTCACGGGTTCTTTCACCAACACCGGCGAAAACCGACATACCAGAGTATGCTTTTGCGATGTTGTTGATCAATTCCATAATCAAAACCGTTTTTCCTACACCGGCACCACCGAACAAGCCGATTTTACCTCCTTTAGCATAGGGCTCAAGCAAATCGATTACTTTGATCCCAGTATACAGAGGTTCTGCACTGGTGCTCAA
>ENA-UPTJ01000098-UPTJ01000098.1-marine-metagenome-genome-assembly--contig:-NODE-98-length-58829-cov-9.002926_pt1 | contig 58829 bp, 42 predicted proteins | sample MGYA00238168_ERZ767080 | MGnify/ENA primary metagenome ERZ767080 (study PRJEB28935, sample SAMN06266237) | marine metagenome | isolation source: Columbia River Estuary | place: USA:Columbia River Estuary... | reverse complement strand
CCGCCCGTAGGCGTGCCAAAACATAAGGCAGAACTTGGATATAAAGTGACGGACAAGGCACTTCCCGGCGCTGTTACCATGCCAGTATAAGTAGCAGTACAGCCGTTTGAATCAGTAACGATAACTGAATAATTGCCTGCACTTAGATCATAAATGTCTTGAGTGGTAGCACCTGTATTCCATTGATATGTATAAGGTGTAGTTCCACCAGTTATGGTCAAGTCAACAATACCGTTTGTATCTCCTAAACAAACCACATTATAGACTGTCCCATTGATGGTCAATGCACCACTTGGTTCCAATACATTGAAACTAAGGAACATCCCACATCCAAGTACATCTTCTACATTAACGTAGTATTGGCCTGCAGCCAAGTTCGTAACATCTTGCTCTATGGCTCCAGTTCCCCAATTATAAACATAACCAGGCATACCTCCTGACGGTGATAAATCTATCCAACCATCTGCGCCGCCAAAACAATTCACCGGATGAACCACATAACTCACTGCAACTGTATTTGAAGGGTCTAGGATTTCAACAGGTAATTCTTCTTGACAACCATTGGCATCAGTTACGGTCAAAACATAGATTCCATTCTGGATACCAGAAATATCTTGTGTGGTAGCACCATTATTCCAAGAATAAGTATAGCCTGGCGTACCTCCGCTCACACTTGCATTGATAGCACCAGCCACAGAATCCAAGCAATTGGCATTGGTATGTGTTTCGGTGATGGTCATCGATGTAAGTGGTTGGGTCAGGGTAATGCTATCGTTTTCTATACAGTTGTTTGCATCGGTTACCGAAACATAATACGTGCCGGCAGGTACCCCTGAAATATCCTCTGTGGTATCACCTGTTGACCACAAAAAGGTAAATGGAGCAACACCTCCAGAAACGCTAAAATCTATAGTGCCTGTTGAATCATCAAGACACAAAATATCTTGCCCAGATATGGATGTCAAAATGGGAACTGCCAAATTTAATATCGTTACCGATAAAGATGCTGCACACCCGTTGGCATCTTCAACATCTACTGTGTATGCCCCTGCCGGAGCTGGATTGACATCTTCATTGAAGGTGGCATTGCTCCAAACATATGAATATGGTGCAGTACCCCCCGTCGTGGTCAAATCAATAGACCCAGGACCAGTACAGCCAGCGTCTGTATGAATTTCAGATAATGCCAACGCAGCTTGTGGTTGGGTAACCACAAAAGTCTGTGTGATCGTACACAGGTGATCATCGGTTACAAGCACGCTATATGACCCAGCAGGCAATGTATTGATATTTTGCGTTAAATATGTGCCATTATTCCAATTGTATGTGTACGGAGTAGTTCCACCAGAAACTGCAATATTTACAGCACCAATATTGTCGCCAAAACAAGCAATTGGCGTAACCAATCCGGACATTGACAAGGGTGCCACGGGTTGTTGTATTGTTGCGCCGTAGGATATCTGACAGCCATTGGCATCTGTGATCTGCACATTGTATGTTCCAATGGGTAGGCCTGATATATCCTGAGTGGTCGCACCCATAGTCCAACTGTAGGTATAAACCGGCGTGCCACCATTGACAGTGATGTCAATGGAACCAGTGGCATCACCATAACACAATACATTTTGTTGGGTATGAGTTACAGAAAGTGGAGCCGATGGTTGAGTGACTGTGGTTTCAACAGAATCTTTACAATTGTTCGCGTCAGTGAGTATGAGTTCGAATGTACCTGCTTGTAAATTCGATAAGTTTTGACTGATTTGTCCGTTAGACCAAAGCAAGGTATAAGGCAAGGTGCCGCCTGAAAGAGTAGTAGCAATAGACCCGTTGGTTCCAGCATAACACAATACAGCGGTTGGTGTTGCACTCATAGAAATGGCCTGTGGCTGAGTCAATGTAACGCTTGAAGAAGTTACGCATCCATTCGCATCTGTGACTGTCAAAGTATAGGTGCCGATGGATAGGCCTGATAAGTCTGTTGAAGTTGCTCCATTGCTCCAAGAATAACTGTAAGGGGCTGTACCACCCGTAACTGTGCTTGAAATTGCGCCGTCAGCCGCTCCAAAACAAGAAATGTTTTGACCATTAAAGTCACTGGTGATTTGAAGCTGAACTGTTAAGCTATCGGGTTGGGTGATGGTAAAATTCGTATCTGAAACACAAGTATAACCATCAACTACTTGAAGAGAATACAAGCCTGGGGTTAGGTTATTAATAGAAGCCGTATTTTGGCCACTTGTCCAAGTATAAGTAATTGGCGCACCCCCTGCTACACTTGTGGCTATGCTACCATTGGCAGCATTATAGCAAGTAACATTTGCCAAAGACAACAAGGAGATTGTTGGCTCTGGATTCACTACAATACTATTGGTAATATTGCTGAAAGTACATGCGGAACCGTTGAAGGTGACGTCTAATTCATAGACTCCAGAATTGAGTGTATTGATGTTTGCTACAAAAGGATTGTAAACAGTATCTGTAAAACCTTGTGGGCCTGACCAAAAATAGTTAGCCCATTGAGAATACAAGGTATTCAATTGTAAGGTGTCGCCGGGGCAAAGAGGATCGTTGTAGGAGAAATCAACAGCCGGGCAAGATGCCGTGGAAATGGTAACCTCGTTGTTACTCGCTGTTGGGCAACCAAAGGCATCATAAACATCGGAAGTACCATTATTGGTAACCGTATTTCCAGAAAGTGTCCCTGTACCAAAAATATAAGCTTTGTTTTCTAGTGTGGAGTCACATTTTAGTATCAAGCAGTCGCTTGATACTTGTACTTGGAATTTGACCAAAACACTATCGAGAGAGGTATTGATCATCGTGCCCCCCATACTTGCAGTTGCACCTGTGCCTACACGGTACTTAACAAATCGGCTTGCCGCATCATATTCTGCCTGATCATCACCGGGGGCATCCGTTTGTGGGCCAGCATTGGGTCCATTGAGAACCACCAGTGAATTGGGCACATAGGTTGTTCGAATATCTAGAGTGTCTGTAATGTAGCAATTCACAGCAACGTCAGAGCCAATGTTTTTGCCAGAAATCGTGTACTCCAAAATATCTCCCGGCAACACAGCGCCACCATTGAGGTCATTGACATAAACTGTAGCGCGCGGATCTGGTTCATAAATGTCGACCGCCGATGTGATGACCCTAGTCAGAATGGTTTCAGAAACCGTTAATACTTTGATATTGGCAGAAGTAGCTCCGTTCCCTAAATAGTTTTGAGTGGCATTATTAGGTATGAAAATATTGGCATCAAGGCCAAGGGTGTTGTTGTAGTTGGGAATTCTAAAAGGTGTAAGCGTGGCATCATAACTGATTGTACTATTAAACAAATCGGTTGCGTTATGCAAGGCATCAGAAACTTGTAAGTAATTGGTTCCAACGCCATTGAATTGGAGTTGGTCACCAGTCTGGGAGCGGTCTCCATCATAGGCGATGACGCCTAGTTCAAAAGTAACAGCCCCAGAAAGTGGTGTCAAAAATCCAGAAATTGGTATATTGACGGTGTTCGTAGAAAACCCCTGACTCGTATTAGAAAGACCGTCAAAAACAGTAAGGTTTTTATTAGACTCCCCAATATTTTTATATACCACCACAATAGACCAACCTCCAAATAAATTACTTGAACCAGTTCTTGAGACCAAATCAGCAACCGTAAAGCGCCCCTTGATACCAGCGGCTTGAACGATGCTTGTAATGTTCTTGAAACAGAAATACGAAACCGCACCTGCGCTGTTGTCTATGGTTTGCTCGGCAACTAAAGTCTGATAGTTGCCATTGTTTACTTTGAGTTTGATTGTATTTCTACTCGAATAATTCGATGTGGAGGTATTGATCCTTGCTCCCCAATACAAACCCGCCCAAGAAATTTCAGAACAATTTGGTAGATTTAAACTATCACTCGTAGACATGAAGGTCGTGGGGTCAGCGTCTATGTCAACATAATTTTCTGTGAAGCTATTATTTTGACCTGTCCCTGAAGGAGGAAATTCATTTTGGGCATTGGTACAATTTGTCGATGAATTACACGTCACCGAAACATTACTTAAAAACCGTATGCCTCCTTTTTGTTGGGTTTGATAGCGAATGTTAAACGGCGTAACTATTTGACCTAAGAGCCCAAAACTATTCGAAATTACGAAAAACAGCAGGTAAAATAGGGTAAATCGGGTATCCTTAATCTTGTGGTAGATTTGTTTCATGCGCTTAATTGGAGAGTTAACAGCTTGATTATAACGTTAAAATAAGGAATTTGGTTGCCTTTCTTGAAGGGTTTTAAGCATAAATTAAAAAATAATTAATGTTCGATTCAGTTAAAGTGGGATATTTCCATGCTTTTTCTGAGGTAAAACTTCAGCTTTTTTTTCTAACATTTTGAAGGCTGAAATTAAGGCCGATCGGGTTTGAGATGGCGTGAGGACCTCATCAATAATTCCTCTTTCAGCTGCCCGATACGGATTGGCAAAAGTTTCGGCATACTCTGCTTCTTTTTCAAGCCATTTTTGTTCCGGATTGCTTGCCTCTGCTATGTCTCTTTTGAAAATAATTTCTGCTGCTCCTTTTGCTCCCATTACTGCAATCTCTGCTGTGGGCCATGCAAAACTCAAGTCTGCGCCTAAACTTCTAGAATTCATAACGCAGTATGCGCCACCATAGGCCTTTCTTGTAATGACCGTTATTTTTGGCACAGTAGCTTCTGCAAATGCATAAAGCAATTTAGCACCGTGCGTGATAATTCCTCTCCATTCTTGATCGGTGCCTGGTAAAAATCCAGGCACATCTTCCAAAACCAATAATGGAATATTGAAAGAATCACAAAAACGTACAAAACGAGCCCCTTTGCGGGAGGCGTCAATGTCTAAGACCCCTGCCAGCGCAGCAGGTTGATTGGCAATTATTCCAATAGTGCGGCCTTCCAAACGAGCAAAACCCACCACTATATTTTTAGCAAAATCTTCCTGTACTTCTCTAAAACTATGATCGTCGATCAAACAATCAATCACTTTTTTGATGTCATAGGGAATATTGGCATTTTCTGGCAAGATTTGCTCAATTTGCTTGTGTTTAGCCGCTGCATATTCAAAAGTGGGTAAATATGGCGCATCCTCATTGGCATTTTGTGGCAAATAGGTGATCAAGTCTCGTGCTTTGCGGATACACTCCACATCATTTGCAGCCGTAAAATGATTGACACCTGATTTTTCAGCATGTGTCTTTGCTCCGCCCAAATCCTCAGACGTTACCTCCTCATGCGTAACGGTCTTCACTACGTTTGGACCGGTGACAAACATATATGAGGTTTCTTCCACCATAAAAATAAAATCGGTGAGCGCGGGCGAATACACTGCTCCACCGGCACATGGGCCCATAATCAGCGAAAGTTGTGGTACGGTTCCTGACGCCCTGGTATTTCTAAAAAAGATATCGGCATAACCGCTCAAAGAAACCACCCCTTCTTGTATCCTAGCGCCCCCAGAATCATTCATACCAATGATTGGAGCACCGTTCTTCATGGCCATGTCCATAATTCGGCAAATCTTGGCGGCATGGGTTTCTGACAAAGACCCACCAAGAACTGTAAAATCCTGAGAGTAAACATATACCAAGCGACCGTGAACAGTACCGTATCCGGTGATCACACCATCGCCTAAATACTTTTGATTTTCTAAACCAAAGTTCGTTGAGCGGTGCTCAACAAAGGCGCCTATTTCCTGAAAGCTATGCTCATCAAGAAGCAAAGAAATGCGTTCTCGGGCAGTCAATTTGCCTTGTTGATGCTGTTTGTCTATACGGGCCAAACCGCCGCCTTGTAGGAGTTCTTCTCTTTTTTGCTGAAGGAGTTGTTCTTTTGTCATATACCAAAATATACAACAAAAATAAGCTATTTTAAGCCGTTAAAAAAGCCCGCCGGTTCTCAAAAAGAATGAGCACAAGCCAACTGGTTAAGAAGAAAATAGTTTCCGTAGATGTAGACCAACTAGTGAGGGTCAACAACACACTCATGATCATAAATACGATGGTGGCCCATACCAAGCGTTGCGCCATTTTTTTTATCATGCCAGATGGATCAAAACGGCCGTTGAGCATGAGTTCCATTCTTCGACGAGAATATTCAGTATAAAAAAGAAGCGGAATTAAAATAAATCCCTGTGGAATATAAAAATCTTCGTACCAGAAAAATTCATACAAAGAAGTTCCAAAGCGCCAAGTAGAATCTGTCAGTACCATGTAAAAATGGCTTATGATCACAAAGGTGATAAAAAACAATGCCGGACGAATGAGCGCAATTTTATTTTTTACCTCAGGGCGCCACAAGGCATAAGCAATTCTCAACGAGTAATCAAAAAGAATATATAATAAGATGAAATACAAGTCCCAATCCCAGAATAAAAAACCCAATAGCGGCAAAAAAAATTCACCTGCAATTTCGCTAATCAGTTGTGCCTTTCTCATATGCGCTTGCGCAAGTCTTTGACGCGGTCTTTTGACAGTTGATAAGTAGAGTCGATTTTTAAGGCCTTCCCGTAGCTAAAAAGTGCATTAGATAGGTCATTGCGGTCCTCGTAAAGCAAACCCATGTTGTGGTAAGACGGAATATGTTGAGGATTTACTTTAACCGCCTTTTTGTAATAAAACATCGCACTATCCGGTTGATTATAGGTGTTTTGTGCCAGGTAGCCGAGATGAAAATACCCATCCGCATAAGTGGAGTCAACTTTAGTCATTTTGCGATACAAACGTTGGGCAGCCGCTTCTTGACCAAACTTCTCTTTGGCAAACGCCAGGGCATAGATTACCTCCACATTTTTTGGTTCAAGTTGGTATGCAGTGGTATATTTTTCAATACAAATGGGGTTTTCTTGGTACTCATAAAGTGAACCTAAAAGTAGGTAGGTGACATAGTAATTAGGATCTTGTTGGACTGCTGTTTCGTAGGATGAAATGGCTAACTTAAAATTTTGATCAATTTTATATATCGTCCCCTTTAATATATAGGCATCGCGGCAGTTTTTATCGATGCGCAAGGCTTGATTGATGTACTTAAAAGCCTTTTCATGGTCATTGAGCAAAACTAATGTGTTGGCCAAGCCTACCAATGCCTCGACATTTTTTGGTGCCTTTTTTACCAAGTTTTGATACATCGTAAATGCGCGAAAAATGTCGTCAGCGGTGCGATTAGGTTTGTAAATTAAGCATTCTGCATAAAGCACCCGGGCTTCAATATTTGTGGAATCGAGTCGAAAGGCCTTGGCGCCAAAACCAAGCGCCTGCTCAAAATCTAGGGAATCCATGAGTTGATTTCCCTTTTGAATCAATAATGGAATCGAATCAGGATGTGCGACAAGCAGTTCGTCGAGCGTTATATTTTTTCTCGAGCTAGTTTTTTGATCCTGACAAGCTACTGCCAAGATGATTGTAATAATTGAAAATAAAACAATGCGCATAATACAAAATTAAGATTTTGAATTGGATTCTTTCTTGCGTACTTTTGTAACGTAAAAATTTACCATGAAGCGTATTGCCATATTTGCCGTCATTTTTATCCTTTTTGCGCTCCAATCTTTCAATGCGCAATGCTCTCAATGTAAATTGCTAGCAGAGCAAGGGCATGGACTTGATGAAAATAATTTTGCGGGAAATATCAACGGCGGAATCTTATACCTGATGCTAATCCCCTACCTTATACTTATGTTTTTGTTTCGCAAAAACATCATTGGGTTCTTCAAGCAATTTTTTAAGACCAATCACTAGTCCCACATTACCACCACCTTACCTGTAGTTTTTCCGGCGCCAAGTGCCTCATGCGCATCGTTAAACGCATCTTGATTGAAAGTCTGTATTTGTGGCAATCTTATCAATCCTTGCTGATACAAGGCCAACATCTCTTGCATACTTTGTTGAATAATATTTGGTTGCAAATCTGCTATTTTGAGCATATTAACACCCAGTATACTTTTGGATTGCATCATCATACCAATGGGTAAAATCAAGCCCATTTCCCACAAAAAGGCCAGTTTGCCAAACAAACCTTTCCTGTTGCCCAATTCCGCGCCACCAAATAAAAATAACCTGCCTCCTGGCCCTAACAATGAAAGGTCTTGTTTTAGGCTTTTACCACCAACGGCATTAAATGAAACGGAAAGAGAATCCGCCCCAAGCAAATCTTGCATTTCTTGCTTGTAATCTTTTTCCTTATAGTTGATGATTACATCTGCCCCCAAGGATTCCAAATAACTTTTTTTGGACTCATCGCCAATTTTTCCAAAGACCGTTGCCCCTTTCAATTTGGCAAGCTGCACCAAAAAACTCCCTACCCCACCTGCCGCTGCATGAATCAGAACTTTGTCATGGGCTTGGATTGGAGCGAGTACACGGGCCATATAATGAGCTGTTACGGCCTGGGTAGCGAAAGGCAGAGCTGATTCTGCAGCCATATCCTCTATGGGCACAATTGCAGCAATGCGAGTTTTGGCATGTTTGGCATAAGCGCCAAATCGAGTAAAGGCCAGCACGCGTTTGCCTATCCACTCTGTGTCTACTTCAGAGCCAACTTCAATGATGCGCCCTACAAGTTCATATCCTAATATACATGGCAGTGGGGGCGCCTCTCTGTACAAACCCTTTTTGGCCATCACATCGGCATAATTTAAGCCGAAGGCTTCAGAACAAATCAAAACCTCATCGGATTGCAATGGGCCAACCATAGCATCTTCTAAAGCAAAAGCCTCTTGGGTAGTGCCAAATTTGTTGAGAACAAAAGCGCTTGTTTGCATCAGAACCTTGCAGTGATGCCTCCCATGACTTGGAAGGGTTGGACAGGGTAGCTGTACCAACGGTTATAGCGCTGCGCAGCCAAATTGTTGGCCTGTAAAAATACCGAAACACGTGGAGTATAGCGATATTCTAGGTTTAAATTGACATCTACAATGGTTCCTAAATCTACATATGCTTGCCCTGCTTCAAACATGGCATCAACTACTGTAGAACGCACCAGAGCCTTTCTGCCTGTTTCAATATTGGCATCAATTTGGGCATAAAATTTGTCGTAAAGCTGATAAGCCCCTCTGGCTGTAAATTGAAGCATCGGCATATTCCATGCAAAGGCGTTGTGATAGAGCTGATAAATATTGTATTTGCCCAAGACTTCGATTTTTAGTTTTTCTCCAGATTGATAACTCATCGAGCCTTCAAAAGTTGTTTGGTTCAAGGTATCATATATTACAGTTAAGTAATTATCATAATATAGCGATGTGTCTGTCACAAAAAAGGCTTTGTTTTCTATATGAAGAAAATGTACCCCTAAATTAAAGCTCATGGTTTTGGAGAGGGTGCCTTTGAATCCGCCATAAATATCATATGGGTTGTGCTCATTGCGCAAGGCCACGTTGGTTCTAATAAATGGATTTACAGAAGTAAGGCCCTGTAAAGTGTTTTGTTTTAAACCACCTCGCAAACCGATGTAAGGAATAAAAATATTATTGAATAAGGAATATTTAAATTCCGCATTGGGATAGACATAAGGCGTGGTGCCCTTAGGGGTAATATCGGCAGTAATCAATACGCCTAGCTCCACTTTTAGCCTGTCGCTTAGTGCTTGAGTCCATACACCAGGTTTCAGATCGAGGATGTTGTTTTTGGCAACAAAGCCTGTGTCACCCACTGCAAAAACGCTGTCCAAAATTCCTCGCTGATACAGATTGGAGCGCCAACTTAGATCCGTATAAAAATGCTCATTTTTGTAATTATACCACAACTTGGTCTTGATCCCAAAGTTGTTCTCAGTGCTTCTCCAAATATTGGTGCTATCTGTGGGTAGCGTATTGAAATATTGGTAATTACCAATCACTGCCGCATTCAATTTTGCAGAATCGCCTCTCAACCAGGTGTATTCAACAAGGCCTTTTGCCAATTGAAATCTTTGTGCAATACTATCTGCTGCAATCGTATCAATTGGGATGCCATAATAATGAAATCCATTATTGAGGTAATCGGCAGTAGCTTTGAATTGATAATTGCGTTCATTGATACCTAAATAGGCTGCAGCTGAAGAACGGTCGTACTGAGCGGGTGCATAGGTTGTTTTTTCACGGTCTCTAATAGGACCAAAAGAACTGAGGTGTTTGATATTCGCTCCATAATGTAGGTTGCGCGAACGATCTGATGCGTAATAAATCTCACCGAGCGGCATGATCACTGAACCAATACCAGCTTTCACATAAAAAGGATATAGTCGTGAAAGTTTTTCAGTAGTTTCTACAGTGGCCGCTTGAATGGTATCAAGGAGGATTTTAGTTTGCGCCTGAAAAAACATCAATGGATATTCCTTGACAGTCGTGGGCTTCACCGAATCTATGATTTTTGGATTTTCCAAAATTCTATTTGCGGGTTCTACTTGTTGATTGGTTATCGTGTATACGGTGATATTTTCACCTTGCTGTGCCCGAAGATTGAGCGCAAACAAGACAAATACGAGTGTGCTGAACAATACTTTCATGGCTTAATCTTCGTTATTGATTTCAATTTTCATTTCTTGCTGAGGGCTGTCATTGACAGGCGGTGATTTTAATTGCATGAGTTCATCCCATAAATCTGAAGCCTCTGCCAAAACTCCATCTTGTTGATCAGGGTAAAAATCGATTACAGATTTTAAGGTCTGTTCGGCCTGAAAATAATCTTCGCGACTGATATGCACATGTGTTTGTAATAAAAGCCCTTTGGCCACCCAATAGTTGTAACTAGGCTTCATTTTAAGGAGGGCCTTTACCTCTGTTTCTGTTTCATCTAGCATCTGTTGGCTGTAATAAATATCTGCCAATAAATACTTGGCTTCCGAACCCATGGCTGTGGTGGTGTTCTGTACTAGCCAGTCTAAAGATGGTTTGGCGGCATCAAACTGCTTGAGATGGTAATTCGATAGTCCTGTGGCGTATTCCGCTTCTACTCTGATTTGCGGCGTAAGTGCTGCGTTCTCCATAACAAACTTGGCATTTTCTTTGGCCAACTGATAGTTGTTTTCCATAAACGCGCAACGCATGATTCCTAGTTTAGCATCAAAAGTGGAGGTTGGTTTTGAGGCTGATTTTTCCAATCTTTGATAATAGGTAAGTGCCTTGTTGTAGTTTTTAACGATGTAATAATAGGCGGCCGTTTTGGAAGCAGCATATTCAGCATAGGTATTTAAGGAGGTGCCTAAATATTTCTCGAATTGAGCAATTGCAGCACTCGAGTCTTTGGTTTTCAACAAGCTATTACCAAGGTAAAAATAAGTTTCATCGACATATCTTCCGCTAGGGAATTTTGCTAGATAGATCTGAAATTTTTCAATAGCTTCAGTGAAATTAGTGTCTTGGTATGCTGCCAAGGCCGGTGAATAAAAGATATTTTCTTTCTCCTCTGTAGAAATATTAGCACAAGGATATTTGTCTATTACTTGTTCGGCCAAGTCGGGTTTTTTATAACCAGGTGCATTGTATACGTCAATAAGACTCAGAACAGCCTTTTTACAAATCTCTCGTTGTCCTTCGTACTTTTCTAAGATTTCCATATAAGCAGCCTCTGATTTGGCATACTCCCATTTCTTGTAATATATATCTGCGATGGCAAGTTGGGCATCTAACAAGTATGGGGAATTTGGGAACTCCGACAAGAATGTTTGGTATGCTGTTAGAGCAGCATCATAATTGAGCTGAGATATAAAGGTGCGCGCCAATTCATACTGGGCATTCATTCGGTATTTGGAAACAGGTTCTTCTTTGAGTAGTTTGTTGAGTGTTTGTGCTTTCTCAGAAAGTTGATCATTAAATCCTTGTGCTTTTGCTAAATAAAACAAGGCCTTGTCATTGAGTGGCGAATTGAGATCATAGGCCTGCTGGTAATATTGAATAGCTTGCAAATTTTGCTTGTTTACGTAATAGGCATCTGCAATTCTAAAAGTTGCATCAACAACTTTGTTTTCTTGTTTTGGATTCAATTGCAAATAAGTTCGAAAAGACCCAATGGCCTCTTCTCGTTTCCCTTGCTCAAGATAGGCATATCCTATGTTGTAGTAGGCATCTATTTTCTCGGGCAAACTATTAGATGCCGGTGAATTGATAAAATCACGATATGTATTAATTGCGGCATTGAGTTCCTTTTTGCGGAAAGAAATATCTGCCATCCAGTACCTTGACAGTGCCACCATTTGAGGGTCCATTGGGTAGGTGTCAACGCGTTTAAAGGCTTCATAGGCCGCATTGAGTAAGCCTTTTTGAAAGAGCTCTACCCCATAATTAAATGCAACAGTTTGATACACCTTCTTGAGCTGAGCGTCTTTTGAAGGTAATTTCTCAATTGACTCAAGTGCCTTTGCAAAATTTGAAGTATTGGTGTAAACATTCACCAAATACTGATAAACATCGCGGTTTCTTTTTGAATCAGGATATTGACTCAGGTAATTCTCAAAAGCCCTTACCGACTCGTCATAGGGATTGATGTCTACCTTAAATGACAATACTGCAAACTGAAATAGGGCATCTTCTTGAATTTGAGGTAGAAAATTCATTTCTGCTGCACGTTCAAAGGCACTTCTCGCTGGAAGTAATTTACCGAGTTGTAAATAGGCATCACCAATTTGGTACATGGCAATATGGCATAAACTATCTTTAGTTCGCGTGACGCGATCAAAATTTTTAATCGCCTTTTCATATTGCTTGGTTTTGTAATACGCAAAACCCAATTCGTAATAATCATCTCGAGTGCCTCGGGCGTTCTGATGATACCGCTCTAAAAATGGTAAAGACAATTCGAATTTGCCCATCTGATAATAAGCATTGCCGATAATGTGCTGAATGTCATATTCATTGTTAACAAAGCCGCAATTCAATACCGTAGGTGCAAAATCTATCACTTCTTGATACTTGCCCTGTTTATATAGAATTTGAGCGATATAATAGGGCACCACACCGCAAAATGTAGAGTCCTTTTGTAAGGATTGAAAGCCCTCAAGCGCTTCTTGAAGCGAGGAGCGCACATAGCTGATGTGAGAATAAAAGTAGAGTGCCGGCTTGGCATATTGGGTGGCGCCATCTTTGATATCTTTGAAGGCTAAATAAGCGGCATCTGAATCTTCATTTTGATAAGCCGAGTAGCCGAGTTTAAATAAAACTTCCTCTTTTTGTGTGTCACTGAGGCCCGCAAGGTTAATTTTGGAAAAAGTAGATTGGGCTGCCAAATAATCCTCTGACTGAAACTGATTGGAACCAACACCTATTGCAATTTCATTCTTGAAATTGTTTTCGGGATACATTTTATTGAATTCATCAAGTAAGGCAATAGCGTCGTTATGATAAAGTTTAAGTGCAGACATCCCCTGATAGTAATAAGCTTTGATCAAAAAAGGATCGTGCTCATTGCGCTTGTTGGATTTGCACTGATTAATAAACGCATTGAACTCCCTTTTTGCAGAGGCGTATTGTGCTTTGGTGAACAATTCTTCGGCATTAAAAAACACCGCATTTTCTCCGCTGTATTTGGCGGTTTCTTGTGCCCAAAAAGTCGTTTGGACAAATAAGAATAAGACGAGATAACGCAAATTACGATTCATAGAATGTAAAATTAATTGGGGTGTGCTCCCAACTTGCTTGGGGTATGCAAAAGTTTTAAACCTGAATATGTTAAGATAAAATCGCCAAAGAGCTCTTTTAGTTACTACTTATTGAACACATTTGTTTAAAAATTGTAACTGTGTCAAATGTAATCTCGCTTTTTGGAGCAAATATTTATCAGCAAGATCAACTCATTTTAGAAAACGTTGATCTAGAACTAGCCAAACAATCCTTTGCCTACCTCATCGGAAAAACTGGCACAGGAAAAAGTAGTTTGCTTAAAACGCTCTATGCAGAAATACCACTCAGGGAAGGCAAAGGCCAGGTTTGCGGTTATGAGCTTCACGGTTTAAAGCGAAAACAAATACCGTTTTTACGGAGAAAAATAGGCATTGTCTTTCAAGATTTTCAATTGCTCACGGATCGAAATGTATTAGAAAATCTAAAATTTGTTTTGGGCGCTACCGGGTGGAAAGATAAGAAAGGCATAGAACAGCGGGCTTTAAATTGTTTGCAATTAGTTGGCATTGAGCAAAAAGCCAAATCATTGCCTCATATGTTATCTGGGGGTGAACAACAACGCGTTTCCATTGCGCGGGCGCTCCTCAATCAGCCCGAATTGATCTTGGCTGATGAGCCAACGGGCAACCTCGATCCAGAAACGTCAAAAGAAATTATGGAATTATTATTAGCTGTTGCCAATGAGGAAAATACCTCGGTTTTAATGGCTACTCATGATTTGCAACTCATGCAGGCTTTCCCGGGAAGAATCCTTGCCATAGAATCTCAAAAGCTCGTAGAAAGGTCTTAGACGATTGTCTATCCAACAGACAACTCACCAACTATATTGCTCTTTAAAAATGCCGCCCTTTGCTGTTGGGGTAAGTTTGCTAGGGCATACATCGCTTTTGTCAATGCCGCCTCGGCAGTTAAGTCTGCGCCGCTGATTACGCCAATTTTCTCGAAGAAAGTACTGGTTTGATAAGCGCCTTGTTGCACAGCACCACTCTGACATTGGGTAATATTTAAAATAAGACCTCCCTTTGTAATAAACTCTTGTAGCAAGGCTTGAAATGCAGGTTCACTAAATGCATTCCCCACACCAAAAGTTTCTAATATTAGAATTTGAACATGAGGGAATTCTAATGATTTAGCATAGAGGTCTATGGGCATTCCTGGAAATAATTGCCAAAATAAAACACGCTTGTCTAATTCAAATACAGATTGCAATTCCAGTAAGGGCGTGCGAAAAAGATTTTCCTTATACCACTCAATTTGAACTCCTGCCATGGCCAATAAAGGATAATTAGGTGTGGCAAAGGCTCTGAACTGATGTGCAGAAATTTTTGAACTTCGGTTGGCTCTAAATAAACTACTTTCAAAATATATGGCTACTTCTTGTAAAATTGCTTCACCGTTTTCATTGTGAGCAGCCGCCATTTCGATAGCCGTAATGATGTTTTCTTTGCCGTCCGTACGAATGATGCCGATTGGTAATTGAGAGCCTGTTAGAATTACAGGCTTACGCAAACCTTGTAACATATAACTCAAGGCACTTCCCGTATAGGACATCGTGTCTGTGCCGTGTAGAATAACAAAACCATCAAAAGCATCATAAGCCTCGGTAATCCAAGAAGCAATCACTTTCCAATGCAGCGGATTGATCTCTGAGGAATCCAAAGGGGTATCGAAACTTTTAACCTCAATTTCTAAGTCAAACCTATTCAGCTCTGGAATGTGTGCATTAAGGTGTGCAAAATCTAAACTCTCTAACGCGCCCGATTGCGCATTGGAAATCATGCCGATGGTGCCGCCAGTGTAGATGAGTAGAATTTTACGCATGATTGAAAGTAATAAATTTTTCTAGCTCAAAAAGTGTAATAGCATTTTGGGTAGTATGCATTTCTATTTCACTTGCACTCAAATTCAAAACTTCTTGCAGTTTACTTACTACCTCTATGAGATAGGCCGGTTCATTACGTTTGCCTCGATAAGGCACTGGAGATAGATAAGGGGCATCTGTTTCTAGAAGTAATTTATTGAGAGGGATTTCCTTTACAACCTCAGCTAGGCCCGCATTTTTATAGGTGAGTACTCCCCCAATACCAAAATAAAATGTTTTGTACTTGAGGATACGCTGCACCTGCTCCTTGCTGCCAGTAAAGCAATGAAAAACCCCCCGAAGCTCAGGTGTCCATTCTTGATCCAGGATTTCAAATAAGGGATCAAAAGCTTTGCGCACATGAATGGCAATTGGTAATTTCAATTCTTTGGCCCACCTAACTTGTGTCCGAAATACTTCTTTTTGTGCCTCTAAAAAAGAGTCATCCCAGTAGAGGTCAAGGCCAATTTCACCAACGGCACAATATAGCTCAGGCGAAGCAAAGAGCTTGGTTTCAATCGCTGCCAATTCTTGTGCCCAATTTTCTTTCACATAGGTGGGGTGAAGGCCCATCATAGGTATACAGTTCGGACTTGATAAAGAAAGTTGTTCGAGTGCGGTAATACTTTGAGTGTCTATATTTGGCAAAAGAATTGCAGCAACACCACTTAGACTTGCACGACTTAGTGCATCTGAACGGTCTTCATCAAATTCTTCTGCGTATAAATGAGCGTGTGTATCTATGATCATTTTGTTGCCAGATATTTTTCCCAAGCCCAAGCATCTTCTATGGCCTCATCTATAGAGAGGCGCGCCTGCCACCCAAGTAGGTCTTGGCCTTTTTGAACATTCGCATAAATTTCTACTACATCGCCCAATCTTCTTGAGCCAAACTCAATAGGAAGTGAAATATTGGTAATGCGCTCAAAAGCTTTTACTATTTCTAGCACTGAAGTGCCTTTTCCTGTGCCAATATTAACCGCTTCCAATAAACCTTTTGCTTGGTTTGATAAATAAGTGAGTGCGGCAACATGTGCCTCTGCAAGGTCAGTAACATGAATGTAGTCTCGAATACAAGAGCCGTCTTTGGTAGGATAATCATTTCCAAAAATGGTGAGCTTCTCTTGTTTTCCAATGGCCGTTTGAGTGACGAAAGGTAACAAATTACTCGGCCTTCCAATAGGGAATTCACCAATTCTAGCAGAAGGGTGCGCACCAACAGGGTTGAAATAACGTAAATTCATTAGTTTGTACTTGCCCTTACTTTTGTGGAAATCTGAAATAATTTGTTCGCCCATCCACTTGGTGAAGCCATAGGGTGAATGAGGCAATTGAAGCGGCGTTTGTTCGGTCACTTCCTTAATCTCTTTGGGCTCACCGTAAACGGTACAAGATGACGAAAACACAAAGTTTGGAACTTCAAAACTATCAATTAATGAAAGTATATTGAGCAAGCCTACAAGGTTGTTTTCATAATACGAAAGTGGTTTTTCTACCGATTCGCCCACTGCTTTGTATGCCGCAAAATGTATGACTCCGTCAAAGGAGTACTGCTCAAAAATTTGGCGGAGGGCCTCCTTTTGACAAACATCAACTTTATAGAGGATAGGACGAACACCAAGTATGTGCTCCATGCCCTCTAATACAATTGGGTTGGCATTGCGTAAGTCATCTACAATAACAGGTATGTACCCCTTTTGGTGCAAGGCAACCACGGTATGCGACCCAATATATCCTGCCCCTCCGGTTACAAGTACATATTTGTTCATAGGGTAAAGTTAGTTGATTCTGTTGGTTGCCGAACAGCTTTGTATTAAGTTTGTTATGATCTTAGATGAAACTACTGACCATTCTTTTATGCTTAATCTTTTTGGGCAACTCTCATGACCTTGAAGTAGAGATTGAAGGTATTCCCAACACCAAAGGGACTTTATTTATCGGGCTTTTCAATTCAAGTGCAAGTTTCCCTCAATTTGGCAAACAATACAAAGGAATTGTCATTGATCACAACGCGAAGACTTACACCTATAAGTTTAAGGATTTACCTCAAGATACCTATGCCTTGGCTATTTACCATGATGAGAACAACAACAGAAAGTTGGATAAAAATTTGTTTGGGGCGCCAATTGAAGCCTATGGCTTTTCAAACAATGCCAGAGAAACTTTCTCTGCGCCTAGTTTTGAATCGGCAAAAATAAAGCTTGATCGAAATAAAAAAATCGTAATTCGAATCAAATAATTAATCGAATTCAAATAACAGTGCGCCTTTTTCAACAACAGCACCAGCAGTCACTTCTATTGACTTGAGTGTGCCCGTTCCTTCGGCTTTAAGTACATTTTCCATTTTCATCGCCTCCAAGGAAACGAGCGAATCACCGGGCTGTACCTCTTGGCCGACCTTCACATGAATTGCTGTAATCCGACCAGGCATTGGGGCTTGAATTTCTTTTAATTTGCGAAGTTTTGGTTTGTCAAGGCCCATTGAGGAAATTAGTTCGTCTAAAGCATGAGCTTTTTTAACCTGAAAGGTGCGGTGATTGATTCGAATGGTCAAAAGGCCGTTTTCTGACTGATCAGCGATCAATTCACCATGAAATTTTTTCCCCTCAAACTTGATTTCAAAAAAACGATTATCGTGCCATTTTACAGCTGCTCCGCTTAGCGTTTGGGTTGGTTTTCCGTCAATGATCCAATTGTTCATGATGCTATTTTACAATGTGAATTGCAGTGTCATTGGGCGCTTCAATTTCTTCTGTTTTTTCTTCCTTGAGTTGAACAAAGACAATTTCATTGGCCAATACTTCTGCACAAATATAATCTTTATGAGCTAGTATGGCCTCTTGAATGGCTTTTGTGGTATCTACCTGAACTATGATCTTATCGGTTACATCGAGTGCGGTGTCTTTGCGTAAATTTTGTATGCGATTGACCACCTCGCGCGCTATGCCCTCTGCCTTTAATGCCGGAGTGATACTTATATCTAAGGCGACAGTTAGGCCGTTTTCATTGGCCACTAACCAACCCGGGATATCCTGAGCCTGAATTTCAAAATCTTCCAGACCTAAATGAATCTCTACCCCTTCAAGGGTACCGGACCAACCCTGGTTTTGTTCTATCTGAGCAATATCTTGAGCATTCCATTGCAAAACAAGCGCGCTAATTGCTTTCATTTGCTTGCCATATTTAGGGCCTATGGTCTTGAAGTTTGGCTTGATTGATTTGACCAAAACATTTGAATCGGTAAGCAAGTCTAACTCCTTGACATTGACCTCGGCACAAATTAAACTACTGACATGTCGAAAATCGGCGGCTTGTTGGGCATTGAGCACAGGTACCATAATTTTCTGCAAAGGCTGCCTAACGCGAATGTGTTGTTTTTTACGCAATGCCAATACCAAAGAACAAGTTCTTTGTGCTAGGTCCATTTGTATTTCGAGTTCTTGATTGATTGCCGCTGAATCAACTTTTGGAAAATCTGCCAAATGAACAGATTTTGCTTGGGCCCGGAGCGTAGTTTGATTCAGGTCTGTGTAGAGTTGGTCCATGAAGAAAGGTGCAATTGGTGCAGCCAAAATCGAAACTGTTTCTAGACAAGTATATAAGGTTTGATAAGCAGCGAGCTTGTCTTGTGCATCATCATTTTTCCAAAAACGACGGCGACACAAACGCACATACCAATTTGAAAGCTGCTCATTTACAAATTCTTGAATGGCTCTGCCTGCTTTGGTTGGTTCGTAAGAGGCATAGGCTTCATCTACCTCTGCTACCAATGAATTCAATTTGGAGATCACCCAACGGTCAATTTCTGGTCTTTGTGCTAGATTGATTGATGATTCCGAAAAGTTGAAACCATCAATATTGGCATAGAGTGCAAAAAATGAATAGGTATTGTAGAGCGTACCAAAAAATTTGCGCTGCACTTCGGCAATACCTTCAAGATCAAACTTGAGGTTGTCCCAAGGTTGTGCGTTAGTGATCATATACCATCGGGTTGCATCGGGGCCATACTGATCAAGTGTCGTAAAAGGATCTATGGCATTACCTAAACGCTTTGACATTTTTTGGCCATTTTTATCGAGCACCAAACCATTGGAAACTACATTTTTGTAAGCCATCGTATCAAAGACCATGGTTGAAATGGCATGCAAGGTATAAAACCACCCGCGTGTTTGATCTACACCTTCGGCAATAAAGTCTGCAGGAAAAGCCTCCTTGTTGTCAATCAATTCGCGATTTTCAAAAGGATAATGCAACTGAGCATAGGGCATAGCACCAGAGTCAAACCAAACGTCAATGAGATCAGCTTCGCGCTTCATTGGTTTGCCTGAGGCCGACACTAAGATAATCGGGTCTACTTTATGCTTGTGTAAATCAATGCAATCATAATTGGTGGAAGAAAAATCATGGGGGTCAAAATCAGCAAAAGGGTTATCAGTCATGAATCCGGCTGTGATGGACAAATCAATTTCCTTTTTAAGGGTGGCTATTGAATCGATGCATTTGCGCTCATCACCCTCTTCGCTTGACCAAATTGGAATTGGAATTCCCCAATAACGCGAGCGCGACAGGTTCCAGTCGTTGGCATTTTCAAGCCATTTACCGAATCGGCCACTGCCCGTGGCCTCTGGTTTCCAGTTGATTTGCTGATTGAGCGCAACGAGCCGCTCCTTTTGATCGGTGACGCGAATAAACCATGAATCTAAGGGATAGTAAAGTACTGGTTTATCAGTGCGCCAACAGTGCGGATAGGAGTGTTCGTATTTTTCTACTTTAAAAGCTTTGGACTCCTCTTTGAGTTGGATAGCTATTTGGACATCAACAGATTTCTCTGGAGCCTCGCCCTCATTATAATATTCGTTTTTAACGAACATGCCCGCATAGGGCCCCACCTCAGGCCTGAATTTGCCTTGTAAGTCTACGAGCGGAACCAAATTGCCGCGTTCATCCTCTACGAGTAGCCCAGGGACTCCTGCTTCAGTAGCTACTCTAGCATCATCAGCTCCAAAGGTAGGTGCGGTATGTACAATTCCCGTTCCATCCTCGGTTGTAACGAAATCACCACCGATTACCTGAAAAGCTGCGGCTGCATTTTCTGCCGGTTGTGCAAAAGGCAATAATTGGGTATAGCGCAATCCGATGAGCTCTTTACCCTTGAGTGTTTCTAAAATCTTATACGGGATTTGTTTTGCCCCCTGCTCGTATTGTTTGAGATCCGAAAGGTCTTCTACCTGGGAAAACCCCTTAGAAAATTGATAGGATACCAAATTACTGGCCAATACAACCACTATGGGTTCAAAGGTGTATTGATTATAGGTAGCAACTAGCGAATAATCGATTTGTGGACCAACGGTAAGTGCTGTGTTTGAAGGGAGTGTCCATGGGGTGGTTGTCCAAGCAAGTAAATGCGTCTGCTCTGCAAAATGCTGTTCAAAAGGAAGCGTTTGGTCAGCTTGCAATTCGAACATTGCAACCACCGTGGTGTCTTTGACGTCTTTATAACAACCAGGCTGATTCAATTCATGTGAAGAAAGCCCGGTGCCTGCTTTGGGCGAATAAGGTTGAATGGTATAGCCCTTGTACAATAATCCTTTGTTGTATAATTGAGATAACAACCACCAAACCGATTCCATGTATTTTGGGGAATAAGTGATGTAAGGGTCTTGCATATCAACCCAGTAACCCATTTTTTCGGTCAGCTGATTCCAAATGTCTGTATAGCGCATCACCGCTTCCTTACAGGCCTCGTTGTATTGATCTACTGAAATTTTAGTGCCGATGTCTTCTTTGGTAATGCCTAGTTCTTTCTCTACACCCAATTCAACAGGCAAGCCATGGGTATCCCAACCAGCTTTTCGATGCACCTGTTTGCCTTTCAATGTTTGGTATCGACAAAAAATATCTTTGATCGCACGGCCCATGACGTGATGAATCCCAGGCAATCCATTGGCAGAAGGAGGGCCTTCATAAAAGACAAACGACGGCGCTCCATTGCGCTGCTCAACCGACTGCTTGAAAATGGATTCTTTTTGCCATTTCTCAAGAACTTTGGCGGCAACATTTGGGAGATTCAATCCTTTGTATTCAGGATATTTTGCTTTCATGAACGTTTGCTTTGTAAAGTCGCGAATTTACGACAAAACGAGCTATTTTTGCAAGATATGTCTCTGAAAACAAGGCTGCACCAACATTTAATTAGCACATTACAAAAGCGAATTGCCTATCTAACAGACCAACGCAGTCAGTTAAACATCGATAGTACGCAAAGTGGAAAGGCCTCTGCCGGAGACAAACATGAGGTTGGGATTGCTATGGCACAACTCGAAATTGAGAAATTGGATCAACAACTGAACAATCTCAAAAGCCAGGTTTTAGCACTCAAACAACTAGACCCAACCCAAAATGCTACTCAAATTCTTAAAGGGTCTATTTTTGAAATAGACAACAATACCTATTATTGCTGTGTTCCCTTCGGGCAAATAGAATTAGACGGGAAAAAATATTTCTGCCTCAGCGCTGAAGCGCCGCTTTTTGAAGCCCTCAAAGGTAAAAAACAAAACCAAAGCGTCCTGTTTAATGGCCGTTTGTGGACTGTAAATCAGGTGTATTGATGGGCCAACAAAAAATTGCTATCATAGGCGGGGGAGCCGCTGGTTTTTTTGCTGCCCTTTCTGCCAAAGAACATTGGCCAACTGCACAAGTTTGCATTTTTGAGAAGAGCAATAAACTTTTGTCAAAAGTAAAGATTTCAGGGGGAGGGCGCTGTAATGTAACACATGCAACTCCCGACGTAGCCGAACTTTCAAAAGCCTACCCCAGAGGAGGCGCTCAACTTCGAAAAGCATTTTATCAATTTTCTGCGCGCGATACCATTGCCTGGTTTGAGCATAGAGGGGTGCCCTTAAAAACATTCCCAGACGGCTGTATTTTCCCGCTTGCAAACGATTCACAAGTAATCATTGATTGTTTTTTAAAAAATTGCACTCAACTTGGCATTGAAATAAAAATGCAACAAAACATTACTCAAATTCTACCCACAGCTCATCAAGTTATATTAACCATCAATGAACAAGAGCAGCATTTTGATCAAGTGATTATTTGTACTGGAGGGCAACCTAAAATGTCGGGGCTTTCGTGGCTAGAATCAATGGGCATTTCAGTGGTGGATCCAAAACCTTCGCTCTTTACTTTTAACATGCCAAAAAATCCAATATGTGAATTAATGGGTATTGTGGTAAAGGAGGCAACCGTAAAAATTGAAGGCACTAAGCTCAGTGGTCAAGGCCCCTTACTCATCACCCATTGGGGCATGAGCGGGCCGGCCGTTCTATTGCTTTCGGCCTGGGGAGCTAGACTACTTGCCGATAAAAACTATCATTTTCAAATTTTAGTCAATTGGCTTAATGGCCAAAAAGAAGAGGAGCTACGAGCAACTTTGACTTTGACCAACACCATACAAGGTGCAAAAAAGTTAAGTAATTGGAACCCTACGTCATTATCCAATAGACTCTGGCTACACTTGCTGCAACGCGCAGAACTTTCGCCAGAATTGCGTTGGTCTGAACTTGGTAAAAAATCAATGAATAAACTCATTAACACGCTGCTTAACGATCGCTTTGAAGTGCAAGGAAAAACAACCTTTAAAGAAGAATTTGTGACCGCAGGGGGAGTTAGCTTAACTGAAGTGGATTTTCAAACCATGAAAAGCAAAAAATATCCACAAATTTCATTTGCCGGCGAACTTCTAGATATTGACGGCATTACGGGGGGCTACAATTTTCAAGCAGCCTGGACCACCGGATTTATTGCAGGAAAACATGCGCTCTTTCATCCAAAGAGCAGTTAAAATTCGGCATTGAGAGGTGTTCTTGGGAAAGGAATTACATCGCGAATATTTGACATCCCCGTAACGAACATAACCATGCGTTCAAAACCAAGACCGAAACCTGCGTGCGGCACCGTTCCAAACTTGCGGGTATCAAAATACCACCAAAGTTCTTCGGCTGGAATACCAAACTCTTCACATTTTTGAAGCAACACATCATAGCGCTCTTCGCGTTGAGAACCACCAACAATTTCACCAATCCCTGGGAACAGCACATCCATTGCCGCAACCGTTTTACCATCCGCATTCAAACGCATGTAAAAAGCTTTGATTTTGGCTGGGTAATCGGTTAGAATCACGGGGCAATTGAATTCTTTTTCAACCAAATAACGTTCGTGCTCACTTTGAAGGTCAATCCCCCATTCTACAGGATATTTGAATTTCTTCTTTTTGTAATGATTAGAATTCAATAGAATTTCAATAGCCTCAGTGTAAGTAAGGCGTTTGAATGGATTTTCAATAACAAATTTGAGGCGGTCAATGAGCCCCATCTCATGGCGTTCATTGGCAGGTTTTTGCGCTTGTTCTTGCGCGTCGCGCTCATGTAAAAATTGAACATCTTCGGCACAATTCTCTAGTACATAGGCGCTGATATATTTGAGAAAATCTTCAGTAAGATCCATGTTGTCTTGAAGATCATTAAATGCAACCTCAGGTTCAATCATCCAAAATTCGGCTAAGTGGCGCGAGGTATTGGAATTCTCAGCCCTGAATGTAGGGCCAAAAGTATATACCTGACCCAATGCGGTAGCGGCCAACTCTGCCTCAAGCTGCCCAGAAACAGTCAGATTTACCGCCTTGCCAAAAAAATCTTGCTTAAAATCGATGTGGCCATCCTCAGTTAAAGGTGGGTTTTTTGGATCCAAGGTACTTACTCGAAACATTTCTCCGGCGCCCTCAGCATCGGAACCTGTAATGACAGGGGTGTGTAAATAATAGAAACCGCGCTCGTTGAAAAATTGATGTATGGCGTATGCTACTGCATGGCGAATTCTAAATACAGCACCAAAAGTATTGGTCCTAAAACGCAGGTGGGCCTGTTCGCGCAAAAATTCTAGGCTATGGCGCTTGGGCTGCATGACTGTTTTTTGGACATCATCTGGATGCGCATCGCCAAGGATTTCAATGTGTGCTACTTGCATTTCGACAGCTTGACCCGCTCCTTGAGAGGCAACGAGTTTTCCACTCAATGAAAGCGCTGCGCCTGTGGTAATTCTCTTGAGCAAAACCTCATCCCAATTTTCGAATTCAATAACAGCCTGTAAATTCGCCAAACAAGAACCATCATTGAGTTGTACAAAACGATTAGAGCGAAATGCCCTAACCCAACCTTTGATAATAATTTCATGACCGATGAACCCTTCTGGGTTTGTTAAAATTTGAGCGATACGAATTCTTTTCATGCTGCAAAGTTAATGAATGTTTAAATTCTTTAAATCGTCTTCACTAACAGTTGGTGGAAAGATGTTTGCTTTTAATTTCGAGACGACCAATTCAGCGACCTTCTGTGCATCCTCTTGATTTTGAAATCCTTGAACGCCAGGCCGACCCGGAATCGTAGGTTGGTCTAGTAGCAATTTTTGATTTTGTCGAATTTGATAGCCCCAACCATTTTCATGCCTCATGGTTGTGATCTGATAAGTTGAGCTGTTTTTTTGCTGGGGATTCGTTGTGTAGTGATCTTTTTTTTCTTTTACTCGTGGTGACGCTTGTCGGCAAGATGCAAACAGCATCATACAAATTAAAATTCTTAGCATTTGACAAAAGTAGTAGAATACAAGGAGCCTTGATCGTTCACATTTAAGAAATATCTTCCTTGCGGTAAGTCACGCACATCCAATTGCCATCGGCTACCTCGCATGTTAAGGGAGATATTCATTTTTTGCCCTTGAGCAGAATATACCTCAACTTTCGGAGACACTAGATTGGATGGCAATTCAATAAAATCGGTACTCGGGTTTGGCCAAATATCAAATTTATTTGGTTTTGAGTTTTCCAATCCTGTGGTTCCGCTGTAGGCCCATAAATCATCAAGGAAGGTTCCATTATTATAACCTGTTCCGATATGCCCCCAACCATCTAAATAAAACGCTATGGCATTTTTACGCCCCGGACCCGGCAAATTAGCGCGTTGTGTCCAATTATTTAAATAGTAATTATACTCCCAAATGTCTTTATGGAAATTATGGTTGGCATCTTCGCCTGTACCTAAATAGCATACCGGAAAGGCCGCCCAACCACATGCTCCGGACCTTGCTGCACCTGGAAAATTTGCCTTCTGGATCCATTGATCTGTTTGGGCATTATACATCCAAAAGTCATTGCGCAGTGTGCCATCGTCTCCGGTTCCTACAAAACCATAAGCATCCATAGAAAATGCAACTGCAGCCTGGCGTGGGGTTCCGGGGAAATCACTGATTTGGCTCCATGAATTGCTCTGTGGATCGTAGGCATAAAAATCATTCTTCAAGCCTTCAATACTGTTGCCCGTTCCTACATAGGCTGTATTTTCAATTACGAAACTCACTGCTTCTCGTCGGGGCACCCCGGCAAAATTTGCCTTTTGAGTCCAGGATTCTGTGGTGCGGTCGTATTCCCATAAATCGTTAATAAATCCAATGGTTTGGGTTTGGCCCATGCAAACGTAGCCTTTTTTTTGGCCATCAATTTCTAACGAAAAAGAAACTGCCCCTACCCGATCGAGGCCCGATCCACCCTCTCCGCCTAGTGAAAGCTCATCGTCCCAATCATCTTGATCGGCACGATAGGAATACATCTTACGTTTGTAGCTAAATTCATCGGTGCCCGCCACAACATAGGCGCGGTTTCCCATTACAAATGCCGTTGCATCCGCCTTGGGTGGGCCATTCACAGTATCTTTTTGTAGCCAATAATCCTGAGCACTTAAGCAAGTGGTTATCAAAAGCAAAAACAATAATATCATTCTCTTGGTCATCATATTTTATTGATTTTCTTTTGAATAATTTGACCATCACTTGTTTCAAACCATAAAATATAAGTGCCTGCATTCCATTTACACAAGTCTATGGTATGGGTAGTAAAATGATTATAGTCTGAACTGTAAAGCACTGTTCCACTTGAGCTGTATAATTTCAATTTTGAAATTTCATTGGAAGGCGCTGTAATCTCAATAGACTCAACGCACGGATTAGGATAAATTTTTATTTGACTTGCTAGCTCTTCAATTGCAGCATAATTAGAGGGTTCATACACATACCAACTAGATTTTTTGCCCGAGACACCCTTGCCTGTGCCGACATAGGCTTTGTTGTCGATCACAAATGAAATCGCACCTTTTCTATTGCTTCCGCCGTATTCCGCGCGGAGGGTCCAAAGATCAGTTGCAGGATTGTATTCAATGAGATCCTTAAGTAATCCTCCATTATTGCCTAGACAAACAAACCCACGATCGTGCAAGGTGAAGGTGGTTGCTGAGGCCCGTTCATAGGCCGGAAAAGGCGCAATAGCTTGCCAACTGTTTGAACCAGGGTCGTAGCAATACATGTCTTTTTTAAAAATATTCTGATCGGTTCCCATGCCCACATAACCCTTATTTCCAACCGCAAATGAAAGCAATTGATAACGGACACCCCCTGGAAAGTTTGCCCGTTGCATCCATTGGTTATTGCTTGGTTTGTATTCCCAAAGTTGATTGCTATATGCTTCTGGGCCTGATTTCCCACCACACAAATACCCTTTGCCTTCAACAGAGAAAGCTGTAGCAAAGTAGATCCCTTGCCCTCCAAAACCAGGAAAATCAGCGATTGCTGACCAAGAATTCGTTTGCGGGTTGTAGCGCCAAAAATCTTTTAGGGTATTGCCCGTTGGGCCAGAAAGGCTATCCATTCCCGTACCAACATAGGCAAAGTTATTGATCACAAAAGATACGGCATCACGCCTAGGTGAGCCAGGTAAATTAGCTTTCTGTGACCACGAATCAGCAACAGGGTCATAAGCCCATAAATCTTTGTGGATCACCTCAGCTGTATCCACACCGCCACACAAATACCCTACACTGCCAATAGCAAAACCTGTTGCACGCTCGCGCTTGCCCAAACCAACATTATTGAGTTTGGTCCAAGTATTGTACTGTCCTAAAACAAGCATCGGACACAATATCCATAAGTATTTTAACCAACTCATTGCTTGATTAATTTTTGTTGGTAAATCAGATGGTTGCCATCAGCAATTTGCAAGAAATAAACTCCTTTCGGCAACTCAAAAAGTGGAATTGTTTGCAAGTTTGTATTCAATTTTTCATGATGCATTTCTCTACCTTCGATATTCCTTATTGTTAGGGTTAAATCTTTTGAATCAAAGGACAAACTTTTAACTGATACAAACTCATTGGCTGGATTTGGGAATACGTTAAATTCTAAGCTGTGTTCGGAAATTCCTATGGTGTTATCCGTAGGATTAAACTGCCAAAAGTCGTTGAAATTGATACCATTGGTGCCGGTTCCAAAATATCCCCGATTATGAATGGCAAACGCTACCGGAAAACGACGATTTGTTCCTTCAAATTCAATTTCCTGCTTCCAAGTGTTTGAGGCAGGATGAAATGACCAAACTTGATCGGTGACATTTCCTAATCCACCCACATAACCGCAGGTAATATAACCGCGCTGCTCAATAGCAAACGCCGAACTCCCGTTGGTACAAACCCCAGGAAAACTTGCCCGCTGGATCCATTGGTCATGAAGGGGCTTGTATTCCCATAATTGAGCACCAGATTTGATAAATCCACTGCCCTCTATGGCAAAAGAACATGACCAAGTTGCAAATGAAATTGGCCCTTGAGCACACAAGGACCAGGCATCGGTTTGTGGGTCGTATTTTGCCAATTGATTGGCCTGGTAAACGAATCCACAATTATTAATTGAAAATGCTTGGCTATCACCAGGATTACTCAAAATACAATTGGCAATTGGGGCCCATGAATTGGTGCTTGGGTTAAACTTATAAAATTGGGTGCTCAATGCAGATCCGCCACCAACAACAGGGCAATTGTCTACTACAAAAGCAAGGGCGCCGTGTGTACTTACAGGAAAATCTGCGCGTTGGGTCCAGGTATCAGAAGCAGGGTCATATTCCCACCAATCTTTGAATGAAATATCTATCCCAGCTCCATTATGATGGCCAAGACCAAGGTAGCCCCTGTGGCTAGTAGCACAACCTGTTGAGCGGTGTCTACCTAGGCCTGGGAAACTAGATTTTTGAATCCAAAATTGGGCAAATCCTTCAAAGGATAAAAGAATACTTAAAGCAACAATAAACTTACTCATAACTTCTGCCATTTTTGAACATGACCCGAATTCAATGCCTTTATGAGGTAAACCCCCGTTTGGATTTCTGAAAAGTCAAAAACGTTTTGATCTTCGGTATCTGCTTCGAATAGTACTTTTCCATTGATGTCCAAAAACTGATAAATGCCCGAATTAGACGGCAATTTCACTTGTCCGGTGCTTGGATTTGGAACCGCCCAAAACACTCCACTTTGCGCCTCCTCTAAACCAACATAATTGGCATTGATTTGAATGGTGTAATCTCCAGATTGGAGGCCCCACCCTTCCACTATGATATACAAGGGGCCGAGATTTGTAGCATCGAAACTAAGCGCAGACTGTGGCGCACATTCCACATGATCGTCATTGTAAGCAATTACATTGCCATCTAAATCTACGACACTTAAAAAAGTATCAAAGTTGGCTCCACATAAAGAAACATGGACTTGTTCCATGAGCGGGTTTGGTTCGAAGTAATAATAGATATCCGGAGATGGATACACATAGTTTTGATTTGAATAACAAATTTCTGTTGATCGAGAGTCAGAGAAGGGGAGTTGGTCCACTAGGATGGGGTCATTTTCGTCGTCACCGATATAGCCCGTACAATCCAAGCCGTTGGCCAATGTGATACCAAAATCAGTAACCGAACCCCAAGCATAAGTAGCGCAAGGATTCAAGGGAATGCTCCCCGCTTCACGGTGCATCACCCGCAAACGCGTAATGCCATTAACGGCATTTGAGGGCACTAAAAAAGTCCAATATTGTACTGGCGCTGGGGGCGTTCCGGTCCAGGTGCCTAAGCTCTCGTAGGGGTCAAAATTACCGTTTTGATCAAAGTCTATCCATGCTTCACCAGCCCCTGCATAATTTCCATTACAAGTGCCAAACTTAACTGAAAGTGTATAACTCCCACCTGCATTTAATGTAACATTCACATTTTGAGTCAAATCTTGCAATCCCACTACCCCGGGGCAGCCCACATAATTGATTGCCCCAACCACTCCGTTGAGCGTTAAGCTCTCCACATTAGAATCTACGGTACTCGTAGGGCCAACAGCAGTGCAGTATTGCCCAAATGCATGAAGCTGACACAATAAAATGAATAGCAAATAGCTGTATTTCATAGCATAGTAGTTTACCGAAAGATATGAAAACTATACTATTTAACAATAAGTTTTGACGCTAACTATTTGTTGTTCCAGTTGGTCATGGCAAGCGCAAGACCTTCAAAAACAAAACTTTGGGTGGCAGAAACAGCCGTTTGCAATCTTTCTGGTAGGGCTAACAATTCTTCATTCTTCCACTCTCCAAGGACATAATCTGCTTGCCTGCCTTTGGAAAAATCTGACCCAACTCCAAAGCGCAATCGTGCATATTCTTGCGTTTTAAGAAGGGCTTGAATGTCTTTGAGGCCGTTGTGGCCTCCGTCGCTGCCTTTTCCTTTTAAACGAATGGTTCCAAATGGTAAGGCAATGTCATCGGTAATGACGAGCAAATTTTGAATGGGAATTTTTTCTGTTTGCAACCAATAATTCACTGCTTTGCCAGATAAATTCATGTAGGTGATTGGCTTAATTAGCACCAATTGACGGCCCTTGTATTTTGCCTCTGCTTTGAATGCGGCCTTGTCGAGTGTAAAAGAAATACCTAACTCCTTGGCCAACAAATCAAGAACCTTGAAACCAACGTTGTGTCTTGTTTGAGCATATTGCTCTCCAGGATTCCCCAGACCAACTATGAGAAACTTCATATCACCAATTTGGGCAAGTGTTACATTTATCTGTTTGCTTTAGGTAAAACAGGGCGCCTACAACGATATCGCGCTGCCCGTATAAGAACGCTTGCTTGGCATGAGAGTCGTAGTCATTGGGGCGGGTCTTGACCCTATACTGGCCGATGAATCCGCCTTGTACATTGGCAGCAACAAATAAATGCTTGAAAAATTCTGCCCTCAAGCCAAAATGACCTGAAACACCGACCCCTGATAAGGATACAGTTGCCACATTTTTCTCTCCTGCAAATGTAAAATCATTAAAAGACAAAATGGGGCCAGCCCCCACTCCCATCATTGTGGTCAAGGCAAATCGGCCCTTTTCAGTTTGATAAATTTTAAACACATTGGTCAACTGGGCATTGATATAATTGAGGCCATTGGTGTTTTCATAATGAAAAGTATTTTCTTGAGTCACTACCGCTTGATCAGAATAAGTTCCAGACCAACCATTCCCCTGATCAATTCCCGGACTAATGTACCCATTCAAGTAGTATGTAGGCCCATGTTTCATCACGTATTTCATGTGCTCATATCCCAATGAAAATGCCCAATTTCTCTTGAAATTATAGCCAATTCGTACATCAAATTGAGGCACTGTTATGGTATTGAATGAAACATATTCATTGATATCTGTAGAAGGTCTGTCTGTAGCTTCTACCCCATTCAATTTGAAATCATAGCCCGGACCAATAAAACGAATGTTGCTTGGAGTATAAATGCTTCGGTTATAGCCCCAATAAACAAACATAGCCCCAGGGCCCGTAGATTTTTTTTGATTTAGATATTGCGCAGTAATGGGCTCTATGGCCATTACCATAAAAAATAAATAGACTAATGTTTTCATCTGGCAATAATTTTAACCCACTCTTTTTGGGTAAGGATACGTTCTAAACGGTAATGTAGTGATTTGTTGCGGTTATACCACTCAACAAGGCCATAGCCCGCAGCATAAATAGAAGTTTGTTGGCCTGTTCCTTCTTTTTCAGTTCGAGTAAAGGGGTTGAGTGCAGTGCGACGTATTTTGTCGGTAAAATACAAGGATTTACTCTGTTTTTGGATTACTTTGATACTACCCTTCTTTTTCAATTTTCTAAATATTTCTTGAAGTATCACAGTAGAATCTGTTACACCACTGAATTTTGACGCAAACCAAGTTTCACTCTTCAAGTCAAAAGGGTAGAGCTTGTTTTTATAGATCAAGGCCTTTTCTTTTTGAGAAAGACGATTGACTACCATGTGGTCTTGTACCACCAGTGAGTCAATATTGTAATTGATTGCTTCGCGCAAGCGACCGTCTGGGGCATATATTTCTACTACCAAATGTGGCCCTAGCGCATCTTCAACTGTATAAATGCGATGAAATTCTTCATCAATTCCATTGGCTACATTTCTGTAATGATAAATCTTAACAACTGTATCTAAGGGGTAGAAATAAGCGGCATTTGGATTGACACTCTGGTAAGCAAAAGGAGCTGAGAAAAAAAAGTGTTTGGTTGCCCAAGCTATTACTATAGCAACTACAACAATAATTAAATTCCTCGGCCATTTTTTCATTTGGACATTTTTAGAAAAGCAATTTCTTGTTCAGTAAGGTGGCGGTAATAGCCACGTGGCAAATCTTTTTTAGTTAGGCCAGCATACATCACCCGATCCAATTTAACAACTTCATATCCTAGTGCTTCCAACAGGCGTCTTACGACCTGGTTTTTGCCTGATTTGATTTCAACACCAATCTCATTACTGCGTCCGCCCTCAACAAAACTGGCTTCTTCGGCTCTAAAACGACCATCTTCAAGGTCAACGCCACGGGTCATTTTTTCAAGATCTTCTCTGGACATGGCTTTGTTGGTCTCGATATGATATATCTTGCGCGCATGATACCTAGGGTGTAAGAGTTTTTTCATCATGTCGCCATCATTGGTGAAGAGCATGAGGCCTGTGGTGTCGCGTTCCATGCGCCCTACGGGAAAAATTTGCTCACGGCAGGCCTTGCTCACGAGGGTCATGACAGTTTTACGACCACGCGGATCATCTAAGGTGGTGATGTAGCCCTTTGGTTTATTGAGCAGCACATAGCGCTTGGTTCCGGTGGTGATAGTTTGGCCATCGTATTGAACCACATCAGTCGGCTTTACTTTATAGCCCATTTCTGTGACAATCACACCATTAATGGATACTACCCCAGTATTGATCAAGACATCGGCTTCTCGACGAGAACAGATGCCTGCGTTGGATAAAAATTTATTCAATCGAATGGCGTCTTCCCTAAAACTAGGAAGTGGATCACCTTTCTTAACCTTGATTTTGTAATCGATATATTTGCGTTTGTCACGGGCATTGACCTTAGGCGCATCCTTGGATGTCGCTGTTTTGGTTCGGCTGCTATTTGTTTTGGGTGCAGCACCCGTTTTCTTTGGAGTTCTCATTGAAGTGCAAAGATAGGCAAAATCAGTAAGCTTTATTTGGGTTCCAAAAGCAACTGATCAATGTGTAAAAGTAAGCGACTCACCTCTTTAGGATTGGTTCCATCGTAGTAGCCCCTAATGCGCAACTCTTTGTCAATGAGTACAAAATTGTTGGTATGAATGAAATCATTGCCAGCATCGCCAAGATTTTGTGCCTCTGCGGGTTTCAATACAAAAAATGATCTGCGGGCCAATTGGTATAATGCCGATTTATCACCTGTGAGAAAATGCCACTGACCAGCATGTGCGTGGTGTGCTGTAGCGTAGCGCTTCATTTGGGCTACGGTATCAGTGATTGGATCGACAGTAAAACTGAATATTTGAACAGCATCGTTGTTAAAGAATTTACGCTGAACACGTTGCATTTGAGAATTCATTACAGGGCAGATGCTTTTGCAAGAGGTAAAAAAATACTCCACCACACTTACCTTGCCCTTCATTTGATCCTGGCTAATGGTTAGTCCGTCTTGGTTTTGAAAAGAAAAGTTTCCAACCCGATGGCCCTTCCCAATGCGCAAAAGTTCCGGATCGACCATCTCAGATTGCACATCAATTGGATTGATTATAGGCAAGGGCTTTGTTTTGCTTTGATCACTTAAAAAATAATAGCCTATGGGCACTAGGATCAACAACAAGATTGCTACAAAGAGAATGCGTTTCATACCGCAAATTTAGCCATTGTAAAGTTCCAAAACCCTGATTTTTATCAGTTCTTGCCTTTGCACTAAGGAGCCCGAGAGAATGGTGTAATTTCGTTGAAGTGCATCCAATTCTTTGCGGTACAATTCAAATAGGTGCTGGCGATTGTTGGGGTTTTCTCTTAGCGGATCCTCCTCCCAGGGGATATCTGGCGCACATAAAAAATAATGATCAAAAACCTGTTCTTTGAGAAGCTCAGTGATCGTTTTACTCAGCTTAGCATATTTAAACTTGGACCAAACTTGAAAGACATGCATCTCGGTATCGGCAACAAATCCTAAAGTGGGCCAAAGTGCCGCTTGAGCTTTTGCCATGGTATCTAAATCATGAAAATGATACTCTTTTTTATCTCGAAGAAATTCTCGTGCATATTCCTCGACATATGTCAAATCAAAGTGTTGCGCACACCATTTTGCCAAGGTAGTTTTTCCCGAAGATTCTGGGCCAGTAAATGCTATGCGTAAAGGGCTTTGCTCCATTTTTTCAATCCATTAATGGCCAATAATAAGTAAGCAAAATATAAGGCCGAGGTGCTCCACCATTGTTCATAAGCAAACCAAATGGTGCCAATGATATTCACTACAATCCAAATGTGCCAATTTTCTAACTTTTTTCTTGTCGTGAGCCAAGTCGCTAACAGCGAAAAAACAAAGAATTGAGCATCGAGCACCGCCCTCCAATCTGCGATAGGATCTATTGAAAATTCCCATCTGCTAGACGATCTATTTAACCATTGTATGCACACATAAAACAAAAAGCCAGCCATTAGGGTTATGCCAATCCATAACCAGAGCTTCTTACCAAGACTTCCAATAGGCAAGCTTTGGGCTTTCGCTGACCATGTAAACAATCCGTAAACTCCTAAGATAATGTAAGCTATTTGCTGACTAAACAAGCCCCATGTATAGTTATGGTTAAAAAAATAAGCGTACAGTGTGGCGCTTGCAATGCCAAATATCCAACCACTAGATTTATTGGTGGCAATCAAATAAACATAGACAAAGCCCAATATGGCCGCCATGAGTTCAATGAGTTGAAACCAATAGTTCGGTTCTAACATTATTAACGGATTACTAAAACTTTGGCTACCTTTCGCTCGCCGCCTTGGTAATTATTGGCTGTCCAGAAAAAGTAAACTCCTGTTGGCACTTTTTGCCCGTCTAAATTCAGACCATGCCAAGTGGCTGTGCCACCATTGGATTGTGTTCTATAGATCAAGTTGCCTGCTGCATCCGTGACCTTTACATCCGAATCATAGCGCAAGCCTTGAATGGTGATTGGACCATTGAATTCTGGCCGAACTGGATTTGGAAATACATTCAATGAGCTATAAGTGGGGTCTTCATAGGTAGCGTCTATTCTAAACGAAACCAACCCCTTATCGGTAACGATATACAATTCGCCAGTCAAATGGTTGAGTTCTATATCATAAATGGTGTTGGATATCAAAGGAGAATTATCTGTATTGTATTGAGCAATGATTTGAGTGCCATCTGCTGATAATAGCACCAATCCTGCATTGGCCGTTGACATCCATTTGCGGTTGCCCCCATCTACCTCAATATCAGTAATGCTGGCTTCTCCTAGCACAATTTCATAATTCCCTTCAAATGGAATTTTGATGCGCTGTGCATCAAAATTGCCCAACCCCGCTTCAAATGCAGCATCAGCATTGTAAAGCACAGCGAAACCAGCATCTGTTCCAATCCAAAGCTCGCCGTCAAAATCAGCTGCCAGGGCAGTGATTTTATTAGAAGGTAGGCCCCCTAAAAATTCACCTGTGGTGAGTTGTATGCTGCGGTCGTCTGAAGCATCTTCAATAGTGCCTTGATGCTTATATCCTACCAACCCATTAGCATAAGTTCCCATCCAAATATTGCCACGAAAGTCAATTTCCATTTTGGTGGTCATTTTATTCATAATGGCACTATTTGCAGGCATGAACTGTGCCCATGAACCATCAGGCTTCAGACACTTTAAGGCACGCGTTGAATAGGCATTCAAACACCAAAGACGTTCCTTGTCATCGTATTTTACAGCTGAAACCAATTGCCAATTATTTCCGATGCTGGTCATTTCCAGTGGAGAGTTTAAATAATTATAGGCTAGCGTATCAGAGGGTGAACACACCACTAAAGGGAAGCCTGAGTAGGTAGCCCCGGCAATTTGCTTGGGGTTCTTTGGATTGACGGCAACCGAAATGAAATCCCATGTGGAGTCAATATCAATAGCTGACATCTTATTCATATCAATGAAGCGCCATTGGTTGTCTTCAAAAACGTGAATGCCATTTCGCGTGAATGCCGGAGCAATTTCAGCCTCAAGCCTTCCAGAAGCCACCCCAAGCACCCCTTCTTGACAATCCATCGCATAGACATACGGATTGGCCAATCCTTCAATTGGAAATCGTTTGCAAGTAAAAGGATTGATATGCTCTTGCAAGCCCCATGCTTGATCTGCGCTCCAATAGGAATTATTCAATTTACACACCCTCGACGGATTGATCCATCGATCGAGCAAACTTGCTGAATAGGAAGTAATTTGTTGGCCCTGTTGATTGTATAATAGAAAACCGCCATCAGTAGATACAGCCATTTGATTGGCTATGAGCGTAATACTATTTATTTGGTAACTAAAAGGCTCATTAATGACATTGACCAAGGCATTGTTTTGAAGGTAAAAGACAGAGTCTAGTCCATAGGCTTCATTAGTGCGCAGTACCCATACTTGACCATTGAATTGCTTGGCTTCTTTGTAGGTGTTTTCAGTTTGATAAGGGAAGCGCATATCGCGGTCCCATTGCGAGTAATCTGGTAGTGCAGGGTTAGAACGACTCCCTTTGAACATTTGCGTAGGTGACAAGGCAAAAATTGAATCCTGTGTAAAGGCCATGCCTACAATAGGTTCAATACCGTTAGTAGGATAATAAGTGTCCTTGATTTCTATCTTTTGGGCATCGATCAGCACCACAGAAAAATCATTGGCGGTATAAACATAAGGGCCATTACGAACAAATTGATTGATGCGTTTTGATGCATTGACTTGTGCCAATTTAATGGCAGGAATATTGGTAATTGAACCCGACTGCCATTTATCTATATTGCCATTTTGATAACCGATGTAGACGGCATCATCAATTTGATCATAGTATAGGCAAGAAATTTCAATGTCTGAGAGGCCATTCAATGCGGTCTTAAGTACGCCCTCTTCGGTAAAAGGGTTGTAAATGTAAAGCCCATTTTCAAGCGCCGTAAAGACCCGTTGGCCATCTGTAACAATATCAATGGCTTTAGCGCTAGAGACGTGATACTTCCATGTGCCCATTGGTATTTGAGCCCATGCCGTTGAGGCAATGCTAAAGAACCAAAAAATGAGGTATAATGCTTTAAGCTTCATGGTGCTGTATGGCCTGTATTGAGTTTGATTCAATGATATAAGTAGGTCTTTGTTTGCTCTGTACAAAAAGCTTGCCTAAATAAATGCCGACAATGCCAATGAGAATCATTTGAATGCCACCAATAAACAAGACTGAGGCAATAAGTGAGGCCCAACCTGTAATAGCCGCATTTGTAAACAAGGCTACATAAATAGCGTAGCATCCATAAATAAACGCACAAAAGGCAAAAAACAAACCCAAATAAATTGAGAAATACAAAGGCTTGGCACTTGATGAGGTGATGCCATTGAGCGCAAATTGGAACATTTTTCCAAAGGAATATTTTGTTTGGCCGCTGTGCCTTGATGCTGCCTGATAGTCAATACCCACTTGCTTGAATCCAAGCGTAGGGATGAGCCCCCGCAAAAACAAATGAGACTCCTTAAAGCCTTTGATGGCATCCACCACACAGCGATCTAATAAGCGAAAATCAGCAGTTCCTTCCTCAATAGGAACCTCAGAAAGTTTGTTGGCTATCCAATAGAAAAGCTTGGCGCTCCATTTTTTAAAAAGGCCTATTTGTTGTTTGTCTTGGCGGCGGGTGTACACCACTTGTGCTCCATTTCGCCAAAGTGTTATCATCTCTGATAGAAGCGCAGGCGGGTGCTGTAAATCGGCGTCAAGACTAATTACAGCGCGCCCTCTGGCGTGGTCAAGACCGGCCTTGAGTGCGTGTTGGTGTCCGAAATTGCGGCTGAATTGTAAATAGTGAATGCGCCTATCTGTAGCACGCAAACCCTTGATAACTTCCAAGGAAGCATCTGAGCTTCCATCGTCAATAAAAATAATTTCATAGGCCGAGATTTGCAATTGATCAAGCACGGTTTTAAGTTCCGAAGCAAGCAAGGCCACATTCCCCTCTTCATTAAAGGTGGGAACAACCACTGAAATTTCAATATTTGAATTGGCATTCATGTAAAGCGAAATTAATGAAATCGCTCGGCTTTGCCTATATTTGCGTAAATTAAAAGAAATGTCAGCCAACGATAGAATCTCTACAGATAAAGCGCCCAAACCCGTTGGGCTTTATCCACATGCGCGCCGCGCTGGTAACTTATTGTTCTTGTCAGGTGTAGGCCCAAGGGTTGCTGGCTCTGATGCCAATGACTCTTCAGTGCCTGGGCTAAAGTTAGATCATAACGGTAATTTTATCACCTTTGATTTTGAAGCACAGTGCCGTAGCGTTTTTGAAAACGTAAGAACCATTTTGGAAGCTTCCGGATCTTCTTGGGATCAGCTCATTGATGTGACTGTCTTTTTAGTCAATATGAAAAGAGACTTTTATGTTTATAACAAACTCTACGCGGAATACTTTAAAGACAATCTTCCATGCCGAACAACGGTTGAGATTTCATCTCTTCCAACACCTATTGCTATTGAACTTAAATGTATCGCCACTATTGAACCTTAAATTATGATTGCTTTTATTATACGCATTTCGCTCGCACTTGTAGCTGCTTTTTTCAATGTCTACCTCTTTGCTACCGGACACTGGGGATGGGGCATCTCTTTCATTTTTATCACCGCACTAATTATTTTATCCTTCTTTCGAAACGAAAACATGATTTTGGCCCTCAACCAAATGCGTGTCGGGAACCAAGATAAAGCCAAGGCTTATATCAATAAAATCAGTCATCCGCAGTTTTTACCCAAAAAGCAACATGCTTATGTGCTGTATTTAAAAGCGGTATTGGGAGCACAAGAATTGGGTTTTGCAGCATCAGAACAACTCTTGCGCAAAGCGCTTTCCTTGGGCCTACGCACCAATGAAGACAACGCCGTTTCGAGAATGCATTTGGCCGGTATTTGTGCGCAGACAGGTCGCCGACAAGAGGCCCTAAATTTATTGGCAGAAGCAAAGAAGCACGATAAAAACGGTATGCTCAAGGACCAAATAAAAATGTTACAGCAACAACTTCAGATGGCTCCATCTAAAAATCAAATGCGTATGGCCCAAATGATGGGTGGGCGCAAGAAAACACCAAAAATGCGTTAGTATGGCTGCACCACGCACCACGGCGCCAAGTTGGCCAGACTATCAATTGCTCGATGCCGGCGGTGGAAAAAAGCTCGAACGTTGGGGTAAAATAATTACCATCAGACCTGAGGTACAAGCCTATTTTCACAGCGGAAAGCCCTTCACCGAATGGCGTGAATTGGCCCATTGGGAATTTATTGATGTACCGGGTAAAAGCGGTCGATGGAAAGCCCTCAAGGCAGAGGCCCCAGCTATGTGGCAAGTATCTTTTGGACGATTGAAATTCAATATAGGCACCTCCACATTTAAACACGTTGGGTTGTTCCCAGAACAGGCAGCCAATTGGGAGCACATTGATCAGCATCTGCAAGCCGAACATAAATTCCTTAATTTATTTGCCTATACCGGTGCTGCTAGCTGCGTTGCTAGGCTCAAAGGTGCCGATACTTTTCATGTAGATGCCTCAAAATCTATTTTAAATTGGGGACGTGAAAATATGGATGCAAGCCGCTTGCTCAATATTCATTGGGTATTGGAGGATGCACTTAAGTTTGCAGAGCGAGAGGCGCGACGTGGCAATAAATACGACTATATTATCATGGACCCACCCGCTTGGGGGAATGGCCCAAAGGGTGAAAAATGGAAACTCGAGGATAAAATAGACCAGCTTTTCGCAGCCACCGCACAAATATTAAATCCAAGTGGCCTGCTCACACTCAATACCTATTCGCCTTCTATTGAGGCTAGTATGCTGAGCGAATTGGCGGCCATATATTTTGAAGGAAGGCCTGTTGAACAAAGCGGCTTGTTCATTGAAAGCCAAACCGGTAAAGCCCTGTATTGTGGTGAATTACTGCGTATTGGCGCCTTGTCTTTACAATAATTCGTTGGCTAAATTGGCCAATTCAGAGCGCTCTCCTTTTTCCAGTTTAACATGGGCAAAAAGCGGTTGTCCTTTCAAGCGGTCAATTAAGTAGGCCAAGCCATTGCTGTTTTCATCTAAATAGGGCGTATCAATCTGATGCACATCACCGGTAAATACAATTTTGGTGTTCTCTCCTGCCCTAGTAATAATTGTTTTGATCTCGTGTGGCGTTAAATTTTGAGCCTCATCAATGATAAACATAATGTTACTTAAGCTGCGGCCCCTGATAAAGGCAAGCGGTGTAATAACTATGCGCTTGGTTTGCTCCATTTCAATAATGGCTTTGTACTTTTTCTCATTTTCACCAAATTGAGATTTGATGAATTTGAGGTTGTCCCAGAGGGGTTCCATATAAGGACCGATTTTATCGTCGGCATCGCCAGGTAAAAAGCCAATTTCTTTGTTGGAAAGCGGAACTAGCGGCCGAGCTAAAATTACCTGATCGAATTTTTTATTTTGCTCAAGTGCAGCTGCAAGTGCCAAAAGGGTTTTGCCGGTTCCTGCCACTCCTTGCATGGCCACCAATTTCACTTCTGAATTAAGCAGTGCATGAAAAGCAAAAGCTTGTTCGGCGTTCTTGGGCTTGATCCCATAAACAAATTCTTTTTCAATGCGCTCTATCTGATCATTGAAGTGATTATAGAAGGCCAAAGAAGAGGTTTTGCCGTTCTTGAGGATATAGTAACCATTGGTGATTTTTTTATCACCTAGAATGCCATTTTCTTCAATGCTTCCTCGGGTAAAAATTTCTCGTATAACATCGGAATCAATTCCTTCTACACCATAATTGCCAACCGTTTGTATTTCGGATGAATCTACCTTTCCGGTCTGATAATCTTCGGCAATTACACCAAGGGCTTTTGCTTTGATACGCAGATTAATATCCTTGGTGACGAGTATAATTGCCCTTTTAGGTTCGTGCTCCATGAGCTGTAGAGCGGCATTGATGATTTTATGATCGTTTTTACCCATCGCAAAAACTTTTTCGGCATTCAACCCCGAGGGCTGCTCATCCATGATCACCTTGAATTTTCCAAGCCCCTTGCCTAGATTGATCCATTCTTGTAAGGAGCCACTTCCCGAGAGCTTATCGATAAAGCGAATGACTTCCCGTGCAGAAAAATTCTTGGTGTCGTTGCCAATTTTAAACTTATCTAATTCTTCAAGAACTGTGATAGGAATGGCTACGAAATGCTCGTTGAAATTATTAATTGCATCGAAATCATGTAACAAAACTGAGGTGTCTAACACAAAGATTTTTTCCTTTTTTCTCATCCGCTTTTTGTTTTGAATATACAGATTATTCCTATTGATAAATCAAAGAACTAAAGGAAAATAAATATTTAACTCAGCGCTTATTTCTTCTTAAAGAAGGACTTAAACGCTGCATCTAGTGTGCTGTACACGAAAGTAAAACCCGCTTGTTTGATTTTTTCATTACTTGCCTGTAAATCTGTCAAGACCAAAATAGCACGTTCTCCAAGCAGCAATTTCAAGATAAAAGCAGGTACATTGGGCAGAATCAAAGGCCTTTTCATCCACTTGGCCAATAGCTGTGTCATTTCCAAATTAGTATTGTTGGCAGCAGATGCATTGTAGGTGCCTTGGAGCTGATGATCAATGGCAAACAGCATCAAACGACAGAGGTCATTGATGTGAATCCAGGGGCTGTGCTGCTTGCCCGAAGCTACTGCAGCGCCTAAGCCAAAATAAATCGGTTGTTTCATCAAGTGCAATGAGCCCCCGTGTCTTGAAAGCACCATAGATATTCTTAAAACTGCCCCCTTGACTTGGTTGGTGACTAGTTGGTGAGCTCCTTCCCACTCTTTAACTACAGCGGAAAGAAAATCAGACCCATAAGCCTCCTCTTCATAATATATTTTGCCTTTTTGATTGCCATAACAATTCACGCCCGAAGCGCCGATATAATAGTTCAAGCGCGGCATTTGTGGTATAAGTGAAGCCAAAAACGCTGTGCTCTTCACCCTAGAGTTTAGGATTGCCTCCTTGCGCTTTGATCTCCAGCGCTTTGCGCCGATATTTTCACCAGCCAAATTGATGAGAATATCAATTTTATCAAGCTTTTTGGTATCAATCTTGCCAGCTTCCGGATCCCAATAAATGTGTCCATGTCTTTTTGGATTGCGCGTTAACTTGTACACTCGATAGCCACGGTCTTTGAAGTGGCGCGTGAGGTGCCCGCCAATGAGGCCAGAACCACCCGCAATGAGTACCGTTGGCATATCGTCTTTTAGGGTTGGCATAACTTTTTTAATTCCTGAATTTCTTTGGGGCTGCTTTGTTGTAACGATTTACAAGATTTTTCTTTTTTAAGTAGGGCGCTTTTAAGCTCAAGTGTATCCTGATGCGTTGCCGATCCAGACCAAATACGATTTGAAATTTCGTTCACTTTCTTTGCTTGAAATAAGCAAGTACATTGCGATTTATCTTTGGAGGAGCAACCCAGCGTAAGCACCAATAGCCCTATAAAAAGAACTGTTTTATTATTTCGTATCATTTACAACAAATTTAGAATATATTCGTACAACATCGTATGCGCATACTGACATCTTTATTGTTGCTGTTCTTGGTTGTTCAACAAACAATGGCGCAATCTTGTTCAATGGATTTTAATCCAAAAAGGCAGCTTGTTGTAAGTACTATTTTGTGTCCGGATGCCATGCTTGCAGATCTTACTCAGTTGCATAAAAACATTTTAGAAGTCCATCCGAACCCAACTTATTACGGAGAATTAAATGACCTGAGCAGCGCCTTTCAAAAAGCTTGTGCTGAAGTGGTACAAAAACCTTTAAGTGTGTTTGATTTTCTATTGATTGTCAACACCTATTTAAATGTTTTAAAAGATTCTCATACTGGAATCAACCCCAAACAATTTCTATACAATGTCAATGTAAACAGACAGGTATTGCCTTTTTTTGTTTCGCAAATAGATCAAAAATTTTATATCAATTATGCCTTAGATCCTAACATTACTCGAGGAGCGGAACTTATTAAAATCGATCAATATGAAATAGCGGAGCTTTATAACTATGGCAAATTGCTGAGCCTCAATGAGGGCAATGCCTATGCAGCAAGTAATGATATTGCAATTGAATACATTAGTGTGGCATACAATCTTTTGTCTATGTCATTGAAAGAAGAAAAAACTGCTAGCATACAATTAGTTGATCAAAGTGGTGATACGATTCACCAAAGTATTTTATTTACGCCGTCATGGAAATATTTTTTAAGCTCCTTATTTGAAGAAAGCGAAGAAATGATCAGCTATACTTTTGACCAGCAGAACAATGCAATTTTGACTGTTACTTCTTTTGAACCCCTCTCTTTGAATCATTTTCAAAAAGAAATTGATGCGTTTTTTCAAGAGGTAAAGCAGCGCAATTGCCCATCTTTGTATATTGACTTGCGCAATAACCTCGGTGGGCTCATTCGGGCTGAAGAATATTTGTTTAGTTACATCAATACCAAACAAACGCCTATTCGCACCAATTACCTTTATAAGCGCAGCGATTACGATCGCTTTGCACGCCTTAGCCCTTTACAAGAAATGCAATTTATTAATCGAGCAAAAAACAATTACCCCAATGGCTTGATTTCAAAAGAATACGACTTCTATAAATTGCCCAAAGGATCTACGGCTACCATTCTTTATGATTATTTGCCAAAAAATAATTTGAACTATGCCTATGATGGCCCTTGCCAATTAGTGATAAATGCCAATTCAATGTCTGCTTCAGTATTATTTGCGGGTTGGTTTAAATACATTGAACGAGGTGAGATTCTCGGATCAACGTGCATGGGTGGAATGGGCGGAACTTTTGGCAATCCGGCCGTCATCACCTTAAATCATACGGGGATAAATGTCATGATTTCTACCTTAAAATTTACTCCGCTGCATATCAAACAAAGGGAATTATTGCCCATTGAACCAACCATACCAATCAGGGCAACTCGTCGAGACCTTATTGAAAGAAAAGATCCTTTTTATGAGTATCTATTGAACTACCAAAAATAGTAGAATCCTGCCAAAACCAGTAAATAACGAATTAATTTACCGATTCCCATAAAAATAAACGTCGGGAGCCATGGGGCTTTAAAAAAGCCCAATGCAATGCCTATGATATCGCCAATCAGTGGAAGCCAACAAAGTAAAGCCATCCAACTTCCAAAGTGTTGCACCTTGGTTTGCCATTGCTCGATCGATTGGGGCTTGGCCCCCATTTTCTCCAACCATTTTGGATTGCCAATGTAACCAATCCCATAATTGAGCCAAGAGCCCAAGGTATTGCCAGAAGTTGCAACCAATAAGGTTGTGAGCGGATCAAAGCCATAAACCAGCATACCCGATAATATTGCCTCTGAAGCAACAGGCAAGATCGTGGCAGCCAAAAAGCTGGCTACAAACAGGCCGTAATATCCGTATTCGAAGCTCATGTGAACAAAAAAAGCCGGTTACCCGGCTTTTTGATTTTGTATAAAATGAATTAACGCTTCACAAATTTCTTGGTCAAGGATTGACCATTAGACATCAATCGAATGGAATAAATTCCTGCCGCCCAATCTTCGGCAGCAAGTGTCAATTCTTGTGCGCCAGAGGCAAGTTGAGTAAACTCGTTGTACTGCATGATTTTTCCCGTGACATCCGTAACGATAACTGTTAGGTCACTTGTGTTTTGCAACTCAAAGCGCAATATGGCATTGCTTGTTGTTGGATTTGGTAACACTACTGCTTGTGCAATTTCTGCTTGCTCCGAAACATTGAGAATCGGATCAAAATTCATGCGTACCATTGGAGTATTGGTGGTGTAATACCAAGTATTGTCAGAAAGATCTAAAAAGAATGAGGTTTGTGGGTCAGATTTACCCGCATTAGACACACGTAAACCTGTAGAATAAGATCCCACTACAGCCAAGTAAGTCATGCCGGCTGCAAGGTCAATATAGGGCTCTAATTCCATTACTAAGTTGGTATTGAGTTGGTTGGAGGCCAACACCAAAGGAGCAGATTCAGATTCAAAAACGAAATCTCCGGTGGTTGGATCCAAAGAATAGAGTTTTACAAAGATTTCAGTGCCTACTGTTGCACCATTGGCTCCACCTGGTAGGCGCACGTTGATTGCCTTTAGGGTTTCATCTTGGAAAATATCAAACAAATTCCCGGCTTCAAAACCATTTGAGCCGTTGGATGTGCTTCCTGTTGGCGTGCCGTTGTCACGAGCATAAATAAAGTCTGTGATTGCAAAGTCAATGTTGGCAATGCTGTTATTTGCTGGAATATCATCGGTTGAGTCAGCGCTAATTGAACGCGTAATTGAAATGTTGCCCGGAGTTGCCGGTGGAATATAAAAAGTAGTGAGTTCAATGGCTGCAGTGTCTAAAGAATTGATAGACACTGGTGTTGAAGCACCTGTCCAAGCACCACTGTTGGCATTGATATTGAGCGTTACGTTTGTTTGGGTATTGACACCTCCATTAAACACATCGGCAGAAAAACCAATTTCTGCAACTTGTTCGTCAGGAATTTGATAATAAGGTAGGCCGAGGGTGCCCCAGTAAGTTGAAGTTACTGAAAGGTCATTGGTTGGATTGGTAACAATTTTTACATCGTCGAGGTACCAACCATAGGTGATCCAAACGTTTGGATTTGTTGCCGATCCAGGGAAGTTCGTAGTCCAAGAAAAACGGATCCAAATAGGGCTTGGTGTGGCACTCAAGAAAGTGGCCAAGTTAATGATTTTGACATCTGGGTTGGCATAGGCTGATCCGCCTGCAGCAGACAAAACAGGCTTGTCAAGGTTATTGCCTACCGTAACCCAAGTAGAGCCATCGGTAGAAATTTGAATTTCTTGTAAGTCGTTGAATCGGGCTCCGTATTGCTCAAATTGCAAAGAAACCTGATTGCTTCCGCCCAAGGCTGCAATGTCAATTGGCTGGGCAGTTGTGAGGGTGTATACTACATTGAGTGCCTGAGTTGCCGGGCTCGCAGTAGGGTCTCCATTCACTAATTCTGCATAACTACCACCTGAAGTGGAACTAATGCCATTATTTGACCACCAACCATCGTTGGTGCTATTGATGTTCCATCCAAAATCAATGCCTGTTTGGCCGGAATTATCGATAGTCCAGTTGCTTGCATTGGAAAAGTCATCAGACCATAGGGTAACACCTAAAATTTTGTCATTGGCAACAGCACCTGAAGCTTCTTTAGGAGCCTTGATGAGCTCTTGAAAAGTCTGAATGCGCGGTGCTTTTTGAGCATAGGCTACACTTGCTAAAGCGCCGATAAAAAGTATGAGTTTTTTCATGTTCTAGAATTTTGGTAATAAATATAGATAAAACTAAGCGTCCTTCAAAAAAGGTAACTGCTTTCTTGCTTCTTTTAACAGTTTTGCATCGAGTGTGGCCATAAAAATTCCTTCCTGAGCGGTTGGTTCAAGAATTTTTTTGCCCAACATATCAATCACTTGACTATGCCCACAATAACCTAAATTATTCATGTCTGTACCCACACGATTGCAGGCCAGCACAAAACATTGGTTTTCAATTGCCCTAGCACCCAACAAAGAATCCCAATGCGATATGCGTCTATCTGGCCAATTGGCGACATACAAGAGCACATCGTAGGCAGCTTCATTCAATGTATTGACCCTATTTCGAATCAGCTCAGGGAAACGCAAATCATAACAGATCTGTAAATTAATTTTCCAACCTTTAAATTCTAAAATTTGCTCATGCCTACCGGCCGTAAAAAGGCCTTCTTCGCCTCCTAGGCCGAATAATTTACGTTTATCATAGATGTGAAGCTGCCCAGAAGGTTGGACAAAAACACCGCGATTGAAATAAAAACTTCCGTCGCTTACCATCAGAGAGGTATAAATCGCTGTATTTAATCGATGCGACAGCTTTTGTAGGAAGTGGAGCCCCTCAGAGTTAGACCAATTATCTGCTAGTTTAACATCCATACTAAAACCAGTATGAAACATCTCAGGTAAGAGCAATAAATCGAGTTCAGGCTTGTTGGACAACCATTGCTCAACGCGCTCAAAGTTGGCTTGTTTGTCTTGCCAAACTTGATCTAGCTGCAATATACCTACATTTAAATTTTGCATAATCTTTCTATTGCGGCTTCGAGGGTTGAAGTGGTTTTAGCATAACAAAATCTAATTAATTTGCGGTCCTCCCCATTGGCATTAAACACCGAAAGAGGAATAGCAGCAACGCCATGATCAATAGTTAGCTTTTTACAAAAATCAGTATCAAGCTCATTGGATATTTCTTCATAAGACGCAACTTGAAAATAACTTCCTTCAGCAGGTAGCAATCGAAAGCGGCTATTAGCCAAGCCCGCTTGAAATATGTCTCGTTTTTGACGATAGGTATCTTTGAGTAAACTCACATTTGCTGTTTTCAAATAGTTTGCCAAGGCTTCTTGTGCAATGCTATTCACAGAGAATACTAGGAACTGATGTACCTTGTGTATTTCTTTCATGAGCTCATCGCTACATGTTAAGTAACCTATTTTCCAGCCAGTGATATGAAAGGTTTTGCCAAAGGATGAAACAATAATAGCGCGCTCGCGAATTTGCGCTCTTTGATGTATGGATTGATGAGGCTCAGTAAAGTAAATAAATTCGTAAACTTCATCGGAAAGCAACAGCAAATTTGGGTGCTTTGACATTATTTTTTCAAGTGCTAAAAAATCACTTTCGGCCCATATCGTTCCACTCGGATTGTGTGGATTATTGACAATCAACATTTTCGTACGAGGGCCAATGCTTTGATCTATTAACTCCCAATTAGGTTTAAAATCTAATCCTAAGGGTATTCTCTTGGCTATAGCGCCTGCTAGCTGCACAGGGGCCTCATAACAATCATAACTCGGGTCAAGAATGATGACCTCCTCGGATTGATGCACAAGAGCGGTGATAGCAGTAAATATAGCTTGGGTAGCACCGGCAGTAATTAAAACCTCCGAGATGGAAAGCTGTCTTTGATACTGCCCGGCGATCAATTCAATAATGGCCTGGCGTAGAGCCACATGGCCAGCCATCGGGGCATATTGATGTGCAGCTGAATTGGCTGCAGTCTCCAAGGCCCTTTGAAGCTTTGGGTCAATATCAAAATTTGGAAAGCCTTGCGCTAAGTTAATGGCATTGTGTTGCTGGGCAAGCAGCGACATGGTTGTAAAGATGGTAGTGCCGACATGAGGTAGTTTTGAATTCACAAAACTATTTTTGGCCGCCTAACATTTTCTTAGCTTGCTCAATGGAAATGCGGCTACGGTTGTTAAATGCAACTATGAAAGCCTCAGGATAACCATTCGCTCTTAACTGATTTTGCAATTTAACTGCATCTTCAAGTGTATGCAGTCCGGCGCCTAAGCAATACTTATAACTGCCTTCATGCTCGTACTCGTATACATCATCTCGCTTGTACTTAGCAGTAGGGTTAGGAATTTGAGCCGTAGAAGATTCTACTTGAACACGGAAGTGTACCCCTTGCATCTCTTCAGTATCCACTAAATTAGTCAATCTGAAGTCTTCAGCATTGGTCTCTTGAATCACAACATTTCCTTTGCCATCCGTTGCCTCAGCACCGCCTTTTGGAGCCACTTTTGCAGATCCTGTGGTAATGTTCAAAGATTTAATGATAAACTCCGTGCGTCGATTCAATTGATTTTCCAAATCAGAACATTGCGACTTAGCTTTTCCTTCACAAGGGCAATCGACCTTAAGTTGGGTTTCACCGTAGCCCTTGTAGGTGATGCGCTCCGGATTTGATATGCGTGCTTTGATATAATTGGCCGCATTCAATGCACGATTATCAGAGAGTTTCTGATTGTAAGCCAATGAACCTCGGCAATCCGTATGCGAACCTAACTCAACCTCTATTTTTGCATGTTTGTTCATGAAACGTACAACCTTGTCGAGTTCAATAATAGCATCTGGTCTAAGATCGGCTTTGTCAAAATCATAATAAATAGACTTTAATCCAAGCAAAGCTGTGATTTCTTGTTCTAGCGATAAAGGCTCTAGAGTAAGGTCAACCAATGAGGCTACAGTTACCACGCTCGAATCAATCACAGTATAGGTAAATGGAATTTCTTTGGAAACATACCCTTCTTTATCTAAATAGATGGTAAAATGTAACTGAGACTCCATTGGAATGCTATCCAACAGTTGCGATAACTTTCCAAATTCACTCGTTGTGCCGCTAAACAACACAATGCCTGTTGAATCATCAATAATGCGTATTGCTACGTCAGAAACAGGTTCTCCTGTCTGTGCATCAGTAACAACATATTCGAGCGGTACATCAACAAATTTCTCCTTCAAATTAAAGGCATAGATATCGTCAGTTGAACCAGTAGTGCCACGGTTTGAAGTGATGTAACCGTTTTTGCTATCTGTAAAGAAGATTGCTAGATCATCAAAGGTAGTGTTGAATGGGGCGCCCATATTGAAGACCTCCAAATTCTCAACAACAAATAAATCATAACCTCCCATTGAATTATGACCTTGGGACGTAAAGTAAAGTTTATCATTGAATACCAATGGAAAGATGTCGTTTTTATCCGTATTGACATTGCGAACTAACTCCTTTTGTCCAAACTTTCCATTTTCAAAAGTACATTTGTAAATGTCCATGCCCCCTTTTCCACCTGGCATATCCGAAGAGAAATAAAGCAATTTATTTTTCTCATCAAAAAAAGGATGCGTTACATTGTACTTATCATTGTTAAAAGGAACAGGCAATGGTTTTGTCCATTCACCTTTGGCATTTTTTGTTGAATAATAAACGGTAAGTTTTTCGTTTTTGTCCGAACCGTAATTATTGGTAAAAAATAAGAGGTCGCCCTTTGCATTGGTGCTGATTGGCCCGTCATAAAAACAGGTATTAATAAGCATTAACTCATGTGTTTCGGCAGACATGAGGCTAGGTTCTTTTAAATTGCAACCATCAACTTCATATAGGTCCGAGAATGGTTTTTTAGCAAATTCATCCATGTCAACATCTTCACAAGCATTTTTTGCGGCAGACAAGACATAAATCTTATCTCCTAATTTGCGTGTGGCAAAGTCGTCATAAGGGGTATTGAAGCATGCAGGTGTCAACGTGACCTCATACGGATCGAAAGATTTAGTAGTTTGAGACCAAGCCGAAAGACTAAATGCCCCTACGACAACGAAAGCTAGAAATTGACGAATAAATGTCATTTATATCAATTGAAAAAACGTGGACCTTGACAACGACTTGCGTTGTTGTTGAATTTATAGCGTAGTGCTAGTTCGTGAGATTGAATGGTTACGGTATTCATTTTAGACGTTGGATATGTATATGAATATCCCATGTAGAATTTATTGTTGAAATCGTAACCTAAAATAGCCCCTACAGCACTATTTAGTTGGTAAGAAAGTCCAAAATCAAAACCGATTTTGTGTGTCATGATCATATTCATATCTAAGGTAAGTGGAAGGCCTTTCATTACACGACCAACGGCATTCGGACGCAAAGTCCAAGTATCACCTAACTTGACATTACCTCCTAAATAACCTACATAACCACCCTTCGTATCTACATAAAGATTGTTATTGCGGTTTTTAAAGTAAGTCTCCCCTACACGTGGTTGAGAAAAACCTACATAAAAATTCTTATGATAGAGTAAAAAACCATATCCAGCATTGAATTGAAGCCCTGTGGTCATGTTCGTGAGCATGTCAGGATCCATAGGTATGTTCGTATTCAACTCGGCCAAATTAACTGTTGTGTTGCCAGCAATAGCACGAAGACCTAAGGCAAAACGCCAATTGTTATTCAACTTCAAATGATAAGCTCCGTTTACTGCAAATTGAGAGGACTTTACAGGGCCCAACTCATCTTGTAGCAAAGATACGCCTACACCAAAACTCTTTAGGATATTAAAATTACCTGAAAGTGTCATGGTCATAGGGGCTCCGCGCAGACCTGTCCATTGGGTGTTAGCCAATGACGAAATGTCATTGTAAGAATTCGAACCCGCTTGTGCTGGATTGAGCATTAACGCATTGAACTGGTTTTGACGGTAATTTGGGTCTTGTGCTTGTGATTGGAAACTCACAAGCACTACGCCCAATGTCAAGATGATGCTATTGATCTTTTTCATATTCTATTGTCTAAGACTTCTTATTGTTTAACACGATTGATGTATACATAACCATTGAGTTGCTTGCCACCATCCAAATTAAGGATATAGTAGTAAGTTCCATCAGGGACTGGTGAACCAGTATTTAATAGCGTACCATCCCAATCGTTATTGTACTGACTGCTGTAGTATACAAGTGTTCCGTAACGGCTATATACAGTCATTTCTTTCGTGTTGTAGCCTTCCAATCCTGGGATAACCCATGTGTCATTGAAGTTGTTTCCGTTTGGAGTAAAGGCATCAGGAACTGAAGGTCCGAAGGCACTATTACCACAAGCATCGGAAGCAATTACAGTAACCATTACTTGAGCAGTTGATTGGTTACCACTGTTGTCAATAACTGTCACTGTAATCAAGTTATTACCAACATTTGAGCAATCAAATTCAGACTGACCAAGAATTACTGATGCAATTCCACAGTTATCATAAGAGCCGTTGTCTACATCAGCGAAGTTGATTGAAGCGCTTCCATTGGCATCTAGGATCACTGAAGTGTTCGCTAACAATACCACAGGAGCCGTTTGATCAACCACAGTTACTGTTTGATCAACCGTTGTGCTATTACCTGATGCATCTGTTATGGTCCAAGTCACGGTCGTTGTGCCTAATGGATAAGTAGAAGGTGCATTATTAGTTATAGTTAAGTCGTTTGTACAGTTGTCAGTCGCCATTGGCATTCCTAACTCAACTCCTGTCGCTTCACAGAAATCATTTGATGATACTGTGATGTCTGCAGGAGTGCTTGTAACAACCGGAGCAGATTGGTCAACTACAGTAACTACTTGAGTAGCTGTTGCAGTGTTGCCAGACGCATCCGTTACCGTCCATGTTACAATGGTATTACCAATTGGGAAGATAGCAGGTGCATCGTTAGTCACAGAAGCTACTCCACAGTTGTCAGAAGTTACAGGAGTGCCTAAAGCTACGCCTATTGCTTCACAGCCAAGGTTTGGTGTAGTTGTAACGTTCAACGGAGCCGAAATAGTTGGTGCAGTATCATCACCGATAAATACTGTAATCGGTGTAGAAGTTGCAGCACAACCGTTTGTTCCAACTGCTGTTAAAGTGTAGTCACCAGACTGAGAAACTACTATGAATGGTGTTGTTGCACCGGTGCTCCATTGGTAGTTAGCTGCATTCGAAGCAAATAACACCACTGTACTTCCAGGGCAAACTGATGTTGCACCACTCGCAGTAATTGAAGGAGTAACCGGGTTGTTCATGACCGTAACTTGAGCAGACGCAGATGCCGAACATCCGTTGTTTGTTACAGTGTAGGTCATGGTTGTTGTGCCTGCGTTCAATCCAGTTACTGTACCAGAAGCATCAACAGTAGCAATGAAGTTGTTAGCAGAAGTCCAGATACCACCGTTTGTTGAAGAACTTAGGTTGATTGTACCGCCTTCACAAACAGCATTGGCGCCTGAGATAGCAGCGACAACCGGTGTTGCATTGACTACTACTGCAACCACTGATGATTGAGTTGTACAACCCGCAGCATTTGTTACGGTTACAAAGTAGTTGCCAGACTGTGATACAGAAGTAGTTGCTCCTTGATCACCGTTACTCCAAACGTAGCTAGTGCCACCTGTTGCAGTAAGTGTAAGTGAGCCTCCTTGACAGAATACCGTTGGTCCGTTAGCTGTAACTGTTACAGCAGGATTCGCATTGAATACAACAGTTTCAGAAGCAGTAGCCGTACAACCAAGAGCATTCGTAACAGTCACTGAATAGGTGTTAGCAGCAGTTACATCAATACTAGCTGTTGTAGCATTGTTGTCCCAAGCATAAGATACACCACCATTTGCTGTAAGGGTAACAGTAGATCCCAAACAAGCAGTCGAGCCCGTTGAGCTAATTGTTGCATTCGGTGTTGCAAGGTGTGTAACCGCTACTGGAGCCGAGGTAGCTGAACAGCCGTTGGCGTCAATAACAGTCACTGTGTAGTTACCAACAGCACTAACCGTAATTGAAGCTGTAGTATCACCTATTGACCAAGCGTATGAGTTCATGCCTGCTGGAGCATCAAGTGTCACAGATCCACCAGGACAGAATGCTGTTGGGCCAGCCGCAACGATAGTTGCTGAAGGAAGAGCGTTTACTGTTATGTTTTGTGAAGCACTAGATGTACATCCTAAAGCATTTGTATAAGTATAAGTAATTGTAGTGTTTCCTGCTGTAATTGCAGTTACCACTCCATTGGAAGCGATTGTAGCAACCGTGATGTCAGATGAAGACCAAGAGCCGCCTGCTAAACCATTAGCCATAGCAAGCGTTGATCCAGCACAAACCGAAGTAGAGCCAGCGATAGCTGGAACTGTAGGCAAGGCATTGACATTCACATTGAAGCTTGTAGCATTTGAACAACCTGCCGCGTTGGTTACTGTATAGGTAATAGTTGCAGAACCATTGTCAATAGCTGAAATTGTACCATTGGCATCTACAGTTGCGATTGTAGCATCGTTAGAAGACCAAGTACCGCCCACTGTTGCGTTCGTAAGTACAGCCGTTGAACCTTCACACACCGCATTCGAACCAGCAATCGCTTGTACAATTGGTAGTGCTTCAACAGTGATGTTTGTATTTGTAGAAGTTGCAGTACAGCCATTACCATCTGTGATGGTTACGGAGTAAGGTCCATCTACAGAGACAACAATTGATTGTGTTGTTTCGCCAGAAGACCAAGCATAAGCAGCTGCCGCAGGAGCAGTTAAAGTTACTGAACCACCAGCACAGAACGTTGTTGGGCCGTTAGCAACGATCGTTGCAGTCGGTGCAGCGTTCATCGTGACAGTAAATGGTGCTGAAGTTGCAGAACATCCGTCGCTATTAGTTACAGTAACAGTTAAGGTTTCTGTTCCAGTAACCGTTACACTTTGTGTTATAGCTCCGTTAGACCATGCATAAGCAGCTCCTGTTGATGCAACTAAGGTAACTGATCCGCCTTGGCAGAATGTATTACCGTTGTTAGAGGTAATGTTTGCAACCGGAAGTGCATTCATTACAACTGAAGTCGGAGCCGAGGTTGCAGCACATCCCGCAGCATTCGTTACTGTTACAGTCACATCTTGTGTAGAAGATACTGTAATTGACTGAGTAGTTTCGCCAGTACTCCAAGCGTATGACGAGCCGTTATTTGCAGTCAATGTCACAGAACCACCAGCACAGAAGGTTGTTGCTCCTGAAGCTGTTATTACAGCTGAAGGCAATGCTTCAACAGTGAATGTAGAACTTGTGCTATTTGTACAGCCGTTGGCGTTTGTATAAGTGTAAGTCAAGGTAACTACACCAGGATTCACACCTGTTACTAATCCAGAAACTGCATTCACAGTTGCGATGGTATTGTCAGAACTTGACCACAAGCCACCAGCTTGAGCATTCGCTACAGTAGCTGTGCCGTTTTCACATACCGCTGTTAGGCCAGTATTTGCAGCCAATACAGGAAGTGCATTCACAGTAACTGCTGTCGCTGATGAAGTTGCTGCACATCCGCTATTTGTTGTTATTGTAACTGTATAAGATCCTGTCGCACTTGCAACATAAGAGTTAGAAGTAGCTCCAGTGATTGGGGTGCCGTTAAGATTCCACTGATAAGTGTAAGTCATACCAGCTGGGGCGTTAGAGGCAAGCAATGTAACAGAACCACCAGTACAGAATGTTGTAGCCCCTACCGTAGCAATAGCAGCCGTAGGAAGAATATTTACGGTTACAGTTGCAGATTCTGTAGCTGAACATCCATTGGCATCTGTTATGGTATAATTAATAGCAACTGTACCAGCAGCTACACCTGTTACCAATCCGTTTGCAGCTACTGTTGCAATTGATGCATCAGCACTTGCCCAAACAGGGTTAGTAGCTGTAGTGCTCAATAAGGTAGTGCCGCCTTCACAAACTGATGTTGTACCAGTTATTGCTGACGTAGTTGGCAACGCATTTACAACTACAGCTGTTGCAGCTGAAGTTACAGAACATCCATTGGCATCTGTTACGGTTACAGTGTATGAACCAGCAGCACTTACAACCAAAGATTGGTTGTTTGTATTGTTAGACCACTGATAAGTATAGCCTGTACCCGTGTTGGCAGTTAAAGTAACTGAACCACCATCACAGAAAGTAGTTGAACCAGATGCAGTAATCGTTGCTACAGGGTTAGCAAATACATTCACGGCCGTTGGCAATGAAGTAGTTGAACAACCCGCCGCACTTGTTACAGTCAAAGTAACTGTTTGTGATGTACTCACGGCTATTGACGAAGTAGTTTCACCTGTTGACCATAAGTAAGTATCACCTGCAGTAATTGGACTTGCAGTTAAATTAACTGAGCCTCCTTGACAGAATGTCGTTGGACCGTCTGCAAGGACATTAACTGTTGGGTTCGGGCTAACAGTCACTGAAGTCGCTGCTGATGTTGAAGCACATCCTGAAGCGTTTGTTACTGTTACGTAGTATGAACCACCAGCCGTTACTGTGATCGCTTGTGTTTGTGCACCGTTAGACCAAGCATAGCTAGATCCTGCACTCGCAGTCAAGGTCACTGAACCACCGTCACAGAATGTGGTTGCACCACCCGCTGTGATTGTTGCTGATGCGGCTTCACTAACCGTTACCGATGCCGTAGCCGTTCCTGTACATCCGTTGGCGTCTGTTACTGTGTAGGTGATTGTTGCAGTACCTGCAGCAACACCCGTAACTACTCCGTTGACATCAACAGTTGCTACTGTCGCATCACTTGTTGACCATGTACCACCTGTAGTAGCACTTGCCATTGTTGTTGTTGATCCTTCACATACTGTAGTGGCTCCAGTAAGAGCTGCTACTGTAGGTGCAGCGTTCACAGTAACTGAAGTCGCTGCTGATGTTGAAGCACATCCTGAAGCGTTTGTTACTGTTACGTAGTATGAACCACCAGCCGTTACTGTGATCGCTTGTGTTTGTGCACCGTTAGACCAAGCATAGCTAGATCCTGCACTCGCAGTCAAGGTCACTGAACCACCGTCACAGAATGTGGTTGCACCACCCGCTGTGATTGTTGCTGATGCGGCTTCACTAACCGTTACCGATGCCGTAGCCGTTCCTGTACATCCGTTGGCGTCTGTTACTGTGTAGGTGATTGTTGCAGTACCTGCAGCAACACCCGTAACTACTCCGTTGACATCAACAGTTGCTACTGTCGCATCACTTGTTGACCATGTACCACCTGTAGTAGCACTTGCCATTGTTGTTGTTGATCCTTCACATACTGTAGTGGCTCCAGTAAGAGCTGCTACTGTAGGATTAGGATACACGGTAAGTGTCAATGTAAACGTTGCTCCAGAACAAGTACCTACCGTTGGGGTAATGGTATAAACAACGTTTTGTGCTGTTACATAATTATTAGCCAAAGTTTGGGAGATGCTCGTTTGAGCCGTAGCTTCATCTGATTCACCCAATACAAAGCTATTGTCTGCAACTATCCAAGTGTATGTTGTTCCAGCAGGAACCACATCACCATTACCAGAAGCAGGCGTTAGTGAAAATACTTCACCTGAACAAGCATTCATGGTTGTATTTGCAATTGAAGGCGTAGGATTCACATTTACTGAAACTGTAAATGGTGTGCCAGTACATCCTGATATTTCAGGAGTAACTGTGTAAACCACAGTTTCTACAAGACCCGACGTATTAGTTAAGGTCTGTGAAATGTTATTTTGAGCTGTTGCCTGATCTGCCTCGCCAGTTACATTTGCGTTTGCAGCAACTGTCCAAGTATATTGTGTTCCCGCTGGAACTATATTGCCAGAACCATTCACTGGTGCTACAGTAAAGGCAGCGCCTGAACATATTGTTGCTGTTTGAGCTGTCACAGATGGAGTTGGGTTGACAGTTGTAGTAATCGTAAAGGTTGAACCTGCACATGAACCAGCTGTTGGCGTTACTGTATAAACCACTTGTTCAACTGAAATGGTTGTATTTACCAAGGTTTGAGAAATAGTAGATTGTGCAGTTGCTTGAGCTGACTGACCTGTTACATTGGCGTTGGTAGCCACTGTCCACGTGTAGGTAGTTCCAGTCGGAACGATGTCTGTACCGTTAGAAGGCGTTGTTGTAAATGTTGCGCCCGAACAAATAGCCGCAGTTGAATTGGCAATAGCTGGAACTGGATCTACAGTTACAGTCACCGTAAACGTAGCTCCTGTACAAGAACCTGCCGTTGGTGTTACTGTATAAGTAACATCAATTGGTGCATTTGTTGTGTTGACCAAAGTACCAGAAATTGCAGCTGCACTAGTTCCTGAAGCTGAACCAGTAATGCCCGTTACTGAAGGCGCTGACCAAGAATAAGTTGTCCCAGATGGAACAATATTTCCAGATCCATTTGCCGGTGTTACACTGAAGCTTGTTGCAGAACAAATCGTAGCAGTTTGGGCTGTTACGCTCGGTGTAGGATCAACAGTTACAGTCATTGTAAACGAAGCGCCTGCACATGTGCCTGCAATTGGAGTTAAGGTGTATACTACTGTTTGAGCAGTATTTGATGTATTTACCAAATTCGCACTAAACGTAGAAGCCGCTGTTGCGTTTGCTGCTTCACCCGTCACATCAGGATTGTCAACAACCGTCCAAGTAAATTGTGTGCCTGCAGGGACTGTTGTTCCTGTTGGAGTAACACTCAATGCTGTTCCTGAACAGGTCGTTGCCGTTTGGTTCGCATATACCGGAACCGGGTTCACAGTATAAGTAAACGACTGTGGTGTTCCAGGGCAAGCATTAGCTAATGCACCGTAAGTAAGCACTGCAGAAAGCGTTTGCGAACCTCCGAAGTTATTCGGGAAGTTAGCGTCTGTAGCCGCAATGGAGAAGGTATTGTTTCCTAAGGCAGCTTGCTCCATAGCAGCAACAGAATTCGCTGCGTTTTCAGATCCTACTACAAAGTTTGGACCTGTGCCTGTAGAGTTACCATAGCTTGCAAACTGTACACTTGTAAACACCATTCCAGATGGCGCAGTTAAAGTAAAGGTTTGTCCTTCTTGGTAAGTTGCAAATGCAGTACCAGCTGTAGGCACATTGTAAGGGGTTACTGTTACGGTGGCTGTTGCAGCAGTTGTACCAGCATTCACTGTAGTAAATGCAGGAATGGTTCCGTAGCCAGAAGCTGATAAACCAATTGCAGTATTATCATTAGACCAGCTATATAATGTACCAGAAACTGCACCAGATAATGAAACTTCAGTAGAAGCATCGCCAGCACAAATCGCTTGATTTGATGGTGCAGTTACAGTTGGTGTTGGATAAACTGTAATGGTAGTTGAAGTTGAAGCGCCTGTACATGCACCTAATACAGGAGTAACTGTAATGTTAGCTACTTGAGTTGTTGTTCCCGCATTAGTTGCAGAAAAGCTAGCAATGTTGCCAGCGCCAGAAGCAGCTAGACCGATAGTTGTGTTGTCATTAGTCCAGTTGTAAGTTGCGCCCGCTTGCGAACCACTGAAGTTAATTGCTGAAGTTGCAGAAGCATTACACAAGGCCTGAGCCGTCAATGCTGAAACCGTAGGCGTAGGGTTTACAGTAACAGTAAATGTCATTGGTGAACCACTACAAGTAAGCGCACCTGAAACTATTTGTGGGGTTACCACAACGTTTGAAACCACTTGTGTCAATGGATCTATAAAATAAGTACCAATAGTTGGTGTCGCTGTGCCACTAGTAA
>ENA-UPTJ01000093-UPTJ01000093.1-marine-metagenome-genome-assembly--contig:-NODE-93-length-60367-cov-7.409040_pt1 | contig 60367 bp, 52 predicted proteins | sample MGYA00238168_ERZ767080 | MGnify/ENA primary metagenome ERZ767080 (study PRJEB28935, sample SAMN06266237) | marine metagenome | isolation source: Columbia River Estuary | place: USA:Columbia River Estuary... | reverse complement strand
CCGTCGACACAAGGATTTTCAGTCCTTTGCTCTACCAACTGAGCTACGATACCAACATGTAAGGCTTTAAAATCCTAAGAATTTTCTGCCTAACGGGCTGCAAAAATAAGAAAAATTCAGGATTTACCCAAAGAGAATCGAAATTTAATGTCCGCCCGCCGCTGGACCGATTTCAATCCCCTGTTTCTTGAAGTAATTTGTCATCGTAATTGCATAGTACGCCAGGTACGCAAAGCACACTACACCAACCCAATAGCTATTCAAAATGCCCAACAATTCGGGTGATGCTAACTTGCCTTGTAGGACGCTAACAAATCCGCCGCCCATGATCATCATGATTAAAAAGTTGGAGCCTTTCGACATTTTGCTTCCCAATCCGGTGATGGCCAAAGTGAATATGCAAGGCCAAAGGGTAGAGCAGAATAGTCCTACGCTCACGAATGCCATTGCGGCGGTCATTCCGCCACTGAATATACCAATGACCAATGCGGTGATGCCACAGAGGCTGTAAATGAGTAATTGTCTTGCTGGGTTCCCTTTGCTCAAATAATCAACAATCACCAAAATGGCGATCATCCCCATGTATGGGTAGAATTTGGAGACATCGTATCCGGCTTTTGTATTCACCGCCAAATAGACGCCAAACGCGGCCAAAGGCAATAGAAATCGAAGGGCTTTTTTCATCGTATCGCTTACATTGAAAGAACCGGCAGAACTAGTCCATCTACCGATCATCAAGCTGGCCCAAAACAAGGAAATAAATGGCGCTGCATCGCGGGTGCCAATATTGAGGTTAGATTTTAGGTATTCACTTAGGTTTCCGGCGGTGCTCACTTCCACACCCACATAAAGGAAAATGGCTATCATGCCCATCCAAACTTGCTTGTAGCTGAGAACGCTTTTGCCATCGTTGATCTCTTCGACAGCGCTTTCGCCGGGCGCTTCTACATCGGCTTTTAAACGATAAAATATCATCGCGAAAATCAAAAATAAACCGCCCAAAACGAGGTAGGGGACTTTCACGGCGGAAACATCCAATTCGGCGCCAGATTCAGAACCCATTGCACCAAAAATTGCAAAGGTGACCAAAAGCGGGCCGATGGTGGTACCAAAGTTATTGACACCGCCAGCCATACTCAATCGCTGTGAACCGGTTTCGCGACTGCCCAAAGCGATAGCCAAAGGGTTTGCTGCTGTTTGTTGGAGGGAAAAGCCAAGTCCAACCACAATTAATCCGCTCAGTAGCATGGGGAAAGAGGCGGTATCGGCGGCGGGGATGAACATCAAACTACCAATTGCGCTGATGACTAAGCCCAAAGCGATGCCTTTTCCATAGCCGATGCTACCCAAAAGATCTTTTTTCATCAAATAGGAAATCAACATGTAACCCAGAGATCCAAGGGTGTAGGCGACATAAAACACGAAGGAAATCATCTGGCTTTGCCATTGCTCTAGGTGAAGTTTGTCTTTGAAAACAGGGATCAGAATGTCGTTGCTGGCCGCTACAAAGCCCCAGAAAAAGAAAACGCTCACCAAGGTGGCAAATGCGCGGGTGTGGTTGTGTTGATTCATGGTTTTATGATGGCTTGCAAAAAACAACATTCCCCGCTCAAATCCAACTACTTAGGGAATTATTTTGGCGCAAATGCAGTAATTGCAAGGATTTTCTTGGTGAATATTGTAATTATGACAATAATTAGGATTGACGGGCTTTCAGTCTTCGGGTGATGGCATAGGGCGCCCAAGCGAGGAAGAATAGGCCGAGTGCAATGACATCGCCTTGAATGATATACCAAGGCCAAGGCATCAAAATGTCGAGAATGGAGGCGGTAAGGGGTTTATAACTGAGGTAAAAGTAGTTGGCTTGTGGACCAAAGATATAATTAATGGCGATGCAAGTGACGGTAAAAATCTGAAGATAACCGTAGGCTTGAAAGACGTTTTTTGCTTTGATTTCAGGCGCACCGATACGCAGCAGATGGATTACAAACATCACCAAGCCGGTATGGGCAACCCAGAATTTGCAGAAATTGTAGTGGGGGAATCCTTCGAAAAGGTTGGGCGTAATGATGGCATTGAAGGTGAAAACCCAGACAAAGAAATACATCAAATACCACACCCACGCCTTCGGTTTATAGCTGTAGGCCAAGGCGGCAAAGGCGAGCCAATTGCATGGGTTTAGCGGGAGGTCTTCGCCCCAGTTGTATTTTACATAATGGGGGTTTGTTAAGGGAAGGTAGCTGACATACGATTTTGCGAATTGCCAAATCAATACGTTTCCTACCAATGCCCATGCAAAACCACGGGTGATTTTGGCTTGCAAAGGCAGGGGTGATTTCAGGGCCCAGCGCGTTGTTAGTATGGCTAATATAACAAGCAGTCCAACAGCGATGATGTGCTCCATTGAGCCCGCGTAAAAGGAGTTATTAGGATAAAGATATGGATTCATTGGTGGATGGTTGGCTCGCAATTTATCATAAAAAAATGATTTTCAAATGAAATTAGTGTTGCCAAAAATTTCGCAATTAACCAAATCCCATGGCTTTTTTGGTGCGTAAGGGCTGGTGGATGATCTTTTCATTTTCGCTGATTTCGCAAATGAGATCGAATTGTTTTTGTGTGTTTCCAAGGATTTTTTCGATATCGTATTTGCGTCTCACATTACAAATTTCCCCGGGTGAAAAATCAAATCTTTTGGCAAGTTGCGTGGCTTGTTCCATGGGGATGCGGTGGAAATAATTTTTCCAGACAAGGGCAGAAGTTTGGGCGTCGGGTTTGGCAAAGCCCACTTTATAGAGGAAACGACGTTCAAAGGCGGCATCGAGGTTCCCGGTGAGGTTGGTTGTGGCTAGAATGATCCCTTCCATGTTTTCCATTTCTTCCAAAAAGATATTTTTGAGGGCGTTGTTCATGGAGTCTACGCTGGTGCTCACTTCTACGCGTTTGCTAAATAGTGCGTCGGCCTCGTTGAACAGCAGGATGCATTCTCGTTGCGATTGTTTGCGCAGTTTGCGATATTGTTTAAAGACATTGCGGGCGTTTTTTTCTGATTCGCCAACCCATTTGTTTTGGATTTGGGCCACATTGACCTCCATGATGGGTAGGTTATGCGATTTGGCGAGTTGCAAGCAGAATTCCGTTTTTCCCGTTCCTGGGTATCCGTAAAGGAGGATGGAAATGCCTTTGTTTTGGGTATGAAAGGTTTCGTTGATTTTGGCGCGGATTTGGGGCTGAAGCATGCGCTGTATGGGCTTGAGCTGCAGTTGTGTGGGCTGATCGAACAGCAATTTGATGGGCGCAATTTTCTCCGGCGCGCGATGCGGAACGGTGATTTGCTTGGCCTCGAGAAGACTCTCAAGTATGTCGGCACTCAACTCGGGCAACAGCGCTTGGATCCCTTCTTCGGTCATTGCAATTTCGATATCATCATCCATGAGGTCTTTTCCCACAATTTCGAAGTATCCCATTTGGAATGGATGCCAATTTTCATTGAGAATTTGTGCTTTTTTAAATGCTTTCACTTCCCAATGCGGACGTTCGAGTAGATTGAAAAAGTCGTTTAGGCTAATGGATTCGTCCACGACAACTCTTTTTGATAACGTAGCGATATAAAGCAATATTGCGATATCAGGACAAGCTACAGTTTCGATATGTTTTTTCAGATATTTGATGCAGACGAGGTTATTATTTTGTTCGATATTGAGCTGTGCCATTGGGTCGGAATCAAACGGAGATGTCATCATTCCAAATGGATGATAATGTCGGGTAGACAGCACTTGGTCAATAAAGTTCCTCAGAAACGGGACTACGCCTTTGGGCTGCAGTGCTTTTATTGTATTCAAATCACCTGAGTTAAGTGCTTTTTTGAACCGAGGATGGAGGTAGATATCGTTGCTGCTATCCCGCTCTTTCATTAGGATTTTGTTTTCTCCGAGGTTGTGGATGGCTTGTTGAATGGGGCTTCTTTTGTTGTTGAAAAAGTGACGTAGCTTTTTGATTAGGAATTTCTCGGTGACTTCTTCGTAATCGGGATCGGCGGAATGGACCAGTGCTAGGATTGCTGTTTCGAGCACATTTAGGTTGATTTGTTTACTGAATTCGATCAGGGGTGCGAGTTGGGGCAGGGCTAGATTTTTGACGGGTGCTTCTAGTAGGAGATCACAGATTAATTCTAACGTTTCAAGGAGTTGGTTCGGGCTCTCCGAGTGGGTTGGGGTTGGATTGTTAAGAAAATTATCAGACATAGCCATTCAAGATACGTCGATTTGCATCCGATTTTCATACGCCTATGCGACAAAAGAAATCCACAAAAAGGGTGAAGCAGCGGAAATATTGGGCCTGCTATTTTTGGGTGTTAAGAATATATTTTTACCTTAAAAAAACGGAGAGGGCGGCATTTCTGCCGCCCTCTCCGTTGCAATGATTAAAGAACTTATTGATTAATGCTTTTTGATTAATTAGATCAAAATCACTTATTTTTCATTGATACAGGTAAGGTTGGGCTTTGTATCCACTTGCTTAAAGAATCAACCAATCCAAACATGTAATTGTAGATAGCAAGGTTTACATACACTACAGCCAATCCAAGCATCACATTTACGTAAGCACCACCTACCAATAATAAATCGTGGCGGTTCCAAAGCATATCGCCATTAAATGTTGCTCCTTCATCCAATCTGAAAGCAGTAACATTGGCAATTACACCACTTAAGTAATCCAAGCGCAAGGCAGCCAATAGAGCGTTCAAGCCATCCATAGGCAATGTGGTCACCCAACCAACAACGCCAAGCATTGATGAATTCATGCAAACACAATATAGGTCGCTATCGAAAAGGAAAGATAAACTGAAGCAAGTGGCACAAATGAATCCGCTTACCGCTGCAATTTCTCCCAACATCAACAAGTTGGTAGTTACGAAATCCTTAAACATGAATCCTACCATCCCGTTGTGTGATGCGCCAAGACTCTCGCCGCGAGAACGGATGATGTGTGCAATAGGGAATGCTGAATACATCATTAATACTGTGGTTAGCATGCTACCCGCTTTTGCTAAGCCTGAGGCATCGGATCCCATAAAGTCCATTGCGCCCATGATGATGGCAATCTCCATGGATAATAAAACCAAAAGAGAAAGGAGTTGATAAATTGATGCAGTGTAAGAACGAATTCCCCCCTGCGAGTCAAAGTTTGTTACAGCAGCATTTAATTCTGCGTTCATGATTTTCTGATTCACCATTCCTGGAAAATCAAGTAGTGTTTGGTAAATTTTTTTCATATATATATTGATTAGCAAGTACAATTAAATCAATACTTTAGTAAAAATCAATAGATTTCATGACGATTATCATTTATTATCCACAAAAGAGCCATAAAGGCTGAAATTATGTGAATAACCGTAGAAAAATGATAAAATAAATCTCGTATAAATTATTAAAAAACAATCATTTACGAATTAATAATGATTACAATATCCGTGGTTCCACGAATAAGTTGAATAATTCCCGAAACACTATGTTTTGTTTGGGCGGGAAATAGGCAATGTAGTCATTCGCTAATTACTCAAAGATCATAGGGATCACCTGTTGACCTTCTTTTGCTGAGATTTTCAAATACCAAACACCGGCGGATACTTGGACGTTGAACTCTTGTTGTTTGAGTTCACGGATCAACCATGTCTGTCCAATTTGTCCTTGAATGTTCACCAAGGAGATATTCACATCATGCAAGGGAGATAGGCAATTGAGAACAAAAGCGCCACTGCTTGGGTTGGGGGTCAACTTTAAAAGATTTGCAGGAATTTCTTTCAATCCGTTAACCGCAAAGGTTACACAGGCTGAAGTGTCGGTGCAGCTATTTTCAGTCACTGAGATTGCGAATTTTCCGTCTTGAGCCGGTGTGAAATCTTTGTTTGTTGCTCCAGCAATTTTAGCCATACCATTATTGCAATCCAACCATTGGAATGTTGCGGCGGAATTGGTTGTCGTTGCCGATAGGGTGTTTACACTTCTTGTTGTACCAACGTTGGCATTGTTAATGGTGACATTAATGGTGTATTCTATACTATCGCAGCCTTTATAGCCTTTGATGTAGTCTTTTACGGTTTTACTGGTTGTGATTACCTGAACGCCTGACGGAACTTTATAGCTTCTACATGCAACGGGTGATAACGACAATTTGGTTGCGGTAGACATTTTCAAATTGATTGTGATAAAACTATCGCAGCCTGCTTTGTTTAGACTGAAGAGCGTATCATAATAGGTTCCAGATGCGGTATATGTATAATTGCCAGATGGACTTTTGTAACTATTGCATGCAATGGGGGAAATAGTTCCATAAGTTGATGCGCTTACCACGGTGTACTCAATGGCACTATCGCAACCAGCAACGTTTTTGATGGTATCATAATAGACGCCCGGTTTTTTGAAGACCAAGCCACTATTTGTGGGGCAAACGATGAATTTACAGAATTTGAGTGTGCGTTTTGCAGTGCTCGACTTGGTAATATTAACGATGTGGTAGTCAAAACTATCGCAACCCAAATAGGTTTTGAATTTATCTACATAAGTACCACTTTTGGTTACTTTGGTGCCATTGGTTAAGGTTGCTTGCAGACATTCATTATAATAGATGAAGTTGGTGTCTTTATATCCGATGGTTACGAAATAGGCGATTGAACTATCACATCCGGCTTTGTTAGAAATAGTGGCCTTGTAGGTGCCTGATTTCCGATATACAGCGCCATTGTTAGGGTTGACGAATGAATCGCAAGCGCTCACTTTTATTCCCGAACTCGTTGGCTGATTGATGGTTAATTTGATTGTCATCACAGAATCGCAGCCTCTCCATGATCTCACGGTGTCTTGATATGTTCCTGATTTGATGATTGTCTTTTTCTTTGAAGGCAGAAGGTATTTGGAACACCGGGTGACGCTGAATTTTGAGTACGCCACAGTATCGCAGTAGGATCGTCCTAAAACAAAATTGGATGTTGAGTCTTGTAATCGGAAATTAGCCAGGGTTGATGTGTTGCTGTTGCCAGATCCGTCTTTAAGTGTTGTTATACTTGTATTGTTTTTATAAGGAACACCATCGTCATAACTTAGTTGCAGCATCAAGCCTTTGGTGCCGCTTTTATACGATTTTAACATGCCTTCTCTGATTTCTTTAAAGTTCCTAGCATAATTCCAAATGCGGGTTTCTTCTAGCGTTCCACCGTATCCTGTTGCAGGGTCTACAATCCACACATCGGCGCCTTTTGATGAGTAGTTTAAGGTGAATGTTGCAGCCACTGAATCGGTAAGCGAACCGTCGATATACATTTTGATCATGGCACTATCATAGGTTACGGCCAAATGATGCCAAGCATTGGTTGACAGGGTCATTGAACTCTTAAGGGTTTTGGTTGAGCTTCCATCAAAGAATTGAACATCTACGCCGGCGCCATTTCCAGTTCCAAATCTGTATCCTTTTCCTTGATGCCATATGATTGGGGCACAATCCGCGCAAGGGCTAGAGCTGAAACTCTTGGCATACATCCAGGTTTCTAGAGTGATTTTGGTTGGGCTTAGCGATGAGTTTCCGGTCACTACCACTTGGTCGTTCACGCCATCAAAATCTAACGCCACCACCTGAGAGAAGACGGGGGCTGTTGAAAATAAAAATGCAATAATGGGTAATATTTTTTTCATGAATTTATTCTTAGATTTCAAATGTTACGAAAAAATTTGGGTATTCAAACAAATGTGCAAAAAAATTGCAGTTCCTTGATTCACAATTTCTTGGAGAGTCGGGCTAGGGTGATTATTAATCGCCTTCTATGATGGGATGTAGTAATTTTTATTTGATTTAGTATCCCTGATTTTCGTCTCATTCAGGGGGCTATTCAAGGGTAAATGGAAGTTTTTGAGTAATTTGGACGCAATGAAAAGGTTAGGGTTAAAAGTAGCAATGATTTTTCTTTTGGGTTGTGTCAATTGCTTGTCGATTTCTGCGCAACCAGCTGATATTATTGAGCGCATGCGGGCCAAGGACGACAGTATAATGTTCAAGGCCTTGTTTAATTTGGCGCTTACGGACGGACATGCATACAAGCGGTTGGGAGAATTGTGTAAAGGTGTAGGTTCAAGATTGAGTGGTTCCGATAATGCCGAAAGAGGAATTGTGTGGGCTGTTTCCATGTTGAAATCCTATCAATTTGATACTGTGTTTACGCAGCCTGTGATGGTGCCTCGATGGGAAAGGGGAGAAATCGAATCGGTAAAGTTGTACTCCAAAGTTCTAACGAATCATCTGAAGTCGGGGAAGTCCAGCGACGATTATAATTGTGAGGCCTTTGTAGAAGCCAATCCCAAACCCCAGAAATTTTATCCCTTAAACGCTTGTGCCTTGGGTGGTTCTGTGGGCGGACATGTTGCGGGGACAGTGATTGTGGTGAATAGCAATCGTGCGTTGGATAGTTTGGGGAAAGCGGGGCTATTGCGCGGAAAAATCGTATTGCTAAATCGGGCGTTTGATGAAACACTGTTGAATACCTTTCAGGCCTATGGTGGTTGCGTAAGTCAGCGTGTCAATGGCGCAGTCCCGTGCTCAAAATATGGCGCTTTGGCCGTTTTGGTGAGAAGTATGAGCAATCGTTGTGATTTGCATCCGCATACCGGGGTGACGCATTACGAGGACTCGGTGACAAAAATTCCGATGGTGGCGGTGGCAACTGCAGTGGCGGATTTATTGGAGGATATTTGCGCGATCGACCCAAATCATCGTGTTGAAATTGAGTTGAATTGTAGAACGCTGCCGGATCGTTTAAGTGCCAATGTGATTGCGAGTTCGGTGGGTTCACAGTATCCGGAAAAAATCATCGACTTTGGTGGACATTTTGATAGTTGGGATGAGGGTGAAGGGGCTCACGATGATGGGGCGGGTTGTATGCATGCCTTTGAAGCGCTGCGATTGCTGAAGGCTTTGGGCTATACGCCACGTCATACTTTGCGATGCGTATTTTGGATCAACGAAGAAAACGGATTGCGCGGTGGAACGGAATATGCGCGTTTGGCAGCGGAGAGAGGCGAAAATCATATTGCAGCTTTAGAAAGCGACCGCGGTGGATTTGTTCCAAGGGGTTTTGGGGTGGATTCTGCGATTATGCCGGGGGTGAAAATGTATCAAAAACTATTGGATGCCTATGGAATCGGTACGATAGAAAAAGGCGGTGGCGGGGCAGACATCGGACCCTTAAAGAAGGTGAATCCCAATACCGCATTTGTGAGTTTTATTCCAGATTCTCAGCGCTACTTTGATGTGCATCACGCCGAAACTGACGTGTTTGAAAATGTCAATAAGAGGGAATTACACTTGGGTGCGGCCGCAGTGGCGGCAATGATTTATATACTAGATCAGCAATTTGATTAAGGCTTTATCTGCCTTAGTTGGGGATTGTGTTGCGATTTTCCGTAAAAAACTACGGCGTAGTTGCGTTTTTCCGTAATGATTTCCCTGTCATAATTTAGAATTTCGAATCTCAGGATTTTATAATAACTGAGATGAAATTTGATTTGTATAGCTTGTTTATGTATGCCGGGTTTTTGGGTATAATATGTATTTTGATAGCTGAAATATGGATGCAGCGAAAACAAAAAATCGCATTGTACAACGTGGCTGATACAATAACAAATGTGAGCTGTGGCATGAGTGATCGTTTGTTTAGTTTGTTTTTTGATGGCGCGCAATATGTGATTTGGTCGGCCATTGGCAATCGATTTGGGATTTTTGCAATGCCCCAGGGATGGTTGGGTGTAATTTTATGTTTATTGGTTACAGATTTTGTTTGGTATTGGTATCATAGGCTTGGACATGAAGTGAGGTTTTTGTGGGCCGTTCATAGTTTGCATCATCAAAGTGAGCATTACAATATTTCCGTGGGTTTTCGGATTTCAATTTTTCAGTATATCGTTAGGACGTGCTTTTGGGTTGCCCTTCCTATTTTGGGATTTTCTGCCGACGTGATTGTGCTGGTTCTAGTAGGCCATGCTTTGTATCAACTCCTATTGCATACTCAAGTGGTGCCTAAGTTAGGGTTCATTGAGAAAATCCTTGTCACACCGAGTACACACCGAGTTCATCACGGGGTGAATGACATTTATTTGGATAAGAATTACGGGGGAATGTTTGTGATTTGGGATCGTCTTTTTGGAACTTACGCGCCGGAAACCGAAGTTGTGAAATATGGCATTACCGATCAAACAGGCAATATGACCATTTTGGCCGCGCACACATATGGATTTAAGCAGTTGATGTTGCCATTAAAGTTGGGACAACGGATTGAAGATGCATTTGCCTTTTTCTTTAGCAAGCCAAAAGATGTCCCAGATTATATGGTGGGAAAGACCAAAATACCAGCGAAGCAATTTCAACCCATTGATGATCAAAAAAGCTATGTCTTGGCCCAGATTATTTTGTGCGCCTTGGGCCTGTTCTATATGATTTTTTGGTCGAGAGGATGGGACATGTCGCTAAAATCCACCTGTGCCATTTTTATTTGCTGGGGAATTCTCAGCGCCAGTGTCCGATGGCGTAAAAACTTGTGGATGTATTTTTCTCAGGAGGGCTTTAGAATCTTCCTTTGGGGTTTCCTTTTTTTTACGTTGGGTAAGGCCGGCGATATCCCGATTTTTTCCTCTTATATAATGATTGGGCTTACGGTGTTGTTTGGGCTATTGTACATTGGAAAGTTAAAAAATCAACTTCAGTAGTTTCCATTTTTCTCCAGAATTGGCGGGGGGTAGCGCTTCGAGTGAAATAGGGTCAAAAAAAAGGGCCTCGTCTAAGACGAGGCCCTTTAAAGAAATGAAGATGATGGATTATCCTGCGTTACTTACGTCTACTGCATTTAAACCTTTCTTACCGTCTTTCAGTTCGAAATTAACGGTATCGCCTTCGCGAATTTCGTCTTTCAAACCGGTTACGTGTACGAAATACTCTTGACCGTCTTCGTTGTCGATGATGAAACCATAGCCTTTGCTGTGGTTGAAGAATTTAACAGAACCTGTTTTCATGAATTGATAATTAGTATTTTTATTATAAAATTGAGCGGGAAAGATAAGTCCCTTTTTTGTAAAAACAACTTTTTTATCAGTAAAATGTATAATTATTACTGATTAAGCCGCTTCGCCTAAAGATTTCATGTATCTGATGTGCGAACCAACAGCATATGTGAATGTTGGCATCTCGTTATACTTTACATTATACTTGGCACACAACGGTACTAAAATCTCATTCAATGCTGGGTAATGGACGTGGCTGATATTTGGGAACAAGTGGTGTTCGGTTTGGAAATTCAATCCACCCATGAACCATGTCGCAAAAGGAGATTTCGTCGCAAAGTTGTTGGTTGTCATCACCTGGTGAACTGCCCATTCATTTGGAAGACGCTCGGTAGGGATATCATACTGAGTTGCATCTTCAAAGTGTACGTCTTCAACCGCGTGGGCCAACTGGAATACCAAGCTCAATACAATGCCCATAGAAAATTGCATCATCATATAGCATAAGAATCCATAGCCAATACCCAAGAAATATAATGGAGCAATGACATATAGTCCAGTGTAAACAATTTTGGCTGACCAGAAAATCAAGTGTTCGCTCAAGGACATTTTTGGCATAGGCTGCTCGTTTACAGCTTTGTTGAAATACTTCATAAAGTCGTTGGCGTACATCCAAAAAATGATCGAAATTCCATACAAGAAGAACATGTACAAATGTTGGTTCTTATGGTAGGGTTTAAAAGGCTGTGATTCACAATGGCGGAGGATAGGTGCTTTGGCGATATCATCGTCTAATCCGTCTACGTTGGTCCAAGTGTGATGCAAAGTGTTGTGTTTGAATTTCCAGATAAAGGCATGACTTCCCATTAAGCTTAATGAGTTTCCGAACAATTTGTTTACCCAACCTTTAGATGAAAATGCGCCGTGACAAGCATCATGCATGACATTGAATCCAGTGAAGGTGTGCATTTGACCGATCAAGACAAACAAAATAACGCTGCCCCACATCGGCATAGGAATGCCAACTGCTGGAATATTTAATGCAAGAATTAAGAGTATTGGTGTAGTGATAAGAGCGAATGCGGTCTTCATCCATAAGCGGATGTCGCCGTTCTTTGAAAGTTTTCTAGAAGTGAAGTACTCGTCAACTTGAGTCCTAAGTTCATTGAAAAAATCATTGCCGTTGTTTGTAAATCCTATGGGTTTGGTTGCCATGGCGCAAAATTAGGTGAAATTTATTTGTCTAAGTTCAAGATCAATTTAAATGTCTGATTTCTTAAACAAAGAGAATGAGTGAATTGACTAAAAAACGATACCAAATCGTATTCCCGCATTGAAATTCAAATTGAGCTGGCTGTTGCTTCCCATGGGGATGCTGCGCGTATCGCTTAAGGTGCCGTCGGAGGTCGTAATGTTACTATTTCCGTACTTTTGATGCATAAACCCATATCCGATTTCTGTGCCAATAAATACACCTTTTGCCACATAAAAATCGATGCCATAGAGCAGGTTGATTCCTACAGTATTGGCTTTTGTTACTTTATTGTTAAATGTGCCACCGGAATAATAATTCTGACCATCTTTAGAATTTGTGAGGTTGTATTCGTAGTTGCGTTTTCCAATGGGTAATTCAACGCCCCAATAGGGAGAAAGGCGATGCGTATGTTTGCCATTCATCCCTTGGTGTTTTTCGAATCCCGGAGCAATAAGGCCTACGAACTCTGTAATGCTGCGCTCCATCAAACCAGAACCTTGGTTGATGATCGTGACTTCCTTACTTTGTGTTGCCATCACTCGGGTGCGTAAAACAAATTGATTTTGGATAAATCTCCTGAATTTGATCTCTTCAATGCCAATCCGGATAGCCGAATTTCCTGTTTGCAATAACAACGTGGCTTCTGTACTCCAGTCGCCGGCCTGAGCCAATGTAAATGAGGGGTTACTTTTTGTAGGAACCGCTGTGGTTGATGTGTCTTGTGCCTGAGCCAAGGAAACAGTGAATAATAATGCAGCAAGGATTTGCGACTTCATGCCTCAAATATCCATCGTTTACAGCGAATTATCGATAGTACATTATTGATTTCTGTGGACAAGGATTAGAATTGAATTGCGACCTTTGTAATTGATGCGCGCATTTTATCGTCTATTGGGTTTATTGGTAGCTATATTTTGGATGGCCGATGCTCATGCGCAAAATGATTCATTTCCTTGGAATCCCAAAGACAGTATTCGATTGTCGTTGAATGAACCACCCTCATATTCCCTATGGTTTGATTCAAAAATTTCTACTATTTCTGGTGAAACGGTCACAATTAGTGGATATCGCTACGGAATCCTTTGGGATAAAATGGCGGCTTACACCGGATATTATTATTCTGATTACAAGCAAATCAACGGCAAAAACTACGATTCGTATAAGTTCTCTTACTTAAGTAGCACATTTGAATATGAATTGTATCGTACCCATCGTTTTGGGGTGACAGGATTTGGACAAGTGGGAGCGGGATATAGAATTTTACGATTTTCCGACAACCGGCCTCAACAAACGCGATTTATGATGCCTCTTGAATTTGGCGTAAATGGTTCTGTCCGATTCCTTCGCTATTTTGGTGTTAGCGCCGGTTTAGGTTCAAGAGTTGCTCTTTTTCGCGGAGGTCAAAATTTCACAGGGCCCATTTATTTTATCGGGTTTACCTGCTTTCCAAGTACGATGTATAGAGACGCCAAGCGTATTTTTCATCGCCCCGCTGATCGGATTTGGTAATTATTTCTTCTCTTTCTCCGAATCGAGATGAGCAAGAAAATCAACCATTTTGTCCACGTCTACACGGTTAGCCACAATCTTGCGATTGGCATCCAAAACAAAAATGGTTGGAGATGCAATTACATAGTAGCTATATAAATTGTCGGCGTATTTCTGACTTTGCACTTCGCCGCGAATCAGATGCGTGAAAGTCTGTGTTTCAGGGTGAGAATTATAATACTCCTCCCATTCCTTCTTTTTATCACCGCTGGTTAAGGCAACAACTTTCCATCCTTTGTCTTTGTTATCGGCGAGTATTTTTGCCAATTTTGGCAATACCTCTTTGCAATGTCCGCAAGTGGGATCCCAGAAAATGAAGATTACATATTGACCGCGGATTTTTTCGGTGTTCACCCAGTTTCCCTTGATGTCTTTCAGCTCCAATTCGGGTGCGGTTTCTCCGATCAAGGTATGGGCTCTGCGGAAGGCGTTTTCACACATTTTATTGATGGTTGAACTGTCTACCCACCAGCTCTTGCCTTGACAGTAAGTGCTAATGGCCATTCTTACAAAAGCGCGATCCATTCCCATAATATTGGAACTTTCGAAGCGATTGGTAAGGTACCAAATCACATATTTTTCCATTTCGATGGTGTTTTTGCACGCATCCATGATTTTCTCGGCTTCTTTGATGCACGAATCAGCATCGGGAACAATGATTTTTTCAAAAAAGAAATCTAAACGTTGCTTTACGATGTTCACTGGCATACGCAACAATCCATCATCTGCAAAATCGATATGATCCCAATAATGTTCTTTATACCAACGGAAGGCAAAGGTGCTATCCGCCTTTCCATCGGCCATAACGGGTAAGGTTTCGGGGTAGGGTACGCCAATCATCGCAATTAAGAATTTGGATAAAAGGTGACCTGGGTTCTTGATGATATACGCTGAGTCGAAATTTCCTTTGTCGTTTAAATAGCGATCGCGGACAGTATTTAATGAGTCGAGCAATGCTTGCGGACCTGCCGAATCTTTTTGGATTTCTTCATCGATGGCCATGAGTTTTTCGATGACAACAATCTTTCCTTTTTGATATTCAATGAACGATGCGTTTTCAACAGAACCGGTTGACGTCATCTTTAAATAGTAATCTCTGGTGCTCCAAGCGGTATCAAAATCAATTTGAAAATCCTGGTCGTCGTCTATCATGAACTCAAAATAATCACGCTTCTTTGGGAAGACGAAGAGGTACATCCCGCGCTGTAACTTCTTGGTGCCATGGAAATTGGCGACCCCGTTTTTGTCGATGATTGCCGTGTCTCTCAAATACTTTCCACCAATGTTATGGTCGGCTAGGTAAACTGTATCGCCCGCATAAATATTAGTAATTTTTGGGGTTGCTTTGGCGGGAGTGATGGTTCTGAATTTGAAACGAACGCTGTAAATGCCGGCTTCTCGTCCATCCCAAGCGGGTGCATTTTTTAGCTTTGGATAATTTCCAAATACATTGGGTTTTACCGGTGCTGTGCGATAGTAGGGGGTGAATTTTAAATCTGATTCTAATTGTTTGCGAACTTGTGCTTCCGTAGTTTCATCTTTTTGTGCATGCAGGAGATTGGTAGTAGTGCAAAGAGCAACAAGAACTGTAAGGGTTGTAATTGCGTAAATTGAGATATGGCGTAAACGTGACATGTTCATTTTATAAGTTGTGAGCAAACTAGACAAATTTTGTTCCAATTTTGTTGTTCGGCGATGCAAGAAGAAACTTTTTACGAAAAGGTATATGCGGTGGTACGTTTGGTGCCATCGGGGAGGGCGACATCCTACGGTGCGATTGCCAAATATTTGGGGGCCGGACGCAGTAGTCGTTTGGTGGGATGGGCGATGAATCAATGTCATGGCGAAGGTTGCGACGTGCCTGCGCATCGCGTGGTAAACAGGATGGGAATTCTAAGTGGTAAAGCACATTTTAAATCCGTAACTACAATGCAGGAGCTGTTGGAATTGGAGGGTGTGATCATCATCGACGATCAGATTCAGGATTTTATGCGAGTCTTTTGGGACCCATCGATTGAATTGGGTTGGGATTGATTGCTAGCCGAAACCCTCGAGAGAGATTATTTAAACAAATCCCACCACCAAGTTCCTTTTGGATGTGGAGCGGTGATTGTTAATGAGGGCTGAGCTGCAACCACGTGTGGTGTGATCAACTTGCGGCTATGCAAACCGATGCTTCTATCGGGTAGTGGCTCCAAAGCTCCATATTTCAAATCGCCTAGAATTGGAGAACCCATCTTTGAGAGTTGGGCCCGGATTTGGTGGAAACGACCTGTTTCTAAAGTGATTTCGTAGAGATATCGGCCGGCAAAATTCTTTAATAACTCATAATGCAATACGCCTGGTTTGCTGCCCGGTTTGGGAGAGTTGTACGCGTGGGCTTTTTTGGTCTCACTGTTTTTCAGTAAATGATGGGTCAGTGTGCCCGATTCGCCAGGTAATGCTTTTAATGTGATTGCATGATACATCTTGGTATTCTTTTTCTCGCGAAAAATCTCGTTCATTCTAGTCAGTGCTTTGGAAGTCTTAGCCAAAACAACCACACCGCTCACTGGTCGGTCTAAGCGATGCACCAATCCAATAAATGCCTTTCCTGGTTTGTTGTATTTTTCAGCAATATAACGTTCTGCCCATTCCAATAAATGAGTATCGCCGGTTAAATCACCTTGTACCGCCAAACCTGCGGGTTTACTTACCACCAACAGGTGATTGTCTTCCCATAATACTTCTACCACGCTACAAAGTTAATACTTAACACAGCTAGCGCGCTGAGTTGGGAGATAATTGGCCTATTTTTGTACGCTCTTTCCATGCAAAATCCCTTCAAAACGTATAAAGTACAGATTCAACAGACCTTAAAATTGGCTTATCCTATTATTTTGGGTCAGTTAGGGATTGTGTTGATGGGTGTAGCAGATATGTTGATGGTGGGCCCTTTGGGCTCTGAGGAATTGGCGAGTGTAAATCAGGCGAACAATCTATTTTTCATGATCAGCGGGCTCACTTTTGGGGTCTTGTTCTCTGTGAGTACGTTGGTGAGCATCAAGGTGGGCCAGAAACGGGCAGCCGATGGATTTATTACCTATCGCGCAGGCTTGATGGCTGCTTTGATTTTGTTCGCTTTTCAATTTGTTATTTTACAAGTCCTCGTTCACAATTTTCATTGGTTACAGCAGGATGCTGCCATTGAGAGATTGGCCCCAGGTTTTTTGAATATTTTAAGTTGGAGTATTTTACCCTTGCTGTTTAATGTGGTTACACGTCAGTTTACCGATGGCTTAGGTCATACCAAAATTGCCATGTTGATTACCTTGGGCGGATTGGCGCTCAATGTGTTTCTGTGTTACGTTCTGATCTACGGTCATTTCGGGGTCACCGCATTGGGACTCAACGGCGCGGCCTATGCCACATTGATCTCTAGGATTGTGATGGCTTTGGTGGGTTTGTGGTATGTTCGATATTCGGCTTTTATGCGCGAATATGTTCCCAAAGCGATGCCGGGCTGGTCAAAAATCAAGATTGAACTTCCCAGCATTTGGAAAATTGGATTGCCCATCGCGTTGCAAACATTTGCCGAATGGGCTTGTTTCGGCTTGTCGGGCGTGATGGTGGGCTGGTACGGAGCAAAACAGTTGGCGGCACATGCGGTTGCATTGAGTTTCGCATCGATTTCTTATATGGTTGTGAGCGGAATCGCGATGGCAGGTGCTATCATCGTAGGTAACAAGTATGGTGAAAAAAATCGCGATCAAATTAGGCATGCAGCGCACGCAATATTTCTAATCATTGGGGTTTTTGAAATAGGAACTGCGTTACTATTTATTTTTGGCAATCAATGGATTGCACAATTGTATGAAGTTAAGGCCGATGTTATGCCCACCATTTTGCCTTTGTTTATTTTGGCCGCCATATTCCAATTGGCTGATGGCATTCAGGCCGGTGCGATGAACATGCTTAGAGGTATTAAAGATGTGAATTGGTCGTCTGGCCTTTCCATCCTTAGCTATTGGGTAATTTCCTTGCCGCTTTCCTATCTTTTGGGTGTTTGGCAGGATTGGCAAGTGTATGGCATTTGGATCGGGTTTACCGTAGGGTTATTTGTAGCCGCATTGTTGGGGGTCTCGAGATTTTATAACCATTTGCGTGTTTTGGAATTTGAAGATGAAACAGATTATTGATGAAAAAAAGTATTGCAATATTGAGTTTATTGGCGTTGGTAAGCGGGATTTTCGCGCAGCAGCTTAGAGAAAAAAAATGGGCTAGTTCCCTGTCGATTTCTACTACGCCCAATTGGAGTAGTGCCCTGATTGTGGGATATCAGCCCGACATTACAGGAGGCTATTCAGAAGCGAAATTGATTGATTCTTTCTCCAAGGCGGATCGCTCGCTTAAGACTTTCAATTTCGACATCAATTTCCACAAAAAAATCAATGGATACTCCAATTTCGTATTTGGGGTAGCCATGGTTAACAATGGATTTACTCGCGTAAAAGAGGGGCAGATGTTTAAATACATCATCCATCCTGATGTTGGGATTTATCCTAACATGGTCAGCGCAGGGTTGATGCAAGTGCACTATGAATATCGGAGTCGTTTCATTGCCGGATTGTTCGCCTACGAAAAACGACTTGATGGTTCTCGATTCCAATTGCAAAATTCAAGTTTATGGTATCAGGTGGGCGTGATGCCAGCCTTGCAAGTGAATCACGAGCTGCGCATTCACACCGTTGGATTTGAAATGCCTCAGGGTAATAATTTTGCGGTTAACGATTATGTTGCCACAACGGTGGATACCGGGGTACTATTGAATCCATCAACGCTTGTTAAGGGCAATGCATTTTTGACGGCCTCCATGCGGATGGAATACAATTTGGACAAGGGCGTGCATATTTATGCTTCGCCTAAAATTTTGTTTCCGTTGTTACCGAATAACAAAGGGGTTCAAACGTATTTCTCGCCGCAGATTGGCTTAGAGTTAGGGTTGAGATTCCCTTTGGATTAATTATTTGCCGTTCATTTTCGCACTGATGTATTCGCGGTTTAATGTCGCAATTACACTCAATGGAATCTGCTTTGGACATTCAGCAGCACATGCACCTGTATTTGTACAAGCACCAAATCCTTCGGCATCCATTTGGTTAACCATGGCAACCACGCGGGACTGACGTTCTGGTTTTCCTTGGGGTAACATAGACAACTGAGTGACCTTGGCACCTACAAATAACATTGCCGATGCGTTTTTACAAGCACTTACACAAGCGCCACATCCAATACAAGTAGCTGCCTCAAAAGCCTCATCAGCAATTTCTTTGGGAACCAAAATAGAGTTGGCATCCACCGCATTACCCGCATTGGTAGAAACAAATCCACCTGAGGCAATGATGCGGTCAAAAGCACTGCGGTTCACTGTCAAATCTTTGATCACAGGGAATCCGTTGGCTCTCCAAGGTTCTACGGTGATTGTGTCGCCATCGTTGAAGCTACGCATGTGCAACTGACAAGTGGTAACGCCTTGTTTTGGTCCGTGTGGACGGCCATCGATCACCATCGAACACATTCCACAAATGCCTTCACGACAGTCGTGGTCAAACGCTACGGGCTCTTTTCCAGTTTCGATCAATTGCTCATTCAAGACATCGAACATTTCCAAAAAGCTCATGTCGGGGCTTGCATCTACCTTATATTCTTCGAAATTTCCAGCACTTTGGGTGTTCTTTTGGCGCCAAACTTTCAGATTTAATTTCATTAACTTGCTCATAATCTTTTTGTTATTGGATTATTTGTAACTGCGTTGTTGGATTTTGATATTTTCGTATTTCAATTCTTCCTTGTGTAGTTCCCATGAATCGCCTTTGCTTTCCCATGCGGATACGTACATGTAGTTTTCGTCGTCGCGCAAAGCTTCACCCTCTTCAGTTTGGAACTCTTCACGGAAGTGACCTCCACAACTTTCATTGCGATCGAGTGCATCTACACACATCAATTCGCCCAATTCAAGGAAATCGGCAACTCTACCTGCCTTATCCAATTCTGGGTTGAATTCATTGATGCTTCCTGGGATACGTACATTCTTATAGAAGTCGGCGCGCAAAGCTTGAATTTCAGCAATGGCTTCTTTCAAACCTTTTTCGTTACGGGCCATACCACATTTGTTCCACATGATTAGACCCAATTCGCGGTGGTAGCTTTCCACGGAGCGAGTACCTTGGATATTCATCAAATGTTGAATGCGTTCGTTGGCATTTTTTTCAGCGGCAACAAAGGCTTCGTGATCTGTAGATATGGGTTTGGTATGAATTTCCTTGCTCAGGTAGTTTCCAATGGTGATAGGAATTACAAAGTAACCATCAGCCAATCCTTGCATCAATGCAGATGCTCCCAAACGGTTGGCACCATGGTCTGAGAAGTTGGCTTCTCCCAAGGCATACATACCTGGAACCGTTGTCATTAAGTCGTAATCAACCCACAAACCACCCATCGTATAGTGAACTGCAGGGTAGATGCGCATTGGTGTTTCGTATGGGTCCTCGTCGGTGATTTGCTTGTACATGTCAAACAAGTTACCGTACTTTTCCTTCACCACTTCTTTTCCAAGGCGGATCAGGGTTTCATCGTCTGGGTTGGCGATGTTCAACTTGCTGGCTTCGGTGCGGCCATAACGCTGCATCATGTTGTATTTGAAATCCAAATACACGGCCATTTTGCTTTGTCCTGCTCCGTATCCGGCATCACAACGCTCTTTGGCGGCACGTGAAGCGATATCGCGAGGCACTAGGTTTCCGAAGGCAGGGTAGCGACGCTCTAAGTAGTAATCGCGCTCATCTTCTGGAATATCGTTAGGATGGCGCTCATCGTTTTGTTTTTTAGGTACCCAAATACGACCATCGTTACGCAACGATTCGCTCATCAATGTCAATTTGGATTGATAGTGCCCTGAAACAGGGATACAAGTGGGGTGGATTTGCGTAAAACATGGGTTTCCGAAGTAGGCACCCGCTTTGTGGGCTTTCCATGCTGCAGTCACGTTACTTCCCATGGCGTTGGTTGACAGGTAGAATACGTTTCCGTAGCCTCCGGTACACAACAAAACGGCATGTCCAAAATGTCGCTCTAGTTTACCTGAAACCAAGTCACGAGCAATGATTCCGCGTGCTTTGCCATCAATTTTTACTACTTCCACCATTTCGTGGCGGGCATACATTTTCACGTTGCCCAATCCCACCTGACGTTCTAGACCGCTGTAGGCGCCGAGCAACAACTGTTGTCCGGTTTGACCTGCTGCGTAAAACGTACGCTGTACTTGAGTTCCACCAAAAGAGCGGTTAGAAAGCGTTCCGCCGTATTCACGGGCAAAAGGAACTCCTTGCGCTACGCATTGGTCGATGATAGAAGTTGAACATTCTGCCAAGCGATGCACGTTTGCTTCGCGGGCGCGATAGTCTCCTCCTTTAATGGTATCGTAAAATAAACGATGCACTGAGTCACCGTCGTTTTGATAATTTTTTGCAGCATTGATACCACCTTGGGCAGCAATTGAGTGCGCTCTACGTGGGCTGTCTTGAAAACAGAAGGCTTTTACTTTGTAGCCCATTTCTGCCAAAGTAGCTGCGGCACTGGCTCCTGCGAGTCCTGTACCTACCACGATGATTTCTAACTGTCTTTTATTGGATGGATTCACCAATGGAACAGAACTCTTATATTGAGTCCATTTATCGGAAACTGTACCTACTGGGATTTTCGATTCGAGTGTCATGGTTTTGAAATGATCGATAAATTATTTGATCCAACCCAAATTCATTGCAATGGGCATGGCGGCAAATACAAGTGGAACAATGATTGAAAACGCAGTACCTACCGATTTGATGATAGGCGAATATGCAGGGTGATTGATGCCCATTGATTGGAATGCGCTTTGGAAACCATGCAATAAATGGTAAGCCAAACTGAGACAACCAGTCACATAAATCAAAACGGCTATTGGGTCCTTGAAAACCATAATCATTTCATCGAACAATGTAGAGCCTGCAGTTTCCTGAATGGCATCGGTAAAACGAGAAACAACCCAAAAATGCTTAAGGTGCATCACCAAGAATATTAGAAGCAAACTTCCCAAGATACCCATGCTACGAGAATACCATTTGCTGTTGGCATTGCCGGCAGTGGCTCCGTATTTTTCTTTCCTTTTGGTTTGATTGCTGAAAGTAAGCGCCAATCCCTGAATGATGTGGATGAGCAAGCCACCAAACAGTCCCACTTCAGCAGATCTGATGAGCCAATTGTGAGCCATGAATTCTGCGGCTGCGTTAAAAGTTTCGCCGCCATCGTTGAAGAAAATACAGGCGTTGATACCACAGTGTACCAACAAAAAAGCCACCAAGGATAACCCGGTGACCGCCATAAGTACTTTCCTGCCGATACTGGATGTAAAGAGGAAGGAGAGGAGTTTCATAAAGTGCTGTTTCAGTCTTATTTTATTAGGGGCAAAGATACGGACATTTTTTTCATGTATTTCCCTAATATGTCGAACTCAATATTGACCGTATCGCCTAGGTTTAGTTTCGATAAATTGGTGTGTTCCCAGGTGTAAGGGATGATGGCAACGCTGAAGGCATCAGGGAAGCTATCAACCACTGTAAGACTAATGCCATTTAAGCATACAGAGCCTTTGGTTACGGTGAGTCCTGCTTCTACAGGATGGTTTATAAAAATCATCCAACTACCATCAAGATCATGGATTTCGTCGATGCTACCCACACAATCTACATGCCCTTGAACAATATGGCCATCGAGTCGACCGTTAGCGGGTAGGCATCGTTCCAAATTGACAAATTGGTTGGGTGATAGCTGGCCGAGATTGGTGCGCTGCAATGTTTCCTGGATGGCGGTTACGGTGTAAGTATTTTCAGCGATGCTGGTTACGGTTAAGCAGACGCCATTGTGCGATAAGCTTTGGTCGATTTTCAGTTCAGGTGCCAGGGCCGATTCAAAAACGAAATCAACATTGCTGCCCTTTTGGGTGATCGAAATAACCGTTGCTTGATTTTCTATAATTCCCGTAAACATGCTGCTTTGAATTCTAACAAATAACGCGAATTATTCATAATAGTTCATCTGACAATATGGCATTTTGCAATAAGTGGCAATAAAATTGAAAGTAGCAGAGAGCAATGCCAAAGAATAAAGATAAATCGGTGAACGAAGAGCCCTTGAAAGACCAAGAAAATATCCATGAAACGGTTGAGGGGCATGGTGAAAATGCAGCGTCTGCGCAGGAAATAGAAACGCCAGTGGTTGATTTGAATGATCAATTGGTTCAGGAGCGCGACAAATATTTGCGTTTGTACAGCGAATTTGAGAATTTCCGTCGTAGAACCACCAAAGATCGCTTGGATTGGATGCAAACAGCCTCTAAAGATTTAATAGTAAGTTTGTTGCCAGTTTTGGATGATATGGAGCGTGCTTTGAAAGCTATGGAAAATTTGTCAGAGACTGAAAAAAAGGCAGTGGAAGGATTTGATCTGATTCACAAGAAAATGGCGGGGATTTTCCAAAAAACCGGTTTGAAAGCCATGGAGAGTGTGGGCGAGGTGTTTGATGCAGAGATTCATGAGGCAATTACACAGTTTCCAGCGCCTACGCCTGATATGAAAGGCAAGGTGATTGATGATGTGGAAAGAGGGTATTATTTGAATGACAAGGTGATTCGATTTGCCAAGGTTGTAGTTGGTAGTTAATTCCTATGAGCAAAAGAGATTTTTACGATATACTAGGGGTCACTAGGAGTTCTTCAGCAGAAGAAATTAAGAAGGCGTACCGAAAGCTTGCCATCAAATATCACCCCGATAAAAATCAGGGCGATAAGGAGTCTGAGGAGATGTTTAAGGAAGCGGCGGAAGCGTATGATGTGCTTAGCAATCCTGAGAAAAAGCAGAGGTACGACCAGTTTGGTCATGCTGGTATGGGTGCCAGTGGTGGCGGAGGTGCACATGGCTTTAGCATGGAGGATATTTTCTCTCAGTTTGGCGATGTGTTTGGCGGTGATGATGGCGTGTTTGGCTCATTCTTTGGTGGTGGCGGCGGCGGCGGTAGATCGAGAAGATCTGCGGGTTCAAATATTCGGATCAAAATAAAGTTGACTTTGTCCGAGATGAAATCTGGGGTGGAGAAAACGGTAAAGTACCGAAGAATGGTACAAGCCGAAGGTGTGAAATATGCCACTTGTAAGCAGTGCAATGGTTCGGGATCTGTTCGTAGGGTTCAGAATACATTTTTAGGTCAGATGGCAACCAACAGCCCTTGTCCAGTTTGTTCGGGGATGGGTAAAATGATAGAAAGCAAGCCAAAAGAGGCTAACGAGCAGGGCTTGATTTCGCAGGAAATCGAGACGAGCATTCGCATTCCAGGTGGGGTAGCAGAAGGCATGCAGTTGAGCATGAGTGGTAAGGGTAATTATGGTCCTGGCGGAGGTTCCGCTGGCGATTTGATCGTTTTGGTGGAAGGAATTGCACATGACGAGCTAACCCGTGAGGACAACAATGTGATTTATCATTTGTGGTTGAGCTTTTCGCAGGCCACTTTGGGAGATAGCATTGAGGTGCCCACGTTGGATGGAAAGGTGAGAATTAAGATTGATGCGGGGACTCAGCCGGGTAAGATGTTGCGCCTTAAGGGGAAAGGATTTCCTGATTTGAATGGCTATGGCACAGGGGATCAGATTGTCATCTTGAATGTGTATGTTCCAACCAAAGTGAACAGCGAGGAAAAGGCATTGTTGGAAAAACTCGCCGAATCTGAGAATTTCAAACCATCATCAAAGGAGAAGTCGTTTTTTGACAAGTTGAAAGATTTGTTTTAATTGGATTTATGATGCGGCGCAATTCTACTGCGGCGTTGTTTATTTGCGGCGTTGCTCTAATGGGGCATTCACGTGATAAATCGTTGATTTTTTTGATTGGACAAAACGAGGAGGGGCCCCGCGCAGCGGGGCCCCTCCTGTTGGAGCGAACTCCTATATACTGGTACTCTGGTTTACAGCCCCGGCCCTGCCGAGACTGTTTCTCCTGTTGCTCCGTTGGATTACGCCAAACGGGCTTTCAATTCGCTGTTCAAGGCTTCCAAGAAATCCTCGGTGTATAAGTACTGGTCTTCAGCTACTTTGTTTCCGTAGATACAAACCGCCAAATCTTTGGTCATTTTTCCGCTTTCAACCACGTCGACGCAAACTTGCTCGAGGGTTTGACAGAAATTGATGAGGGCTTCGTTGTTGTCCAAACGACCTCTGTGCTCCAAACCACGGGTCCAAGCGAAAATGCTGGCGATGGGGTTGGTTGAAGTTTTTTGGCCTTTTTGGTGTTGACGGTAGTGACGGGTAACAGTTCCGTGAGCGGCTTCTGCTTCCATTGTCTTTCCGTCTGGAGTAACCAAAACGCTGGTCATCAAACCCAAAGATCCAAAACCTTGTGCTACGGTATCAGACTGAACGTCGCCATCGTAGTTTTTACAAGCCCAAACGAAGTTTCCGTTCCACTTCAACGCAGACGCAACCATATCGTCGATCAAACGGTGCTCATAAGTGATACCCGCTGCATCCATCGTAGTTTTGAATTCTGCTTGGTAAATGTCTTCGAAAATGTCCTTGAAACGACCATCGTACTTCTTAAGGATGGTGTTTTTCGTGCTCAAATATAAAGGCCAGCCTTTTGCAATGGCTTGGTTGAAACAAGAGCGAGCAAATCCTTTGATGCTTTCATCGGTGTTGTACATGGCCAAAGCCACGCCATCGCCTTTGAAATTGTATACTTCGTGCTGAATGACTTGTCCGTCTTCGCCTTCGAATTTGATGGTTAATTTACCTTTTCCTTTGGTTACGAAATCGGTAGCGCGGTATTGATCGCCAAAAGCGTGACGGCCGATACAGATGGGTGCTGTCCAGTTCGGAACTAGGCGAGGTACGTTTTTACAAACGATGGGTTCGCGGAAAACCGTTCCATCGAGGATGTTACGGATGGTTCCGTTGGGGCTCTTCCACATTTGCTTCAAACCAAATTCTTCCACACGGGCTTCGTCTGGAGTGATGGTAGCGCATTTGATACCTACGTTGTATTGTTTGATGGCTTCTGCCGCATCGATGGTCACTTGATCGTTGGTGGCATCGCGGTGTTCCATGCCCAAATCGAAGTATTTGATATCTACATCGATGTAGGGAAGGATTAATTTGTCTTTGATAAAATGCCAAATGATACGGGTCATTTCATCGCCATCTAGTTCTACTACGGGCTTGGCTACTTTTATTTTCATCTGAATATGGGCTGATTTTGGTGGTGCAAAGGTACGATTTTTTCTATGGAATTAAGGAAACTTAGGGAATTGCTGGAAGTCGGGTTTGCGCTTTTCGAGGAAAGCTTGTTTGCCTTCTTGGGCCTCTTCGGTGAGGTAGTAAAGCAGGGTTGCATCGCCGGCGAGTTCCATGAGTCCATGCTGACCGTCGAGTTCCGCATTGAATGCACGTTTTAGCATTCTCAGTGCCATCGGTGAGCGCTCAAGCATCGTATTGCACCAGTCGATGGTTTCGTCTTCTAGCATTTCCAAAGGCACGACTTTGTTAACCATGCCCATTTTTTCTGATTCTTCCGCTGTGTATTGTCGGCAAAGGAACCAAATTTCGCGGGCTTTTTTCTGACCTACGTGTCGGGCCAAATAGCTGCTGCCGAATCCGCCATCGAAGCTTCCCACTTTGGGGCCGGTCTGACCAAATTTTGCGTGTTCCGCGGCGATGGTAAGATCGCAAATGACGTGAAGCACGTGTCCGCCACCGATTGCATAACCATTTACCATGGCGATAACAGGCTTTGGTAGAGAGCGAATTTTTTTGTGAAGATCTAATACGTTTAATCTAGGAACGCCATTTTCATCCACATAGCCGCCAATGCCTTTCACATTTTGATCCCCGCCAGAACAAAAAGCTTTGTCGCCCACTCCGGTAAGTATCACCACGCCAATATCGGCGCGTTCCCTGCAGATATCAAACGCATCCAGCATGTCCATGATGGTTTGGGGGCGGAAGGCGTTGTAAACTTCGGGTCGGTTGATGCTGACTTTGGCGATGTTGCCATGGATTTCAAACAGGATGTCTGAATAGGTTTTGATGGGGGTCCACTGACGTTGGCTCATTGTTTTAAAGTGATGCAAAGATACGCAAAAGTGGGGGAGAGATATGCAAAAAGGCCCCGCCATAGACGGGGCCTTTTTCTTCAAACCAATCAAACAAAAGACAATCTTACTTGATTGGGTTTTAGGTGAATTTTAAGGTGATTCCGAATTGCAGACATTGACTGTTTGCGCCTTGTCCGGTTTTAAACATATTCGTTAGGGGGTAGCGCATGTAAAGGCCTAGGTCTTCGTATTCGAAGTTGATAAAGGGTGCAACGATGAAGTTGTTGAGGTTAAAATCATCGTATTGCTTGGTGGTGTTACCGCCGGATTCTTTGAGTTTGGCGTGTGAGCTAATTAGATAGCCGGTGTGGACGCCTGCTTTGATTGAGAATTTTGGTGTTTCGTTGTAACTGGTATTGCTGCCATCGGATTCGGATGTTTCCCAGCGACTGGGATTGGATTGCCAGCCGATGGCCAAGGGGATGCCAATGTAGTTAGCCACCAATTTTGATTTTTCCATGGGGATTGGGTCCACGGTGGGACCGCCGACGGTGATGGCTTGGAATTCGGGGGCGTTTTCTGTTAGGCGGACAAAATTGCTTTGAAATCGGTAGTTGTATACGTCGTATCGGAGGCCTGTGAAAAATCGCAACTTCCCTTTGATGAGGTTCAGTCCCCAGAGCTGTTCGAGGCCGTAGTGCAGTGATTTGGCGGCATTGAGTTCGGGCATTCCGTTGGTGACAGGTCCGCCTGTGGTGGCTTGGGTGTTCACATCGGCTGGGTTTTGTTGCACGTACAGGAAGCCAAAATAGTGGTGGAATTCTCGGATTACGGGTTCAATTTTGGAGATTTTTGGTGCCTGGGGTAGGTTGATTCTAAAGGTGTCGTGAATGGCGGAATCCGATTCGATACGAACGATGATTTTTTTGGACTGAGCTTTGGCGATGGGGTGGCCTGCGAGCGCAGCGAGCAGGACAGCAATGATTGTCTTGAGAAGGAAATTTGTTGCGTTCATGTTGCGATTGTATTTAGTGTATTGCGGTTATTGATTAAAAGAGGCCATGATGACATTATTCTCTAGTCGCACCCCCATTTGGATGGTGGGAAGGAGAGAATGCGATTTGTTGATTGTTTTGATGTTTACGTGCGGTACATGTCCGTTTTGAATCATCGTTTTTCCATCATTATAGAACGACTTTGCCAGTGCGAATCCGGTTTTTCTTGGGGAAGCGTTTTTGGCTAATTTGGTCTTGGGTGATGGGGTGCTTTCTGTCCCGCTTATCGTATTTTGGTTTTGACCAAAAGGCGTAGGAAATAATTGTGGGCCTTGATTTTCGCCGTTATTGAATTGCAGCGCGTCACCGATGGTGCCTTGATCCAACAAATGCTGGGCAAGTGAATTTGCCGTTGCGTTTTTTACTATTTCGATTTTCGCCACGATGTTACTTTGCTGTGAATCCTTTCTCTGACTTCGGAAATCGTTGGTGGCCGTGATTAAGGGGTGGATTTTTTCGGTAGTAAAGTTTCCGGCGATGTTCTTGGTAGCCTGCGTTTTTGCAGAAGAAATTGTATTGGCCGAACGATCCGATTCTTTCTTTGGTGCACTGTCTGGGTTTAGGCTTGGCATTTCGAGACCTTCGTTTTGTTTAGATTTCTCGAAAACCTGACCCATTTTGTCTTGCGCGGCAATGGATGATTTATTAGTCAAAGTAGAAATTGGCTTCCACAATAAAAGCAGAGCAATAGCTGCTGCCGCGGCGGTAGATGCCCAAAGATAGATTTGCTTATTTCGCGGTTGTTTTTTGAGTGATTGTGCCTCGGGGAAGTGGATTTCCGGTGCCGACGAATATGTCTGTTTTAATAGATCGAAATGATATGCCAATGCGGGCTGCGCCTCAATTTCCTGATGCAATAAAGCTGATTCATCTGCCGAAAGATTGCCTTCCAACAGTTCAAACAGTTGCCATTCCTGCGCTTCGGTGATTTCGAATTGTTTCATGGTGCTGGATTTAAATTAGGTTGCTAGGGTTGCCAATGATTTCCTTCAGGGCTTGACGGCCTCGGAAGATGTTGATTTTTACCTGGGCTGCATTGAGGCTGGTGATTTCACCAATTTCATCGTAGCTGTAGCCTTCGTAATCGCGGAGCAAGATCACCGTTCTTTGAATGTCGCTGATGCGCTGCAAGGCTTTTTCAATCACTTCCATCGTCCCCGTATATTCGTCGTTCGACTCTGCTTCAACTGTGTTTGATGCGTACTCCAATCCTGTAGTTATCTTTTGACTGCGCCATCCATCTACCATGCTGTGATAAGCGGTGGTAAAAAGGTAGCTCTTTGCAGTGTCGAAGGCAACGGCTTGGTGTTTCATCCAGAGTTTTTCAAAACTAATTTGTACAATTTCTTTTGCATCGTCGGCATTGCGCAATTTTTTGATCGCGAATCGGAAAATCGCATGGCTGTGGAGATCCACGCACTTGTTATATTCCGATGCCGTCATGCAGTTGTGGGTTAATACGAGATAGGGATGGCAAAAGTTACACTAACTTTGAAAATTATTTACTTTTTTGGATGAAATGGTTTGAATCTTGGTTTGATACGGCATATTACCATGCCTTGTACGCGCATCGGAATGATGCAGAGGCAATGGCGTTTATGGATGCTCTGGTGGGTTATTTGCATTTGGAATCGGGTTCAAAGGTAGTTGATGTGGCATGTGGTAAGGGTCGTCATGCCGCCCATTTGGCCGAATTGGGTATGAATGTATTGGGGTTTGACTTGAGCGAAAACAGCATCGAACAAGCAAAATTGCTCAATAAAGAAGGGGCGACATTTGTTTGTCACGACATGCGAGAGGATTTTCCTCATCGGGGGTTCAACGCGGTATTTAATTTGTTTACTAGTTTTGGGTACTTCGACAATTCGCGGGAGGATGAGCGGGTGCTTCAGAATATGCACGATGCGTGTTTGTTTGGCGGATTTGTGATTCAAGATTATTTAAATGCTTCCTCGGTGCTGAGTCATTTGCCGCAGGAGGATTTTGTTGAGCGCGGAGGATATCGTTTTAAAACCAGGAAACATCGAACAGAAAATCACATCGTAAAGGACATCGAGGTGAGTGACGGCGATGCGGTTCATGCGTTTCAGGAGCAGGTGAGGATTTTTTCGAGAGAGCAATTGGAAAGTTTGCATCGAAAGGCGGGGTTAGAGGTGGTTGCGGTATTTGGCGATTATAATTTGGGCGCCTTTGATGAGAAATCTTCACCTAGGATAGTGCTGGTTTCCAAGAAAAGTTGATCTTCGCCAACGATGTTATTTGTATTGGATTTTTTTGATCGCGATTTATTTGTGCTAATTAATCAGCGCTGGGCTTCGGTATCGTTGGATCCGATGATGATTTTCCTGAGCAGCAAATGGGCGTTTGTGCCTTTGTATATTGTGTTTTTGGGTCTATTTATCAAACAGTTTGGAAAGAAATTTTGGATACCCACTTTGCTCACGCTGAGTTCGTTTGGGCTGGCGGATAGCATCAGTTCTAGGATCTGTAAGCCGCTTTTTGCACGTGTAAGGCCGGCATGGGAAGAGTCGTTGCATCCTAGAACACCCAACGGATTGCCGGGCAGTAAATATGGATTTGTGAGCAGTCATTCTGCCAATGCGTTTGCGGTATTTAGTACGGCGATGATGCTTTTGGGTTTGGGACGACGGCCGCGTTTGGCCTTGATGTATTTGGCGTCTTGCATTGCGTATTCGCGCGTGTATTTGGGGGTTCACTATTTTGGTGATGTGTTTTTTGGTGCATTGCTGGGCTTGGCTATTGCCCACGGAATCCTGCGGCTTTACCGAAATTGGATTCTGCCCAAAGGTTGGATGGCGTAGTAGTTTTTCCGCCGATGCTGATCAATCAGAAAATAGTAACTTCGCACAATGTCTTATGAATTTATTTTGGTCGATGCCCAAGTGGCGCCTTACGTAGCAAAGATTCAATTGAATCGTCCCAAGGAATTGAATGCATTGAATTTGCAGTTGATGGGTGAGATTCGGGATGCTTTGTTGATGTTGGATGCCGACGATGCAGTTCGTGCAATTGTGATTACGGGAAATGATAGGGCTTTTGCGGCGGGGGCTGATATCAAGCAGATGGCGGGAAGAACGGCGGTTGACATGTTGAAAATCGATCAGTTTTCTACCTGGGACAGTATTCGTAAAACAAAAAAGCCAATCATTGCGGCGGTGTCGGGATTTGCTTTGGGTGGCGGATGCGAGTTATGTATGTTGTGCGATATGATTGTGGCCAGTGAAACGGCACAATTTGGTCAGCCCGAAATTAATATTGGAGTGATGCCGGGTGCGGGTGGAACGCAGCGTTTGACCAGAGCCGTGGGTAAGGTAAGGGCCATGGAAATGGTTTTAACGGGTAAGTTTATTTCGGCGGAAGAGGCGAAGGCGGCGGGGTTGATTAATAAAATCGTACCGGTAGAATTGTATTTGGATGAAGCGATAAAATTGGCTTCTGATATTGCATCAAAATCCCCTATTGCGGTTCAGATGGCCAAGGAGAGTGTCTTGAAGGCGTTTGATTCGCACTTGCAAGAGGGTTTGTATTTTGAGCGTAAGAACTTCTATATGTTGTTTGCTACGGAGGATCAGAAGGAAGGTATGTCGGCATTTGTAGAGAAGCGTAAGCCAGATTTCAAGGGGAAATAAGAGTAGCTTTTTAGCGTGAAATTTCTGGTCACGGGAAAGATTACTCGGAGCCTGTTTTTTGGAACGGTTAGATTATAAAAAGAGAGGGCCTCGTCATAGACGAGGCCCTCTCTTTTTATGTGAATTCCCTTAGACGGGATATCAAAATTATTTTACGTCAGCGTATACTGTGTTAACCAAGTAGTAAGGTTTAACAGTGTCATTAACTTTTCTCCAAACAGCGATAACTACGCCCGTGTTTGCTGGATTCCAGTTCCACCATGGCAAACCTAATGCAACATACTTGTCTTTTACTGCTTGAGGAATTGCAGTGTAAGTCCAAGAGATAGTTTTTTCAACTTCAGCATTTGCGGCAGGGCTAGTCATAGAAGCGCTAGTAGACCAAGCAACTGGAGCACCAGAAGCATTGTTAAAAGCAGAAGCACGGAGTATGCGCTCGTGTGCTGTAGATACATCACCAGAACCTGAAACGGTTTGTAATGCAGTAACAGATTTTTCAACAATAAATGCAGAAACATAATAATCACTTCCGGCTTCAGGAGCGAAAGCTTTCAATTTGTATTTGATGCTCAAAGTTTGACCGCTTGCAGATGCACTCGCAGCTACACCGATTTCAACTGGGATAGAATTTGCATTAACTGCACTGCTTTGAATGTCAGCCAATTTGATGTTACTGCTACCAATCAATGAGTTGTTCAACCAAAAAGTAGGAATTGAATACTGTCCACTAGTGTTAATGTTGGATACTGTATACAAAAATTGTTGAGCGAAAGGAGCGATAAACAAAGTATCGTTGTTGGCTTTCATCCACAATGGAACCAAACGAGAAGAATTAGAAGAATGGTAATCTAAAGGTACGATATTGTCAACATCGTTGGCAGCAACCAATTTCTTAAATTCTGGCATCGCGTAAAGTCCGCAAGGACCGCACCATGTAGCAGTGTGATACACTACCAAAGAACGTTGTTTGTTAGCAACGGTTAAAGAGCCCGCAGTTGAGCCACCATCTGGGCCGTCCGGCTTACAGCTCTGCATCATTCCAGCCAATCCGGCAGCAACAACAGCTAAAAGGAGTAATTTTTTCATATTAGTTTTTTTCAATTTTTGTTAGGAAAGCGAATTAACACCATTTTACACACAATAACAACTTTTTTCGACCTACAATTGCGCGAAAACGCAAACAACTGACGTGTGTATTACCTTTGCTTTTATGTCGGGGATTATTGCCAAAAATAGCTTTTGGGCATCCATTGTTAATTACAGTGGGAGTTTGGTGGGGTTATTTACGACATTTTATTTATTTCCCTTGGTATTTACCACGAGTGAAAATGGGGTTTTTCGTCTGTTTATTGAGATGGGGGCGCTGTTGGCTGGCGTGGCGCAATTGGGTATAGGATATTCTATTTGGAAGTTTTTTCCGCGCTTTAAAAATGAGAACGGACACAACGGGGTTGGATTTTGGCTACTGCTAATTCCTAGCCTAGGTTTTCTATTCGTTGCTGTACTATTACTCATCGGACAATCTTGGGTGGTTGCCTATTTGGGTAAGAATTCCGGTGATTTTTTGCCCTATTATCATTGGTTGATACCCTTTGTTTTCTTCTTCGTATTCAATACGGTATTCGAGATCTTTTCGGCATCGCTCGGAAAAATCGTGTTTGCCTCATTCCTAAGGGAGAATGTAGTGCGTATCCTATTGGGGTTATTGGGCTGGCTTTACTATATAGGTAAGGTGGATTTTGGTCAGACCATGCATAGCATTGCCGCCGTTTATGCCGTGGTGTTGGTGTTGAATTTTTGGTTTGTTGTAAAGAATACAAAGCTCTCGTTTAAGCCCGATATGACCTTTATTAATGGGCAGGACGGTTTGAAGCCAGAGTTTTATCGTTATACAGGCTACTTGTTTTTGACCTACGTGGCGATGCTCGTTTTACAAAGAATGGACTTTTTGATGGTCAGTTCGATGAAGGGCAGTGCGCAAACAGGGATTTATGCAATCGCGGTGAATATTGCGGTTTTGATAGAAATTCCTACGCGAAGCATCTTGCAAATCGCCAACCCCAAGCTATCCGAAGCCATTCACAACGGGGATCAAGCGGAAATCGAAAGGTTGTATCAAAAGACCAGCCTCAACCAATTTATTTTGGGCGCACTGGCGCTGTTGCTGGTTTGGGTGAATATCGATTTGTTGTTTCATTGGATGCCGAACGGACATTTGTATGTGGCGGGAAAATGGGCGGTTTTCTATTTGGGCGTGGGTAAACTCTGCGTATTGCTTCAAGGGAATTCTGCCGCGATGCTCATCTTTTCAAAACGATATTATTTGTCGTTGATTCTTAACTTCTGCTCCATCGTTGTAGGTGTTTTGATGAACCAATGGCTGATACCCATCATGGGGATTGACGGTGCCGCCATTGCCACAGGCTGTGTTTGGTTGGCTAGCGGAATCGTGATGGCAATTCTGATTTGGATGGTCTATAAAATGCAACCCATTACGGCCCATGTTGTATATAGTATTTTGCTTTTTGGGGTGGTGTTCGGCATCAATTATGTTTGGACGGTAGACATCGACCAATTGTTTATGTTTTCCATAATCAAGTCAGTTGTACTTGTGGGAGGCGCGTTGGCCGTGATACTCTATTTCCGCTTGAGCGAAGATGTTCACAGCATGGTGAAGAAGGTGCTCAGACCCATCGGAATTAAATTGAACGATTAAGAGTTTTGTGGCTCAGGGTTTCTTATTTGAAAACCTCATTTGCGTTTGCACGAGGGAATTCGTCTACGAATCCAGCGGGTGTAATATTCAATACCTCCACATTGTTTTCCTTGGCATAGCGATTCAATTCCTGGTAGCCTAAGTGCACTTTGTGTAAATTTAAGAATACTTGTCGAAGCTTCACGGGACCACTGCCATCGGCATGAACCAAAGGATGCCTAAAGGGCTTGTCGGTGTAAAAATGCGATACCTCCTCAAATAGAATATTGTTATCGAGCACCAAGTTCTTGTGGAAATCATGGTCGATCCCGGTCACAAAAACCTTTTTTGGCTTCATTTTGATTGCTAGGAATAAGGCGGCATTGATCACGTTTTGCGATTGTGGCATGCCCAAGCCCAATTGGTAAGCAAGCGACCGAAACCATTGCAATCCTTTGATTACTGTATAATTAAAAGCTACCGTCTTGATGCCATTTTCACGGGCTTTCTTCGCCATGAAGCTGTTTTTGTAAGCGGTAGGTATGAATAAGGTAAGTCCCCAATTCTGCATGAAAAGGTTTTTCCAAGTCTCATTAATTTGGTGCTGCCATTCTGCAAATTCTGGTTTGATTTTTACCCGAGGATGCTGTTGAGGGTCCTGGAAAATGGCTTCGTTAAAATGGAAGAAATCGCCATCAAGCATTAAGTAATATTTGGGCTTAAGGGTCTGGAAATAGGGTCCAAACGCAAACTTATTGACGCAGAGAACTGCGGGGTTTAATGTTTGATTTTTGGTGGTTTCTAGAAACTCTTTCGCCGATGGTCCATTGCCAATGATGAGTATTTTCTCGTCCTTTCTCTGGGGGATGCCGGGAGTGGGGCGCGACTTAACGACAATTTTGCCGAGGGAAAGTATCGTTGAAATAGGCATGAATGTATCGGTGTTAGGATTTCAAATTTATAGATTAAACAATCCCAAAACGTGTTTCATTTGGCCACTGCGTTCCAAAATCTCTTCAACAAATTCTCTAAAGGCACCATCGCCTCCTTTTTTTGTCGTAACCATATCGCAAATGGCTTTTATGTAGTCACTTGCATTGGCCGGTGCACCTGAAAATCCGACCGCTTTCAGCAAGTCGATATCGCCCAAATCATCGCCAATATAAGCCACTTCACTAAGGGTAATGCCCATGGAATTGCATAGTTCGGTAGCCACGGTGAGTTTGTCCGTAATGCCTTGATATAGCAAATCAATCTTTAATTTTTTCGCCCGGTTCGCTACGATGTTCGTGTTCTCGCCGGTGATTATTGCGATGGGGATATTGAGTTTTCTGCAAAAAATGATACCGGCACTGTCGATGGTATTGAATTTCTTAAACTCATTCCCTGTATTGTCGTAATACATCCCACCGTCTGTCCAAACCCCGTCTATGTCTGTGATGATTAATTTTGGTAAAATCATGTTTTTCAATGGGTTAGTATGTGTTTTCTGTGAATTTTTTCGGCAATCAACCAATCTTCAGGCTCATCAATTTCTACCGCTGAATATTCTGGCATTTCCACGATTGCGATGGGATGCGTTAAGCGGTTTTGGGTTTCCAGAATGTTGCCAACGCTGTTGATATAGAAAGCGCCGTTCTCGAGCATCGCTCCGTCAAAATCTTGTCGTCTAGGCCGATGCATGAAATCGTAATTCATTGGGGATCCATCTCTGTTCCAGAGAAACCTTTTAAAGGTAGCGCAGGAAATAATCGAACCTTGAGGTTGCTGATTGAGTAGGTTGATGCCATCGTTCAGATGATCGGATAACAAGAACGGATTGGTAGCTTGGATAAGTATAAATCGGTCTTCTGCTTGCAAATTGGATGTTTGGAGGTATTCCAGCATCACCGATTCTGTGCTTGCTTTGTCGTTCGCATTTTCCGCAGAACGATTGTAAATCACGATTTTGGATAGGCCCAAGTTTTTTGCTATTTCTGCAATTTCTTGGCTATCTGTGGCTATGATAATCTCTGAAATTTCTTGGCTATCTTGTGCCGCTTTGGCTGTCCAATATAGCAGGGGCTGACCATTGAAGGGGAGGATATTTTTGCCCGGTATGGATTTACTGCCACCGCGAACTGGTATGAAAGCCACGGTTTTCATGGATTACCCGCGATATTTTAGTTTGTCGCGCTGTACTTGTTCAATCGCCAAGATTTCGGTTGATTTAGTACTAAGCGAGCGATAAACTGCGTTTAGGTCACGAGCCAATTTTTGCAAACCAGCGAATTCCAATGAGGCGGCGTGGTCTGTTCCTTTCCAGGTACGATCTTTTGTAAAGTGGCGTTCAACCCAAGATGCGCCGAGGGTGTAAGCCGCGATATCAACTGCAATTCCCAGGTGGTGTCCTGAAAAACCGATATCGGCTACTTTTGCTTTGTAAGCGTTCGCGATCCTAGGGATTTCCATCAAACAGATATCTTCAAAAGGAACGGGGTATCCAGAAGTACAAGAGTAAACCACCAAACGTTTGGCTTGGTCTTTTTCTTCGAAGAAAGAAATCAATTCGTTTTCTTCCTCGTGGGTGGTCATGCCTAAAGAGACATGGACTTCGCCTTTGTATTCATCGCGCAATACCCTCAATAAATCGATGTAATTGTTGCAAGCCGATGGGACTTTTAGGAAACGCGGTTCGATTTGGATTAGCTCTTTGGCAGAGGTAACGTCCCAAACGGAGGTTGAGTATTCGATGCCTTGACTTTCGGCGAACTTTTTTAGGTCGGCGTGTTGCTCCAAAGAAAATTCCAAAAATTCCCGGTGCTCGCCATAGGTGTTTCCGTAGGCATTTCCTGGGTTTGGATGGGGTTTGTTGTATTGCTCTTCGGTGAGTAATTCGCGGTTGTTGCGCTTTTGAAATTTGGCAACATGGGCACCCGCATGCTTGGCCATGGTGATGAGTTCTTTTGCAATTTCGAAATCACCTTTGTGGTTGCAACCGATTTCAGCTATGAGTTTGGGTTCGTTATACATCGTATTGATTTTTTGCGATGAAAAGCATCACATACTACAAAAATACAAAAAATGGGTTCAAATGCCATATTTTTGTCGGCAATGTCAGTGTTTTCGCGTTGTATGGGCCCCGGAAGCCCCAGTATTTCACTCAATGCTTTGCAATTGCAGAAGCGTGATGCGGTGAATGAGAAGGTTGAAAAGGGTATTTATGGTTTTGAAACTGTGGCCTGCGCTTGCTGTGGATCTGCGGAAACAGAGCTAATTGCGGAGCGTGATCGCTATGGTTTGTTCTTTTCGGTGCAGTTGTGCAAGGGTTGCGGGATGGTGTATACATCGCCAAGGATGACGGATGCGGCGTATGGTGAGTTTTACGACAATGAATATCGACCGTTGTATGTAGGATCGGAGAGGGCAACGGATGATTTTTTTGCTGAGCAGCGGAATCAGGGTCGACGAATTCATGATTTTTTGCGCGGAGCGGGTGTGATGCGCGATGCGATGAAAATTGTTGAGGTAGGATGTGGCGCTGGAGGCATTTTAGACTTTTTTAGGAGTGAAGGTCATTCCGTGATAGGAATTGATTTGGGTTCGGAATATGTGGCCTACGGCAGGGATGTTCATGGCTTGGATTTGCGGGTTTGTATTTTGAAAGATTTGGCTTTTGATTTTACGCCGGATTTGGTGATTTATTCCCACGTGATGGAGCATATTTTGCATCCTTTGGATGAGATGAAGAGCATCGCAAGCGTAAGTGGAGCTGAGACTTTGGTGTATATTGAGGTGCCGGGATTGAAGAATATTCACAAGGGTTATTCGATGGACGTGATGAAGTATTATCAGAACGCCCATTCGTATCATTTTACTTTGGGTAGTCTAAGATATTTGATGGAGTCGGCGGGTTTTGGGCTGGTGAGTGGTACAGAGTATGTGCGATCGATATTTAGTTTGAAGTCGGAGCCGGCCGCAGAAGTCCAACAACATGTCGATGCAGGGGTTCAGAATTTTAATGAGTACAATTCGATACGAAATTATTTGGTGTGGAATGAGCGGTATCGATGGATATTTCCCATGACTGTGAGTGGGTTAAAGCAGCTGGCGAAGCGATGGAAGACGCGCTTGTTGGGGTAGTACTTTGAAATTTGTGTGCGGCGATGGGATAAATGTTTATTTTTGCCGACCTAAATTATGTTAAATCTGATCATTTTTGGCCCTCCAGGGGCGGGGAAAGGGACGCAAAGTGAGCGTTTATTGGAACAATATTCCTTACAGCATATTTCTACGGGGGATTTGCTGCGCGCGGAGCGCGCAGCCGGAACCGACCTTGGAAATCAAGCCAACGAATACATCGCCAAAGGCGAATTGGTGCCCGATGTAGTTGTGATTGGAATGGTGAAGAATTTTATGCTCGCTCATACTGAGGCCAAAGGATTCATTTTTGATGGTTTCCCCAGAACAACGCCGCAAGCCGAAGCTTTGGATGCGATGTTGGCCGATTTTAATACCCAAATTGGCATCGTATTGGGATTGGAAGTGAATGAGGATGAGTTGGTTAAACGTTTGTTGCTTCGCGGTCAGAGTAGCGGTCGTGCCGACGATCAAGACGAGTCTACCATCAGAAATCGCTTTCAAGAATATCAAAACAAGACCCTTCCCTTACAAGGTTTTTATCAGTCACAGGGTAAATATCAAGGGGTTCAAGGAATCGGTGAAGTGGGAGCTATCTACGATTCTCTTTGCGCTGAAATCGATAAAATATTGGGATGAGGGCGTTTTCCGAAGCGGTAAAATGGGTTTTTTTAGACCTCGACAATACGCTTTGGGATTTTGATGCCAATGCCGAAGAGGCGATCAAAGAATTATATCATCGACATGAACTGCATCTACATTGCGATTTTCATGTGGATCAATTTTTGGCCTTGTACAAAGACGTAAATGCTGCGTATTGGCTGCGTTACGAAAAGGGCGAGGTGACAAAAGAGGTGCTACGTACGGCAAGGTTTACGGATACATTTAATGCCATGGGTCTTGAGGCAGCTTTGCAACCAGCAAACGTTTGGCAGGAGTATTTGGATATCTGTCCGATTATGACTCGCATGATGCCGGGGGCTCTGGATTGTTTGGCGGAATTGAAGAAAAAATATCGCATCGCATTGTTAACCAATGGGTTTGAGAGGACACAGCAGACGAAGATTTCTGTTTCTGGAATTGGCGAATTTGTTGATTTTATGATGACATCGGAATCCGTGGGGATGGCAAAGCCGGATTCACGGTTTTTTGCTTTGGCATTGGAAAAAGCGGGTTGCAAAGCGCAGGAAGCGGTGTATTTGGGTGATACTTGGCATACGGATGTGGAAGGTGGAATGGGGGCAGGCATCGTATCGTATTGGTATCGAAGAGGTCAGGATCGTCGTGAGTTGCCTTTGGATGATTCCAATTTTGGCGGCGTAGTAGATGATTTGATGGATTTTGCCCGGTTGTAAAATGGATTGTTAGTTTCGGCATCGGTCAAACCCTTCGCAACGCTGTGGCTGCCATGAATGTGATGTCCGCGAAATTTCGTATTTTTGTATTAATGAAAAATTCGTTGAATCGCTTCGGCGCCTTGTTGGGCATTGTGTTTTGTAGTGTTGGAACTTTGTTGGCTCAAGGTTTTGAGTTAGAAAATGGAAAAGGTGAACATACGTTTTACCCCAATGCCGATATGCCGGTGGATTGTACCATTCACTTCAAGAATCTCAAAAAAACGCCCATCGTTTTTGCTTATGAAAAAGTGAGTGTCGATTTCCCTGTGGTTTGGGATGTGTCTTTTTGCGATAACAGAAATTGTTTCGCTACATTTTTGGACAAGGACACTTTTGCAAAGGTGGCTCCCAATGGAGAGGCTTCTTTGAAGATTACTGTTTTCCCAAATGGTAAGGCAGATACTGCTGTGGTGAAATATGCATTGTGGGATTATGACAATGCATCGGATAGAGATACCATTATTTGGAATATCTACATTCGTTGGGGTGCTGATACAAAAACATGGATTACTGAGGCGGTACAAGTGTATCCCAATCCTGTTGTTGATGTATTGAACGTTTCTGCTTTGGGCGATGTTGCTTTTGATGTTGTAGATTCAAAAGGTGCGGTTGTGAAGCATGTTGTGCCGGTTGCTGGCCGCATGAATGTTTCTGAGTTCGCCGCAGGTTTGTATTTTATTCGTTGCCAATCTGAAGGCAAAGTGCAAACGATTTCATTTGTAAAGAAATAATTCTAATTTTCCACTGGATTCGGCATGTTAGGCATTCCAGTATGGTCGTGGACAATTGTTCTTTTGGCAGCCGCCGGCCTGTCTGCTTTACATTATTATACAATTTTACGCAATCGTGGCTCCCAAATTTGGTGGGTGGCTTTTGCACTGCGCGCAATTGGATACTGCGGTGTGTTATTGTTGTTGTTCAATCCTTGGTGGCAGCTGCAAGAGGAAAAGGTAGAGACACCCGTTTTGCTGGTTTACGAAGATCGAAGTGCTTCGGTTGATTCAGCATCGCTCGAAAAATGGAGGTCGATGTCTACGGAGATCGCATCGATGAAAAAAATGCGGATTCAGCGTTTTGGCTTTGCCCACGATGTTTTTTCTGGTGATTCCGTATCGAATAAAGATAAATTTAGAAGCAACTTGTCAGCCGTAATGCGCCATGCTACAGCTAAGTCGGTGACGGCTCCTTTGGGCGGGATGGTGATAATGACCGATGGGATTATCAATGAAGGGTTAGATCCTTTGATGGGTTCGTTGCCACCGCATACGCCAATCATTGCGGTGGGTGCGGGGAATACTGCGCCGAGAATTGATGCGCTGGTGGGCGGGATGCTTTGCAATGAAGAAGTCTTTTTGGGTAATTCATTTGCGGTGGAGGCGAGCATCCGTGCGGTAAAATTGGCTGGTGAGTCTGTGATTGTTCGATGCTTGGTTGGCGAGGAAGAAGTGGGTCGTTTGATTTGGTCGGTTGCGTCGACATCGGATTGGAAGCGGGTGAATTTTGATATCAAACCAAAATCGGTGGGGTTGAAACGGGTGAGTATCGTAGTGACTCCATTAAAAGGGGAATTGAATCTTCTAAATAACAGCCAAACGAAATATGTGAAGGTGGTGGATGAGCGCAAGAAAGTAGAGATTTTATTTGCTGCGCCGCATCCAGATGTTTCGGCCGTTGGTAGGGCTTTGGGTAGTAAAGGTCAGTTTACTTGCGTTGCAAAGTCTAAGAATGATCGTAGCAATAATGCCGATGTTTACGTGTTGCATGGATGGAATTGGTCAGACAAGTCGGATTTGGAATGGTTATCGGGACAGTTAAAGCGGGGCAAGGCGGTATGGATTTTTGCAACTCCGGGGATGCAATGGGGTGGTTTGGGTAGCATTTTTGGTGTGAATTGGGGTTCGGTTTCATCCATTTGGCAAGATGCGCAACCTCAATGGAACGAGGGTTTTTCTGGATGGAGTCCAACATCGGAAGAGGGGATGCGATGGGGAAATATGCCCCCTGTAAAGTCGCCGGTGGTGAAGTTGACGTTGCCGGTGGGTAGTTCGGCGGTGTTATGGCAAAAGTGGGGTGGTGCAGCAACGCAGTTGCCGCTCATGTCTACGTGGAAAGTTGGGAATGCGGGGGTAGGCATGTTTTTTGGTGAGGGTTTGTGGCGTTGGAGGATCGAGGATCGCAAGGACGGCGAGGGGAAGGTTTTTGATGCTTGGGTGAGGCGGATGACGGGTTTGTTAGCGGCTGGATCATCGGTAAAAAAATCCTTGGAAATTTCGATATCGAAACAGCAATTCGACCTTTCGGAGGAAGTGATTGTTCGCGTGATTTGCAGAGATAAGGCGGGGGAATTGGATGATGCGATTCCAAGAACGTTGCGCATAGGAAAAGTGGGTGAATTGGGGCGTGATGAATTGACGTTGGTGTCGTTAGAAAAGGATAAAGGTGGATGGCGAGGCGTTGTGACGGGTTTGGGTGAGGGCGAGTATAAACTGATTGCGGAGGGTGGGATTGATCGAACCACGGTGGAAAAGCAGATTGCTGTTGTGAATCAACCGATGGAAATGATGGATTTACAGGCGAATCATGGGTTGTTGACATCGTTGGCAACGAAATCGGATGGCGGATTTTGTAAGGTTGGCGAGGTGGATGCGTTTCGTAAGTTATTGAATGACAAGTTGAATCAGGTGCCGGTGATGCGACAGGAAGTGAGCAATAAGCATTGGTGGGACTCGGTTTTCTGGTTTATTGTCATCGTATTGTGTTTTGGTGGGGAGTGGGGAATTCGTCGTTGGATGGGTAAATACTGATTTTAGCAAAACAATCCCGAACTTTGTGCAATGGCACGTATTGTGGTGGGAATGAGTGGCGGGGTGGATAGCTCCGTGGTGGCTTTGTTGTTAATGCAGCAGGGTCATGAGGTGATTGGTTTGTTTATGCGGAATTGGAACGATGCCAGCGTTACTTTAGAGGATGAATGTCCTTGGATCGAAGACAGCCGCGATGCGATGATGGTTGCCGAGCATTTGGGAATTCCATTTCAGGTGTTGGATTTGAGTGGGATTTACAAGGAGCGGATCGTTGATTATATGTTTGAGGAGTATGGGAAGGGGCGGACGCCCAATCCGGATGTATTGTGTAATCGTGAAATCAAGTTTGATGTTTTTTTGGATGAGGCTTTGAAGTTGGGTGCAGATTTTGTGGCCACGGGGCATTATGTGCGGAAGGAAGTTGTTTTGGTTGACGGGGTTGAGGAGTATCGATTGATGAGTGGGTTGGATAATAACAAGGATCAGAGTTATTTTTTATGTCAGTTGAATCAGTTTCAATTGAGTAAGGCGTTGTTCCCTATCGGGGATTTGGAAAAATCTGAGGTAAGGAGGTTGGCCGCCGAAGGCGGCCTGGCCACCGCGACAAAGAAAGACAGTCAGGGGCTTTGTTTTATTGGGCATGTGAGTTTGCCGGATTTCTTGCAACAGCAGCTCAAGGTTAAAGAAGGCGAGGTGATAGAGATTGATGTAAATGGAATTGCAGCGTCAAGAGAGTTGGATCGCATGAAAAATATGGCGGGGTTGGATGATTACCATCAGTGGCACTCAAAATTTTCATCATCCGACGGTCGGGTTGTTGGTAAGCATCAAGGGGCACATTTTTACACTCGCGGACAACGTAGAGGATTGCAAATTGGAGGCAAGCCGCTGCCTTTGTTTGTGTTACAAACAGATGTGATAAATAATGTCATTTTTGTTGGACAAGGCGAGGATCACCCAGGGTTATTGTCGATGGGATTGTTTGTACTCGAAAATGAGTCGTGTTGGGTCCGGCCAAGTATGAGGTATAAAGTGTTGAATTCTAGTGAGTTGATGTGTAAATATAGGTATCGACAAACATCGGTTTCATGTGTTTTGCAAGTGCATGAATTGGGTTATCAAGTGGTGTTTCAGGCACCTCAGAAATCAATAACTTCGGGTCAGTTTGTGGCTATTTATTTAGATGATGAAATTGTATTTAGCGGCGCTATTTTCTAGATGTGGAAAACGAATTAAGAATTATGTCATAAAATTGTCATTAAATTAGGTTTTAAGGCAACGAAATTGACTTGAATTGCGTTACCTATGGGTAACGCATAAAATTATTTTTATATAAATGAAATCTACCTTAAAATCGGCCTTTTTGGTCTTGCTTTTTATTTTTACTTTTTGCTCCAAATCTGGGGCTCAAATAACATCTACTGGAAAGATCTTCTTTATGAGTTTCATGGAAATGGAAACCAGAAGTGGCGGATTACCAGATACTTTATTGTTGTTTGTGACTTCGGATGTAAATACCTCGTTGGTTTTAGATAATCCTAGGGTTTCTGGGTCTAACCAAACGGTGAATATTACAGCGGGGAGAGTGAATCGAATAGAAGTTGACAGGACGTATTACTATCCTGTTGGTTCTGAGTTTCCATCTACGGATGTCAATAGTAAGAAAGGCTTACGTATTGTTGCAAAAGATCCGGTGAATGTATATTGTTTGAATTTAGAATTAAACCGTTCGGATGCTACGTTCATTTTGCCATACGAGAGTGTCCCTGCGGCACCAGAATTTTACATTGCGAGTTTTGCTCCCAACGCCATAACCTCTGGTTCTAATTATGCAGAGAGTGAATTTGTTGTCATCGGAATGGATAATGGAGTGAAAGTAGAAATCACTCCAACTGCCAATACCAAAGGAGGTAAAACGGCTGGAACTCCATTTACGGTTACACTTTCTAAGGGTCAGGTTTATGAAGTTCAGTCGGTGACGAAAGATGGTACGAACAATACCGATCCAGCTGCCACATCATGGGCAACTACGGGTGCGTTAAAGGGCGATTTGACAGGTACTAGGGTACGTGTGGTAGAAGGTTGTGGTAAAGTGAATGTCTTTTCAGGGGCGCGATCGTCATTTATTCCAAAAGGGAATTGTGCGACATTTTCTGGAAGAGACCATTTGTACACGCAGGTGATTCCAACGTTAGCGCTTGGTAAAGATTATGTATTGATGCCATTTAGCGGGCAGACTAAGGGTTACGTATATAAGGTTATTGCTGCGTACGATACCACGAAAGTTTATATCAATGGTACATTGGCGAATACGATTTTAAAGCGTGGCCAGTGGATTTATCAAGATGTAACGTCTGCAACAGCGGAATGTGTTCGCACAGACAAACCGGCATATGTTGCTCAATATATGAAGAATGGAGCTTGTTCTGGATTGGGTGGTAGCGCGGGTGATGCGGCTTTGTTCATTTCCCCTGATGTCAATCAAAGACTGATTCGTACGTTGGTGGGTACTGCAACTACATCAAATATGAATCAACACTGGGTTAATATTTTGGTGGCTCAAAATTCCACCAAATCAGTGAAGGTGAATGGTGTGGCCTTAGCATCTACGGCATTTACAACTGTAAGTTGTGGCAAATTCGCATATGCCCAAGTGAAAGTGAATAACCCAAGTTCCAATACAGTAACATCAGACAGTGGATTTGTTTGTGTTGCCTATGGTGTAGGACCTTATGAGAGTTACTCTTATTCTGCGGGTGCCGTGTTTGAGAACTTAAACTTTGATATTTCTGTCATTCGTAAAACAATGTGTCCTGGTGAAGATGTGAAGATTGGTGCGGTTGTGGTAGGAAAGCCAAAAATCAAAGGGTACCGTTGGAATTTTGGTGATGGTACGTCAGATACTGGAAAAAATGTAGTTCATAAATTCAAAAAGCTGGGTTCATTTTATGTTGTATTAAAGATGCCAATTATATTAGATTGTGGTTTGGTTGATACAATTACAAGGAGTAAGATTGTCACTATCAAGCAGGGGCCTATTTTAGATTTTAAGGATACAACAACACAGTGTGCATCCACCTTGAATCTCAAACTTCAAGCGCCAAACTATTCCCCAAAGTTTATTTACAAATGGCAGGATAGTTCTAAATTGTCTTCTTTCGTTGCTACTAAATCCATGAAAATATGGTTGAAAGTAACAGATACCTCAACCAATTGTACTTCTTTAGATTCTACATGGGTTCGCAGAGCGGATGCGATTACTGCAGCAATCAAATTTGATTCATTAGACCAGTGCTACAAGACAGACTTTTTTGCAATGCGTGATGGAACAAAATATACCAATGATGGCTGGAAATGGTCAAACTGGCGTATTTATGATACCTATAAAGGCTTATTTGTTTCAAGGGACAGTATAGCATACAAGTACAAATTCGATACAATTAGTGTCAACAAGCTGAGATATATGGTTGAGTCGCGGAAAGGATGTCGAGATACCCTTGATACCTTACTCGTGGTTTATCCATATCCAGTAGCGAAAATGACAAGCTCTTGGTCGTATTTCTGTCAGAACCAAGAAATTAAATTGTCGGATTCATCTGTGAGCAAAGAGGGAGTTGGAAAATCGTATTGGAATTTCGGAAATGGCGATAAAGACACCGTGCCACCGTCTACAGTAAAGTATACGTTCAAGACCTCTGGCAGTTTCAAAGTGCAGTTGATTACTGAAACACCTTTTGGTTGTCGGGATACGATAGATTCCACGTTCGTTGTTCAGCCATCACCCATAAACGTAATCGACGTAAAGACGTACAGTGCGTGTTTGAAAACGAATCTATTTGACTTTACTGATAAATCCACTATTACATCGGGTACATATACAACTGGTTGGACTTATGGCAAAACCCCGAGTACTTCAACCAATTCGTCGATCAAGGGTGTGAAGTTTACTGATACAGGTTTGCAAATGGTGATTTTGAAAAACACATCTTCCCTTGGTTGTATAGATATTGATACTGTCAAGGTGCGCATCAATCCGGAACCAACGGCCAATTTTGTGGTCACGGATAGTAGTACCTGTTTCGCGGGTAACTTCTTTGATTTGGATGATGCGAGTACTGCGCCAAAAAATGCGACATTGGAGACAAGAGCAGTTTGGAAGTACCAAGATGGTACGATGAATTTTGCTAAGACTGTACCGAATAAGAAATTTAGCAGCCCAGGTAAATATTGGATTAGAATTATTGCAAGTACTACCGATGGATGTTTGGATTCTTTCCAGCGTGATGTACAAGTGTATCCAATGCCACAGGCCGATATTGCAATCAACGGAAAAACGCAGTGTTTAAAAGGGAATAAATATATTTTCAAACAGAAGTATCCATTTGCACAAACAGCGGGTGTTCACGTTTGGAAAACCAGTGATGGCGCGAGTGGAGCGGGTGATTCCTTTGTTCATTCCTTTACTTCTATTGGTACTTTCCGCGTCGTCCACAGCATTGAATCCAATGAAGGTTGTTTTGATTCAACATCTGAGGTTGTGAATGTGGTTGCATCACCGGTAACATCGTTTACCACAAGTAAGGACACCGCTTGTTTGGGTGGTCATTTGTTTGCCTTTACGGACAATACAGTTTTCGGCAGCACCTATACTAGCAAGTGGACGTTGGGAGATGGTACAACGGGTACGGTGAAGAATATTGCTGGCAAAGGATATTTATCCGCTGGGAAATTTGATGTCAAACTAGTAATTACAACCTCCGCCGGATGCTCTGATTCCATCACCAAGACGGTGAACGTTTGGCCGGTGCCGGTGGCGAATTTTGCAATGAATAACCTGGAGCAGTGTTTGGTAGGTAATTCGTTTGTGGCAAGTAATATTACGCAGGAGAATTCGGCAACCGGTGCTGCGTATACTTGGTACGTTAAGGGGATTGCAGTGGCAAATACAAAGGCCGTATCGGCGCAGACTATGCCTGATACTGGCGATTATCCAGTGAAGTTGAAAGTGATATCGGATAAAGGATGTGCCACAGAGAAAACGTTGGTGTTGCGAGTGAATGAGCATCCTTCGGTGATTGTTTCTGGAGCCAATGCTTGTGCGATGGTACCCATTCAGTTTAATGCTGCAGCGAAAGTAAATAGAGGTTCAATTGCATCTTATAGTTGGAATTTTGCCGATGGCGGAACTGCGAATATTTCGAATCCTAAACACATCTATGCAACGGATGGTAGCTATGGTGTTACGGTTACGGTGACGTCGGGTAAGGGTTGTGTAACCACCACTGCGGCTTATCCAATTACTGTGCTGCCAAAACCGGTCGCTAATTTTGATGCTGAGTACCTGTTGTCGCGCGGACTTGAAACGGATTGGAAGTTTACTTTCACTGGTAAAAATACCGATTCTTACAATTGGATGTTCCAAGATGGACAGACATCAACTTCATCGAATCCTTTCTTTATGTCATTTAAAGGGACTGGAGATTTTAAGGTGATGCTGATTGCGAGCAATAGTTCAGGATGTGCGGATACATTTAGTAAGAACATTTTCTTAAAACCAGAATTGTTATTCTATTTGCCAAATGCGTTCTCTCCCAATATTGATGGATTGAATGAAGAATTTAAGCCTTATCAATCGTTTGGAATTAGTAAATACAGAATGACAATCATGAATCGTTGGGGTGAGATTTTGTTCTATTCCGAGGATCCAAACATTGGATGGAAGGGTTTAGATAGCAAAGGTGAGCCAGTGATGGAGGGTGTCTATGCGTTCGCGGTGACATTCCGTTATGTGGATGGTGCGATGCATGCCTACAAGGGTACGGTAATGATCATAAAATAAAAACGATTGGGGTTAGGTTGAGTGTCTGACCCTATAAACGAGAAAAGGGGCGCCATGGCGCCCCTTTTCTCGTTTATAGGGAACTAAATGTCTTTATGAATTATTTGCGCAATCTCCAAATGAGGAACGCAATGAATATCAAGACAGCAATCGCAGTTACCACTGTGAATGGAATTCGTGATTATCCCAAATAGGTCTTAAGGATTTTGCTCTTGCTTGATTTGCGCAACCTACGGAGTGCTTTTTCTTTGATCTGACGTACACGCTCGCGGGTAAGACCTACCTTTTCAGAAATGTCTTCCAAGGTGTGTGCAGCGTTACCATCCAATCCGAAGTAATATTTCAACACGTCACGCTCTTTGTCGCTCAAAGTTGAAATGACACGGTTGATTTCATTCTGCAACGACTCGTTCAATAGCAACATATCAGGATTTGGCTCATCGTTTTGATCCAAAACACCCAACAAAGTATTGTCTTCACCTTCGGCCAATGGGGCATCGATACTTAAGTGACGACCAGAAGAACGAAGTGCATTTTCCACTTCAGATAGAGAAATCTCCAACGATTCTGCAATTTCTTGAGGTGTTGGTTCGCGCTCCAATTCTTGTTCAAGGCGGGCTGATGCTTGGGTGATTCTGCCTAAGCTACCTACTTTGTTCAATGGCAAACGCACGATACGACTTTGGTCGGCCAAAGCCTGCAAAATGCTCTGACGGATCCACCATACGGCGTAAGAGATGAATTTGAAACCACGGGTTTCATCGAAACGTTTAGCGGCTTTAATTAAGCCCATATTTCCTTCGTTGATCAAATCTCCGAGGGTAAGTCCTTGGTTTTGGTATTGCTTAGACACAGAGACAACGAAACGCAAGTTGGCATTTACCAATTTCTCCAATGCAGCTTGGTCGCCTTCCCTGATTCTCCGGGCCAATTCAACTTCCTCCTGGGCGTCGATCATGGAAACCTTTGAAATTTCATTCAGATACTTGTCGAGCGATTTGTTTTCGCGATTGGTAAATTGTTTTGATATTTTTAACTGCCTCATGTGTTCTTATTGATCTAATTGGGGTAATATACTAAGTAATGTATAATTAGCCTTGCAAAAATACAAAATAATCGTCAAATTGTTCAGAAAAACTTACGCAAATCGGTACTTACTTGGTAGTTTTTAGTTAGCGATATGGTAGACCATATAAGCGCCGATGTATGCAATGACTCCATAAATCAGGAACAAAGCAATGGGCCATGTCCACGAGCCAGTCTCCCTTTTCATCACCGCCATCGTGCTCATACATTGCAATGCGAAGGCATAAAACACAATCAAACTGAGTGCGTAAGGCAGGCCATACAAGGGTTTTCCCGTTTTCGGATTTTTAACGGCTTGCATCTTTTCGATAATGCCCTGGGTGTTGTCTTCGCTGGATTGGAAGAGGGTAGCCATCGTTCCGACAAAAACTTCGCGGGCGGCAAAGCTCGTAATCAGTGCGATTCCCGTTTTCCAGTCGTAGCCCAAAGGTTCGATGGCGGGTTCTATCCACTTGCCCAAATGACCGGCATAACTGGCCTCTAAGCGCAATGTAGTCTTAATATCCTCGCTGTGCGATGGGTCGAGCTGTGATAAAATATACGCCTCCGTTTTTGCCGTTTTCATCGCTTCGCTAGGGCCGAAGTTGGAGAGGAACCAAAGAATCATCGAAATGACAATAATTACTTTACCGGCTTCGGATAGGAACGACAGACACTTAAGCCACGCTTGATGCAAAACCGTTTGAATGCGGGGTATTTGGTAGGCGGGCAATTCGAGGATGAATTCTGAGGACGACTGCTTGCCTTGGAACAATCGAAAGATGAAGGCTAGGATCACGGCGACAACAATGCCGGCCATGTAGGCGGAGGTGATGACAAAGGTCTGGGCGTGAAAGGGTCCCCAAAACTGGGCAAAGGGAATGGCTACGGAGACCAGTAAAACGTATACAGGAAGTCGTGCGCTGCAACTCATCAACGGAACCACGATCATTGTAGCGAGGCGTTCGCGCTTGCTTTTGATGCTTCGGGTGGCCATGATGCTAGGGATGGCGCAGGCAAAACCACCAACGAGGGGAATGATGCTTCGGCCGTTGAGTCCCAATTTGCGCATGATTCTATCGGTGATGAAACTCGCGCGGACCATATAGCCACTGTCTTCGAGCAGGCCGATGAGGAAAAATAGGATGAATATTTGGGGGACGAATACGACTACGCCTTCCATGCCGCCGATGAGGCCTTGCACGATAAAATTGGAGACGAGGCCATCGGGTAATATTGATTTGATGGTGCTGCTGATGGTTTGAAACACGACTGTGATAGCCTCCATCGGTAGTTTGGCCAGGCTAAAAACGCCTTGGAACAGAACCATCATGATGCCAGCAAAAATGAGATACCCCGCCCATTTATGGGTTGTCCAACGGTCGATTTTCAACGTCAGACTTTTGAGTCCCACGGGCCGTTTGGTGGTGCATTTTTTTATTACTTCTTCAATGGAGATATAACGGCGGAGGGTTTCTTCGCTCAGGCCGGGAATTTTTGTGCCTTGTTGATATTCTTGAAGTCGTTGTGGTAATTGGGTTGGCGCGCCAATGATATTGGGCTTTGCCGTAGTACTGAACAGTGATAATACGCTGCTTATATTTTTTTCTTTCCGGGGATTAAATGCGATGCAAGGGACTCCGAGCGCTGCTTGCAGCGCGAGGAGGTCGATGTCGATGCCTCTGCGAACCGCCGTATCCGTCATCGTCAAAACACAAGCACAGGGGATTTGCAGTTCAGCGACTTGACTAAACAAGAGGAGGTTCCGACGAAGATTGGAAGCATCCATCACAAAAATGATTGCCTCGGGCTTGTCGTTGTCTGTCCGAATCAAATGCTTAACCACCAATCCTTCATCCTCAGATTTGGTGTAGAGGCTATAAATGCCGGGTAAATCCAAAAGGTGGATGGTTTCCTGCCCAACCTTGATTTCACCTTGCATCGCCTCAACGGTAGTGCCCGGTAAATTGCTGGTTTTTTGGGTGAGGCCAGTTAGGCGGTTGAATAAGGTGGATTTTCCGCAGTTCGGATTACCAACGAGGGTGAAACTGCTAGGGAAACTCATGCGGGATCCAATTCCAAGATGGTTACTTCAATTTGATTCGCCTCTTCCTTACGTAAACCTAATAGGTATGTGTCGATTCGAAAAGCAATTGTATTTCCACCAGACGACTGATACAGCCTAACGATTTCGGTTCCTGGAACGCAGCCCATTTCCGCCAATTTCTGGGAAAAATCGCCGTCTTTAAGACCCGCAATTGTGGCTTTTTGTCCCTCTTTTAACAAGTCGGCGGTGGCTTCCATGTGCTACAAATTTAGAATGATTTTAAATAACAAACAAGTTTTAGTTTAACCGATGAAAAACGGGCCTGTTTCATTGGTTCTACCGCGAAATAAATGGGTAGGGATGTCAAAAATGCTGACATTTATCATTGAATGAAAAACAGGCCTTGGTTATTCCTTCGGAGCAACCACGGGGCTATGGATTTCCTTCAGGCAGTTCACCATTGCCATGGAATAACCATTGCTGCGATAATCTTGTTCCGATAGTATTGATCCCAAGTCTTTGGCCACATTTTCCATGGTGATGAGTACATCGTATTGATTTCGGGTGCACCATCGTAAGGCGGTTAACCAATTTTGATAGATCTTCGGATCGCTTTGGGTAGTTTTCTCACTGTCCGCAATTTGCTTCATGTTTTCCCATAGAATTGGGAATAGCAATGAATCCAGAATTGGGTTTTCATAATCCCCTTTCCTAAGGAATTCGATAGCCGTTGGCACATCAAATTGTCCTTTTGTTATTACCGCTAGCGTAAAAGATTTCCATTCGATTAACTCGGCCTCTTTGCTGAGTTTGTTGATGATATGGGTTTCCGTAGCGCCAGAAAAATCAAAATAATATTCTTCGGGATTTATTATCCTTTGAGCAATGGTGTTGGCCCATAGAAGACGATGGGTTTGGCTTTGCGCCTTTGTTATTTCTTGAGTCCATGCTTGCCAAGGGTCGCGCTGAAAAACACCAAATCCCATTTCATTTTTGTTTTTTGGGTTGGAAATGGGACTGCCTAAATAATCGAGAATTAGGCCTAATTTCATTGGACTTTCTGTATTTCGCATTAACCAAATTTGTTCGGCTTCGGAGCTAGTTAGTAAACCTGGACCTGGCTTGAAAATCTGCCTCAATAAATAGCACTGGGTTTTACTCTCCAAATTTGGATTGTTCGATTGATGAAGTAGAATTTTTCTAATCCGAAGAACGGTGGATTGATCAAGCGCGCCGTCAACCAAATTGGAGGGTTTGTTCCGGGAATCTGAGCCAACTTTTTCAATTCCGTACCTGCCCAAACTATTCAATAATTCCCTGCCAATTAGAACACAGGAATTGTCATTGGAAGCCAATAATGTCTCAATTACGTCAATCAACATTGGCCTCGTGAAACTCGTGTCGGTCAAAGATGATGTCTGGCTATTTCCCGGGTGAGATTGTCGATTCGTGATGCGTGCTAAATTGATGGCCGAAGTAGCATCGTTTGGTTTGGTAGGTACAGTGGCGAAATCATAATTGTGAGAGAGATTGACCGCGCGGATGGATTTGCTCTTTTCTCGAATCGCATCCGCGGAGTAGCCGGCCGCCGCAAGGAACATTTCGTACACCTCAGTGGATCGTGGTGATTCACTGGTTTCTGGAATTGCGTATTGAATTTGAACCAAAGGCAAATAAACAGTGGGGTCTACAATGATTTGGGTGGGTTTGATGTTCCCCACGGAGATCGCGTGCTCGCCATCGCAGAATCCCAAAGGTATTTCGATTTGATGCGCCTCGCCATTGGTGACATAGTTGACCCTGATTTTAAATCCCGGTTGGAAATATTGCTGGTATGCGTTTTCTTGATTTCCGCCCAATTGAGATTTTCTTTCGGGTTTTTGGGTGCCAATTGATGCGGTGATGGAATAGTTTATGTTCGGTGGCAAGGAGGACGAGTCCTGCAAGTCTGATGAAATCGCTTTTAACCCAATGCTGAGGTTGGCTTTTCTGATGTCAGACTTATACCAAACATTGAAGAAAGGTTTCATGTCCATGCCCGTCACCTCTTCTATGATTTGTCGCCAATCATCCACTTCAGCGCTCTTAAATGCAAAGGTTTCTAGGTATCGCTTCATCGAAGTTCGAAACGCAGCGTCGCCAATAAACTGCCTCAAAAGATGTAAAATGCAGGCCCCTTTTTGGTATCGAACCCCATCAAATTGCTGGTTGATGTCAAAATAGTGATGGTTCAGTAGCGGGTTGTAATTACTTAGATAGTAAATGCTCTTCTCCGTGCTGTAAAGCCATTCATTCGCATTGCTTGCGCCGTATTTGTGTTCACGCCAGAGGTATTCGCCGTAGGTGGCAAAGCTCTCGTTCAGGGTGAGGTCCGACCAGTTTTCGGCGGTTACGTAATCCCCAAACCACTGATGAAAAAGCTCATGCGATACGTAATCTTCGTAGGTATCGTCGACGTGATCGTATTTGTCGTGCTGCAACTGCTCCATATGCACCGTTGCCGATGTATTTTCCATGGCGCCGCTCACAAAATCTCTCACCACAACCTGACTGTATTTGTCCCACGGATATTTTACTCCGGTGTATTGGCTGAAAAATTGAATCATTTCCGGCGTGTTGCCAAAAATCATTTTCGCATCGTCTTTGAATTGGGGCTCAACCAAATATTCGATGGGCAAGGTCTCTTTTTTTCTCAAGTTCGGGTCGATGGGCCAAGGCAAGGAATCTTTTACGCGGACCCAGTTTCCTACCGCTAGCATCGTTAAATACGGGGCATGGGGCTTGTTTTGAACCCAGACATCTGTTCGCGAATGTGAGCCGTTGTTTCCATACATGTCAACCGATGACTTCAACTCTCCGTTGCTCAAACTCTGCATATTCCCGGGAAAAGTGATGCTGATTCTCTGCGTATGTTTTTGGTTGGGCGCGTCCAAAGTGGGGAACCAATGACAATTGCTTTGGGGTTCGCCTTGCGTCCACATTTGTGTGGGTTTGGTAGGGTTTTTTCCTTCCGCGTTGATGAAATACATCCCAATATCATCCGAAATGGCTTCGTTTTCCGTGTTTATCCAAGTGGTGTCCTTTTTGCCAGGCGTGGCGCTGTACTGAATTCGAATGGAAACCGGCTGGTTTGCGATGATGGTTTCGTTGAAATATACCACCAGCTTTTTATTTTGTCGATAATTGAATGTAAGTCGGGTTGGCGGCGGGATAAACACGTTTGATCCATTAACGCCGCCCTTACTCTCCTCGATATGCGTCAACACTTCATAGATTTCCATGTTTACCGCATCCAAAACCAAGCTGTCCTGACTATAAAAATGGGGTTTGAGGGTCAGCGTTGCGTATCCATCGATGGAGGAAGAATCAAAATGAACATTCAATGCCAAATCGGTATGTATCAAATCCCACACCTTTTCCGCACTGGTTTGAAACGGCCAATTATAGAACGGATTGTTGTCGTCCACGGCAACGGGTACGACTTCAGAATCACTGTGTTTTTTGCGGTAAATCAGATTGCTTACACAGGATTGCAACAAAAAAATACCCGCGATGATTGACAAAAATAGCCCGTAAGGTTTGCGTTGGCTTGTTGTTGGATTCATGATTGGTGGATTTTACTTAAAGGGCTGAGAGGGCCGATTTGAATAATTGCCAAGCAGTCTCAGCTTGCGCGTTTAGCATGGTTTGTCCGTTGAGGGTGATTGCGCCCCGTTCTTCGCATTTTTGCATGAAGGTAGTTTGGCTGGGGTTATAAATCAAATCAATTACGACGTGCGATGGATTTAATTGGTTGAAAGGGAATTCAATATGCGCTTCGATGTTAGGCCACATGCCAACGGGTGTTGTCTGGACTATCAGGGTGTTGGGCGGAATTTGGTAGGCATCGAATGGCGTGTTAGTTTCTACAATTCTACCCCGATGGACTGTGAAATTCGATATGTTTTGTTGGTTTAGGATATGTCGTACCGCCTTCGCGCTGCCTCCGTTTCCTAGTATTATGGCTTGAGTGAACGCTGAATCCGAAATAATTTCCAGCGATTTCGCAAATCCATCCACATCCGTATTGTATCCGTGGAGTTCGATTTTTTGGTCGATCTTGTTGCGGGAAATTACCACGGTATTGACGGCCTGTATCGCTTTGGCTTCGTCGGAAATTGTTGTTAGATATGTAATTACAGAGGTTTTATGCGGTACAGTAACATTGAATCCAATCAAAGGAACATCGACATTTGCTTGCTGCTGAATCCAAACATCGAAATGGTCTAAAGTAGGCAAATCGAACAGTTCGTATGAGGCGTTGGAAAGTCCCTCGCGATCAAATTTTTCCCGAAAGATCTCCGGTGATTTGGAGTGGGAAACAGGGTGGCCAATCAATCCCAAACGAAAAGCTTTGGTAGACGTCATGGCGTAAAACAGGGTTGTTGAGCGATGGATTTAATTATTTGCTTTTCAACTTTGCTTTCACGGCATTGAAAAGAATTGGTAAAATCGATATGCCAATGATGCCGAAAACTACCGTTTCAAAGTGGTCATGCACCCAAGGAATAGATCCCAACAAATAGCCCAAAGTGGTGATGCTTGTCACCCAAAGTACCGCTCCGGCGATGCAATAACCGATGAACTTTTTGTATGTCATTGAGCCAAGTCCGGCTGCAAAAGGCGCAAAAGTCCTCACGATGGGTACAAAGCGCGCCATAATGAGGGTATAGCCACCATGTTTTTCATAGAAGGCTTCGGTTTGCTCCAGGTATTCACGCTTTAGCAGTTTCCATTTGAGGTCGAATACCCGCACCCCAATTTTTGACCCAACGAAATAATTGGTATTGTCGCCCAGCAACGCAGCCAAAATCAACAAAGGGATCAGTACAAAAATATTGAGGGGGTGTCCATCCATCGCGGCAATGGAGCCAGCGGCAAATAGAAGAGAATCTCCGGGGAGCAGGGGCATGACAACCAGTCCGGTTTCAACAAAAACGATAGCAAAAAGGATGAGGTAGGTGAGGTTTTTGTATTCGCCCACTAGAAATTGCAATTTTTCATCGAGGTGTAAGAGCCATTCTTTGGCGAAATCGAGGAGGGAGAGGATGGTCATATCGACTACAATTTTACGACATCGGTTTGAGGGGATTGATATTTGATTTTGTATATTTGTGTTTTATGCAAAAAATTGTTGTGAATCTTGGGTTAAAGCGCATCAGCCTTTGGGTTTTGATGATGGTTTGTGCAGGCATTGCGATTTCGGCTTGCGGTTCGCCCAAAGGACACGTGAAGGCAAAAAATACCGGCTGTAATTGCGGTTTTTGATCATACGTATTGATGATGAACGATTTAAATTGTTGAAAGTTCAACAAAATTGATCGTGAACGATGCATCTTTCTTGGTGTATTGTTGGGTTAATATGGCTCTTGATGCCTAATTTTGCGCAAAATTTAACAATGACAACGCAATCTACATACGTTCCTTACAAGGTAAAAGACATCTCATTGGCAGAATGGGGTAGGAAAGAAATTAAAATGGCCGAGGCTGAAATGCCTGGTTTGATGGCACTTCGCGCTGAGTTTGGTGCGTCTAAGCCATTGGCTGGAGCTCGCATCGCGGGTTGTTTGCACATGACAATTCAGACAGCGGTTTTGATCGAAACATTGGCTGAGTTGGGTGCTGAGGTAACTTGGAGCTCATGTAACATTTTCTCAACGCAGGATCACGCTGCCGCAGCAATTGCTGCTGCAGGTATTTCTGTTTACGCTTGGAAAGGTCAGAACGAAGAGGAATTTGATTGGTGTATCGAACAGACTTTGCATTTTGGTGCTGAGCAAAACCCATTGAATATGATTTTGGACGATGGTGGTGATTTGACCAACATGGTTTTTGATCGTTACCCTGAGTTGATTTCGGGTATCAAAGGATTGAGCGAAGAGACTACCACCGGTGTTCACCGTTTGTATGAGCGCATGGCGAAAGGCACTTTACATATCCCAGCGATCAACGTAAACGATAGCGTAACCAAGAGCAAGTTCGATAACAAATACGGTTGCAAAGAGAGTTTGGTAGATGCAATTCGCAGGGCTACTGATATTATGATGGCCGGTAAAGTGGCTGTTGTTTGTGGTTATGGTGATGTAGGAAAAGGTTCTGCCGATTCATTGCGTGGTGCAGGTGCACGTGTGATGGTGACAGAAATCGATCCGATTTGTGCATTGCAAGCGGCGATGGATGGGTATCATGTGGTACACATCGACAAGGCGATCCCTCAGGCGAACATCGTAGTAACGGCTACAGGTAACTGTAACATCGTATCAGCGAAGCATTTTGAGTCGATGAAGGACAAGACCATCGTTTGTAACATTGGTCACTTCGACAACGAAATCGATATGGCTTGGTTGAACAAGAACCACGGCGATACAAAGTATACGATTAAGCCTCAGGTGGATGTTTACAACTTGAACGGCAACGAAATCATCGTATTGGCTGAAGGTCGTTTGGTGAATTTGGGTTGCGCAATGGGTCACCCTAGCTTCGTGATGAGTAATAGCTTCACCAACCAAACTTTGGCTCAGTTGGAATTGTGGAACAACCACGCCAGCTACAAAAATGAGGTTTATGTGTTGCCAAAGCATTTGGACGAGAAGGTTGCTAAGTTGCACTTGGCTCACATCGGCGCTGAATTGACAGAATTAACTGTTGAACAGGCGGATTACATTGGTGTGAATGTGAACGGTCCTTACAAGAAGGATACTTACAGATATTGATTTAGGAGATGTCCTTGTAAAATCCGGGGACGTTTTTTTATGATAGGAATAACGAAAAAAGGGGGCGCAGCCCCCTTTTTTCGTTATTTTTGAGTTGTTAATTGAGTAAAATTAGCCGAATTGCCGGAAATCAAATCAAGTGGGTGGTGGATTGATTGCTTTAAATTGGAATGGATGCGGAAGAGCGGTTGTCGGGAGCGAATTGTGTTCATTACGAATTTTAGGTCGACCTACAAGGAATCCAATTTTTCACTGAACTAGGTGTACTAGCCCCTTGTATTGAGTTTAGTCCGGGTTTCGTAAATCCTTTGAATAATGATTTTGATATGACTGTATGTAATGGTACATTTGATTAACATTGATCTTAGATATTATCTATGCCTAGGTTTTTATTGTTTTTTACTTTATTTATTTTTTGTCTTCCGTTAAAAGGGGTGGACGAGACTTACACGGCGGGTGGTTGGGTTACCGTTAAGTCTGTGTCGTCAGGTAAATACGAGGTTGTTTGCAATCTTTTATACAATGTGAGTGGTTATAAAAACCAGTACGGTATTCCAACTCATGCACAATTGGCAGCCGGTGATACTAATGTTTTTTTAAGGGTATATGATTCAAGTGGTAATTATTACAATCTAACTTCAAAATATGTAAGAGGATACTATTACACACAAAAGGACACTAACAACACACAAGTATCGCCTGGCGTCTTTGGTGAATTTTTTATCAATAAATACTATCGTCTTATTTTTAAATGCACTTTAGATTTGAATAATTCAATTGTAAAATCCTCTATTAACGTAAATTCCACGTATCTGGATTTTACGTGCGATTTCACGGGTGAAACTTGGTGTAAGTTGGATAATTGGAATATGAATTCATTAGGATGTGTAAGCCCAACAAGCACAACCCGAGTGTATTTGAAAAACCTTCCCTCATCTGTGAACACTTTGGAACCCAGCCATGTGGCATTTACAAAAATCATGGATTATTCGGCAAAAAATTATTACGCAACAAACTATTATAATCCAGGTTTTTATGTGCCTTATGGTGATTCAATCAAAGTTGAAATGATTGAACCTCAAACTTCCATTAAAAATATTAAATCAATCAAATACAATACTGGAATTTCCGGTTCAGCGCCTTTTTATACATATTGTAAAGATAGTTCCAATACTTGTGCGGCATCACCCAATGCTAATCCACCGCAAGGATTTTATTTTAACTCATTAACATCAGACATGGTGTTTAGTATTTTTAAATATTCTCAACAATCGAGTCAATTTGCTATTCGAGGGCATCATTACCACAAAGACATAAATGGACGTTGGCAATATATGGGATATACAACACTTGCTCAAAACATGACGACAAATCATGTATTTGGTCTAAATCTCTCTAATCCGTACATTAATGGGACAATATTCCCAACCTTTTCACTGCCAACGAATATGGATCTGTGCGAGGGCGATTCTCAATCAATTAGCATCAAAACCCAAGTCACAAAAGCAATACATAAATACACCGCTTCATTGGATGGGAATTTTCCTAATGCTTCCATTTCCACTGATTACAGTTCAGGGAATTCAACTCCCACGTTTCGTATTAAAGTAGTTGCAAAAATGGGCGACTATTCTTCTGTGCCGGGTGTTGTGACTTTGCGTTTGCATGCGGATTCCAATTGGGTTTTCGGCGAAGCAGCTCGCTCTGTGCCAGTTTATGTTCACAAGCCTCTAAAACCAGAAATTGTTGTAACTGCGAATGGTTGTAATAACCTCAAGGGTGTGCTAAAAACGGTAAATTCTGATGTGGCTGTCAAGATTACATGGACAGTTCATGAAGGTTCATTGTCGGCGCCAGCAATTTATACCACGAATTCCACGGACCTGCTTTATTCAGGCCTCCTGCCAAAAAAATACTATGTAAAGTGCTTTGTGATGCCGTTTGCATCAA
>ENA-UPTJ01000085-UPTJ01000085.1-marine-metagenome-genome-assembly--contig:-NODE-85-length-62424-cov-7.429107_pt1 | contig 62424 bp, 58 predicted proteins | sample MGYA00238168_ERZ767080 | MGnify/ENA primary metagenome ERZ767080 (study PRJEB28935, sample SAMN06266237) | marine metagenome | isolation source: Columbia River Estuary | place: USA:Columbia River Estuary... | reverse complement strand
CCCTGAACCCGGGGGTTAAAAGCTAAGTAAACCGCCTAGCCAGTCGAAAAAGCCCGGTTCTTCGGCTGGTTTCGAGCCCTTGGGGGCTGACTTGGGGGCGGCCGCCACGGGGGCAGTCCGGGCGGGGAGGGCATGGAGCTTGGCTTTTTCTACCTCCAATAAGGCGAGGCGAGCCAGGCCTTGGGCCATGAGACGGTCCGCCATCTGATCCCGGACGCGCTGGGCGGCCTTCGCCCCTTGGGGGCTATCGCAACCGAGGACCACGGCGATGACCCGGGCTTCGCCTTCGCGCGCGGTCGTAATCATCGAGGCGTCGGCCGCCACGGTCCAGCCGGTCTTGAGCCCGTCGCATCCTTTGAAGGAGCTCAAGAGGCGGTTATGATTCACCAAGTTCACGGACTTAGGCCCTGGTCGGAAGGTGTAAGTCTTGGCGGAGGTGAACTTCAGCGCGGCTGGCATCTTGCAGAGCACGCCGCTTAACTTGGCGAGGTCCCGGGCGCTCGTGGTGTCGTGCGGTCCTTTCCCATAGGTAAGCCCGTTGGGAGTGATAAAGCGGGTCCGCGTCATCCCGAGTTCAGCGGCCCGCGTATTCATACGAATCACGAACGCGGGTACGCTGCCGGCTCGGTTAATCGCGAGCGCCACGGCGGCATCGTTCGCCGACTGCAGCATGAGGGCATAGAGCAGGGCGTCGGCGGTGAAGGTCTCGCCCGCGGCGAGCCAGACCATCGATCCGCCTGTGCCGACTGCTGCCTTCGTGATAGTGATCGGGGCGTAGAGCGACGTCTTGCCGGCCTGGATGTCCTCGAGGACGAGGAGCATCGTCATCAGCTTGGTGACGCTGGCGGGGTGGCCAGGCCAGTCAGCCTTACTTTCGGAGAGGACCGCGCCCGTGGCAGCATCCACGCAGATCGTACCGTTATAGGTGGCGCCGACCTCAGAAACCGCGGCGACGCTCGTCCTCGGCAATAGTCCAAGGAAAAGGGTGGCGAGAATCAGCCGGCGCACGCCAGCATTCGTCGGCGAGTCCGGTTTCTCGGCAAGACCAATTGCATAATATTTTAGGGCCGCTAGCGTCGCCACACGATGATCGTCTTCCTCTTGCGACATGCCGATGCGGTGCCTGGCGAACCTGATGAGGGCCGGCTGCTCTCGCCCAAGGGTCGGCGGCAATCCGCCCGCGTCGGTCGCCAACTAGGGCTGGAGGTCTGGTCGTTGATCCGTGCCATCGAGCATAGCCCGTTGCTGCGCTCGGTGGAGACGGCTCAGCTAGTTAAGTCAGCCGCGAAGGTGCGCCAGCCGTTGCAGGTATTGGCTGGCTTGGAGCCAGAGGCCGATGCCCGGGTGACGGCAGTGCAACTTGCCCGCTCCCGCAGCGCACGTCTCTTAGTCGGACATAACCCACATTTGGCGTCATTAGTTGGGTTGCTGTTGGGCTTGCGCGATGGGGCGGAGGGTATCCATTTCCGCAAAGCCGCTTTGGTGTCCTTGGAGCGGATGGCCGGCCCGACGGCTCGGAAGCCCTATGGGACTTGGCGCTTAAAGAGTCTGGTGCCGCCGCCCGCTGGGAAATGACACGCCTGCGTCTTGACTGTCCGCGGACGCCCAGCGACTCTGCGTCGTGAGCGAATCGCGCCGTCATCGCCTAATCTGGGCCGCCGTAGGGTGCGTCCATGTAGCGGCATTGGCCGGGGTGGCTGCGAGTGGTTCGTGGCACTCGAGCCGAGCAGAAGCTCCCGCCGGCGGTTTAATTTTGGTCCGACTCGATGCCGAGCCCCTAGGCCTATCGGGAGAAGTGAAGCAAGGGTTGGCCTTGGGCGGAGGCTCGCGCGCCGTCTTAACGGAGGCAACGGCGGTCACCCACTCGGCCGTACCTGTGGCCATCGAAAGTAATGTTGCCCTGGCCTTGCCTGTTTCGGCGTTAGCCTCGTCCGGCCCCGGCGCCGCAGCGCCGACCGATGTGCCCGCTCCCATTTTTGTGCCGCCGCAGTTCCGCGTGCGGACGGAGCCGGCCTACCCCGAGCGCGCCCGTCGTGCCGGCGTGGAAGGTCGCGTCACGGTCCGCTTGCATCTTTCGGCCTCGGGCGAAGTCCTCACCGCACAAATCGCCGTGAGCTCCGGAAGTGACTCCTTGGATGCCGCGGCCCTCCAGGCGGCCCAAGCGTCGCGGTTCACGCCCGCCCGTATCGGGGAAGGTTTCATTCCTTCGGACGCCACGGCGACCTACCGTTTCGAATTAAAATGAAAGCGCTCTCCTGTATCCTCGCCTCGGCGACCATGGTGGCGAACGCGGCGGCGTTGCCCGAAAAAGATGCCCAGGTGGTGGTGGCGCAGGCGACCGCCTATCGAGACGCCGCCGCCAAGGGCGATGCCGATAAGTTCCTGCAACTGACCCACCCGGCTGTCTTCACGTTGTTTGGCGGTAAGGAGCCCTTCGAAGCGGCCACGCGGCTCGCGTTGAAGTCTTTGGCTGGTTCGAACGTAATTGAGAAGGCGACCTTTGGCGTGCCCGCCGAGCTCCACGTCGCGGGCCAGGAAGAAATCTGTTTCGTACCGTTCGTGCAAGTCGCTCGGGCGGGCGATATCCGCATCCGCGTCGAGAGTTTCTTCATTGCGGTACGTCCGGTCGGTAAAGCCGACTGGACGTTCATCGACGCTGCTGGGCTGCGCAAGCAACCCGAGGTGCTTCGACAGCTCTTCCCGGGACTTCCGGAAAAAGTCGTGACGCCTCCGAACAAGGTCGAGATCGTTAAGTAGGCCAGCGCTAGGCAAGGGGGAGGGTGCGCACAAAGCAATCAGCGGGCCGGAACGTAACGCGGGTCAGAGCCGTCGAGTAAGCCCCCGAAGCGGCCCCAGTCACCGTCCTCTAGCTTGCGGTCCATCAAGATTTCCACGGTGGAATTGTTTGAGCCGTGCTTGATGTCGCGTCCGAAGTAGACCGACCATAACGGCCGACCGCTCGTAGGCAGCATGCCAAAGCGAATATCGCCGATGACGACGCCCGCTTCAAAAGCAGCGTAGGAGTTCCAGCCTTGGGTGAACTTGGAGAAGTCCGCGAAATGCCGACCAGCCTTGGAGTCCGCGGGTGGATTTCCAGGCATGGTTTCCTTCCACACGAGGCGCTCGTCGCCGGGTGCGATCATCGCCGGCCCCCAAGGCGGCACACGGACGGCCCCCACTTGCCAGTGGTCTTTGTGTTGCCAAATGCCGCGCCAGACAAGGAGGTTGGAGACCGTGGGTTTAACGGTCAGGCGCGTGGGTTCAATCCCACGCGTGCTCAGCCAAGCACGCAGGCTGGCCTCCGCGCGGTGGTGTTGCCAGACGCCGATGAACGCGTAGCCGGTGAACCAGATTAGCCCGTAAGCGGCCAGCCGACGCGATTGACGGCGGTAGGCGAGGATGACCAAGGTCAGGAGTGGCAGCGTCGCGAAGAGGTCGATGATTGGGAGGCAATCCCAGGCATAGCGTAGCTCGTTAAACGGCCAGAGTAACATCGTGCCATAACTGGTGCAGCCGTCGCAAAGGAGGTGCGTGAGCACGCCGGCTAGGGCGGGGAGAAAGAGCCCTTGCCAAGGTTCTTCGCCTTTCTGCCGCCAACGGAAAAGCCAAGAGGTGAGCCAAGCACTCGCGAGTGCGCAGATGGGCATGAAGATGAAGCTATGCGTGAAGTGGCGATGCCAGCGGAACGAGACGAGCGGGTCATCGCCATTGCGGATGAAGACGTCGAGGTCCGGGGCTTCCGCGGCGAGCAGGGCGGCGACGGCGGCCGCCGGTAAGGAGCCGCCACGGCGCGCCACGAGCAACCCGGCGGAGAGGCCGAGGGCTGCATGCGTGAGGTTATCCATGGCTCCGACTATTGCCGTGCCGTTGGCAGGACGGAAGCGTTTTGTCGCGAGGGCCGCCTTACTGGCCCGTCGGCACCGCGATGGGTGCTCGGAGTCGCTGTCACCTTTGCGCGGCCCTTGACTGCATCTCGGCGGGAACAAAAACGCTCTGCTGGCCACTTACCTCTTACCCCATGCGATTCCTGTTTTGTGCCATCTTGCTGTGCGTCGGCTTTGTCCAAGCGGCCGAGCCCGAGTTCCCTTTGGTCGCTGCCCAAGAGTGCCGCCCTCGCGCGGGCCTGCCAAACTTCTTGGCTAAAGCCCAAGGGCGTTTCGGCTCGGGGGCTTTGCCCGAGATTAAGGTGGGCTACCTCGGTGGCTCCATCACCGCCCAGCCCGGTTGGCGCGTGAAGTCGCTCGCCCATTTCAAGCAGGCCTACCCGAACGCTAAGTTCACCGAGATCAATGCAGCCATTGGTGGCACGGGCTCCGACCTCGGCGTGTTTCGCGTTCAGCAGGATGTCCTCTCCAAGCAGCCCGACCTGCTCTTCGTGGAATTCGCGGTGAACGACGGCGGGGCGTCGCCCGAACAGATTATCCGGTGCATGGAAGGTATCGTGCGCCAGACCTGGCGGACCAACCCGAATTGCGATATCTGTTTTGTCTACACGTTGGTCGAGGGCATGGCCCCCGGTATCGCTGCCGGCAAGTTCCCGCGCTCCGCCTCCGCCATGGAGAAGGTCGCCGATCACTACGGCATCCCGACGATTCACTTCGGTCTGGAAGTCTCGCGCCTCAGCAAGGAGGGCAAGGTGCTCTGGAAGTCACCGCTCCCGAAGACACCGGAAGAAAAAGCCGCGCTCGGTGATAAGGTCGTCTTCGCCCCTGACAGCGTGCACCCGCACGTCGAGACCGGCCATAAGATGTACCTTGAAGCGATCGTGCGTTCCTTACCAGGCATCAGCCAGGCATCTGGTAAGCCGATGAAACATGAACTCCCAGCACCGCTCGTCGCAGATAATTTTGAGCGGGCTTCGCTGACTTCGATTACCGCCGCCAAACTGCCAGCGGGTATTACGCCACTCGACCCTGCCAAGGAGGCGATGGCCAAATCTTATACGAACCGCCTACCCGCACTCGTCCGTCTGACCCAGCCTGGCCAAGCCATCGAGTTCAAGTTCAAGGGCACGCATTGTGCCGTCTACGACATCGTCGGTCCGGCCGGTGGCAAAGTCGCCGTCACCCTCGACGGTGGCACGCCCAAGGTCATGACCCGCTTCGATGCCTACTGCACTTATGCCCGCCTCAGTACCTTTACGGTCGGCACCAAACTGACTGATACCGTCCACACGGTCCGCCTCGAGCTCTTGCCAGATGCCTTTGATAAGGCCGCCATCTTAGCCCAACGAAAAGAGAAGATGGACAAGCCGGAGCGGTTTGAAGACCGCCACTTCTTCCCGGGCGGCCTCTTGATTGTCGGGGAGCTCGTCCCTTAAAACCTTTCTTATCGAGGCCCAGCCTTGACCGTGTCCAGCCCCGCGGCAAACTCGCCCATCTCCCCACCCACCCTATCCTACCATGCGTTTCGGCCTTAACACCTTCCTCTACGCCTCGCCGTTCACCAACGAGAGCGTTTCCATGTTCAAGAAGCTCAAGAAGTGGGGCTTCGATACGGTCGAAATCGCCATCGAAGACCCGGCGCACGTCGACCCGGCTTTCCTCAAGGCCGCCGCCGCTAATGCTGGCATCGCCATCGGCTCCGTCTGTGCCGCCATGGGCCCGGGCCGCGACTTCCGTGGCAGCGCCGCTGACCAGAAGACCGCCCAGCAATACCTAACCGCCCTCGTTGATCAAGCCGCCGCCATGGGCTGCCCGCGCATCATCGGCCCGCTTTACTCCGTTGTCGGCCTCATCGGCTCGCATGACGACAAGACCAAGGCGCTACACTTCAAGCTCGTCGTTAAGAACCTCAAGCAGCTCGCCAAGCACGCCGAGAAGAAGGGCGTCCTCCTCTGCGTCGAGCCCCTCAATCGCTTCGAAACCGACTTCCTGAATACCTGCGACCAGGGCCTGCGTCTCGTGAAGGCCGTTAACTCCCCGGCCGTGAAACTCCACCTCGACACGTTCCACATGAACATCGAAGAGAAGAATCAAGGCGCCGCCATCCTCAAGGCTGGTAAGCACCTCGGCCACTTCCATGCCTGCGGCACCGACCGGGGTACCCCTGGTGGCGACTCCCTTGATTGGAAGCCCATCGTGGCTGCGCTCAAGAAGATCGGCTACAAGAACGATGTCGTCATCGAGTCCTTCACTACCGACGTCAAGGTGATCGCCCGCGCTGCCGCCATCTGGCGTGCTATGGAGCCGAACCGCGATGACATCCCGGTGAAGGGCCTGAAGAACATGCACCGCCTCTTTGGTCGCACCAAATAATTCCATAAAGATGAAACTCCGCACCTCCCTCCTCGCGCTCCTCGCGCTCGCCTCGACGGCTCTCGCCGAGGATAAGAACCTCTTCAACGGCAAGGACCTGACCGGCTGGAAGGGCCTCGATTTCTGGTCCGTCGAAGACGGCTGCATCACTGGCCGCACGACCAAGGAGAAGCCCACCAAGGGCAACACCTTCCTCGTCTACAAGGACGAGGTCGCTGACTTCGAGCTCACCTTTAAGTACAAGATCATCGGCGGTAATTCCGGCGTCCAGTACCGCTCCAAGCTCACCGACGAGAAAGCTTTTGTGGTGGCCGGCTACCAGGCCGACTTCGAAGCGGGTAAGACCTACTCGGGTATCCTCTACGAAGAAAAAGGTCGCGGTATCTTGGCCCAGCGTGGCCAGAAGACCGTCATCAAGGAAGGTGCTGCTCCGAATAAGCCTAAGATCGAAGTCGCTGGTGAAGTCGGTAAATCCGCCGAGATCCAGGCTAAGATCAAGGCTGATGACTGGAACGACTATCGCATCGTCGCTAAGGGCGGCCACCTGCAGCACTTCATCAACGGCGTCCAGACCATCGACGTCACCGACGAAACCGCGCTCGGCGCCAAGAAGGGCATCCTCGCGCTCCAGCTCCATGCCGGTCCGGCGATGGTGGTCCAGTTCAAGGACCTCGTCCTGAAGGAAACCAAGTAACCTTCACCCAGCGCTTACCCTAAGGCCGCAGGATGTATATCTCTGCGGCCTTTCTTTTTACTAAACATACCGATGAACAAAACCCTCCTCCTCAGCGTGCTCGCCCTTTGTGGCAGCCTCGCCGGCGTGCATGCCGAAGAAAAGAAGAACGTGCTCATGATTGCTGGCCGTCCTAGCCACGGCCCTGGCGAGCATGAACATAACGCGGGCATCCAGCTCTTAGCGGCTGGCCTCCAGCAAGGTGCCGCTGACCGCGTCACCGTCACCGTCAGCCTCGGCGGCAAGTGGCCGTCTGAGGACGTCGTCGCCAAGGCGGACACGATTGTCATTTACTCTGACGGTGGCGGCGGGCATCCCGCGCTCCCGCACCTCGACCAGCTCGCGAAGAAGATGGCGGCGGGTTGCGGCTTTGTTTGTCTCCACTACGCCGTCGAGCCTGCCTATGAAAAGGCTGGCTGGCTCAGCGCGGATGGCCAGCCCGTGGCGGTCGCCCCGCCTGGCCGTTCTTCGACCGGCAAAGGCGCCAAGGACTTCAAGGACTGGCTCGGCGGTTACTTCGAGCAGCATTGGTCGGTCAACCCGCACTGGTTAGCGGACTTCAAGACCTTGCCGAACCATCCGGTGAGCCGCGGCGTGAAGCCCTTTGCGACGACGGATGAGTGGTATTTCAATATGCGTTTCCGTGACGGCATGGAAGGCGTGACCCCCATCCTCGCGGCGCTGGCTCCAGAGAGCACCATGAACCGTGGCATGGGTGCGCATAGCGGCAACCCAGACGTCCGTAAGATGGTGCTCGAGGAGAAGAAGCCCGCGGTCGTCGCTTGGGCGGTTGAGCGGAAGGACGGCGGTCGCGGCTTCGGTTTCACGGGCGGACATTTCCATAAAGGTTGGGCCAACGACAGCCAGCGCACCCTCGTGCTCAACGCCATTGCCTGGACAGCGAAGGCCGAGGTGCCCACGGCGGGGGTCGTGACTAAGTTCACGGAGGAGCAGCTCGCCGCGAATCAGGACCCCAAGGGCCGCAAGCCCGCCACCCCGGCGCCTAAGCCCGCGGGCACGCCGGCGGCGAAGTAAACCTCGGGCGAGAGGTTATCTTAGGCCGGAGGTTCGCCTCCGGCCTTTTTGTTGTCCGAGAAAAGCGTTGGGCAGTTTGACCTTAGCCTGCGGTCACGGAACTTGCCCACATGTCTAAGACCATCGCGATCATCGGCGGCAACAGCGGTATCGGCTTCGCCACCGTGCAGCGCCTCTTGGCGGCTGGTCACCAAGTGCACGCCGCCGCGCGCAACGCCGGTCCGCTTGCCGAACTCGGCGTCTCCGTGCAGCCCTTCGACGCGCTCGCGCCCACGCCGCTCGTTTGGCCCGAGAAACTCGACGGGCTCGTCTACTGCCCCGGCACTATTGCCTTGAAGCCCTTTCACCGCCTCACCGAGGAAGACTTCTTGCGCGACTACCGCGTCAACGTTCTCGGTGCTATCGCCGCGCTGCAGTCGGCGTTGCCGGCGCTCAAGGCTACGGGCAGTGCCTCCGTCGTCCTCTTCTCGACGGTCGCGGTGGCCCAAGGCATGCCCATGCATGCGAGCATCGCTTCCGCGAAGGGCGCCCTCGAAGGCCTCACCCGCAGCCTCGCCGCCGAATGGGCGCCGCTCATCCGCGTGAACGCGGTGGCGCCATCGTTGACCGACACCCCGCTCGCTGGCCCCTTGTTAAACTCCGACCTCAAGAAAGAAGCCGCTGGTAAGCGTCATCCCTTACAGCGGGTCGGTTCGGCGGACGAGACGGCGGCGTTGGTTGAGCACCTTCTCGGCGACCACGCGCGTTTCATGACGGGACAAGTCTTGCGGATTGATGGCGGCCTGTCGTCGGTACGGACATTTACCTGACAACAAAAAACCCGGCCCCTGGTGAGGCCGGGCCTTGGTCGGCTCCGGAGCGGTTAGATTAGGATGAGCGTGGGCTCTTCCAGGATCTGCTTGAGCGCCTGCAGGAACTGAGCGCCGTTGGCGCCGTCGACCACGCGGTGGTCGCCCGAGAGGCCGATCACCATGCGGTGACCCATCACGATGCGGTCGTTGGCGTCTATCACTGGCTTCTTGATGGTTGCACCCACGGAGAGGATCGCAGCGTTTGGCACATTGATGATGCCGAAGAAGCCCGTCACGCCGTACATGCCGAGGTTGGTCACGGTGAAGGTCGAGCCAGACATCTCGGCGGGAGACAGTTTCTTGGAGCGGGCCTTACCGATGAGTGCCTTGGCGTCGGTGGCGATATCGCGGAGCGACTTCGCATGGGCGTCGCGGATGACGGGGGTCACAAGGCCGTCCTCGAGGGCCACGCCGAAGGACAGGTGTACCGCAGAATGCTGGCGGATGCTCGTGCCGGCCCAAGAGGCGTTCACGGCGGGCACGCGGCGGAGCGCTTCGGCGGAAGCCTTCAGGATGAAGTCATTGACCGAAAGCTTGAGGGCGGTTTCGCCCCCTTGTTCCGCGAGGCGCTTGTTCAGCGTTTCGCGTAGGCCCATGAGTGGAGCGGCGTCGACTTCGACCTCGAGGTAGAAGTGCGGTACCGTGTTCTTGGATTCCAGAAGACGGCGAGCGATGGTCGCGCGCATGCCGCCGACGGGGATATCGGCGTCGGGCTGGATGCCCTTGCCGTCGGCGGGCGGAGCCACGGCGACGTTGATGGGGCCACTCGGTGCGGCGGACACGGGAGCGGCCGCCGCGGCGGCGACGTCGCGGGCGACCACGCGACCACCCGGGCCAGTGCCGGTCAGGGCAGCGACGTTGAGGGCGGCCTTCTCGGCCATGCGACGAGCGTAGGGCGAGGCGCTGGTGCGGCTCGCGTCGGATTGCGGGGTCGGCGCGGCGTTAGCGGCCGGTGCGGCGGGCACGCACGGGATGCCCGTGGTTTCAGGGATGGGGGCCTTGGCGGAAGCCTTCGGGGCGACTGGTTTGCCCTTGGGGTCGGGCGCGGCTTCACCGGCCTTGCCGATGGCGCAGATCGGGTCGCCGACCGGGAGCTGGGAGCCCGCCGGGGCGTAGATTTTCAGCACCGTGCCGGGCACCGTGCAGGAAAGCTCCATCGTCGCTTTATCCGTTTCGACTTCCGCGAGGATGTCACCGAAGGCGACCTTCTGGCCTTCTTTAATATTCCATTTCACCAAGGTACCGACCGACATCGTGTCGGACAACTTGGGCATATCGATAATTTCAGCCATCGTAGTTAAAAGGGTGGGGGATTAGGCGAGGACCTTGAGGGCGGCCGCGACGACGCGCGCCGCGTGGGGGAGCTGCTCGTCCTCCATGCGCTTGCAGTAGATCTGCGGGGCATCGATGGAAGACACGCGGCCGATGGGCGCATCGAGGTCATCGAAGGCCTTGGCTTGAATGATGTAGGCCACCTGGGCGTCGACGCCGCAGAAAGGCTTATTCTCTTCGACGAGCAAAGCGCGGTGTGTCTTGCGGACCGAAGCGAGGATGGTCTCCTCGTCGAGCGGGCGGATGGAGCGGAGGTCGACGACTTCGACGCTGACGCCGTGTTCCTTCTCGAGAATCTCGGCGGCCTTGAGGGAAGTGATGACCGCGCGGCCGTGGGCCACGATGGTGAGGTCGGTGCCGACACGCTTCACGTCGGCGACGCCGAGCGGGACGATGTAATCCTCTTCGGGCACCTCGCCTTTATCGTTATAAAGGATGGTGTTCTCCATCACGTACACTGGGTCGTTATCGCGGATGGCAGCCTTCATGAGGCCCTTGGCGTCGTAAGGCGTAGCGGGGCAGACGACCTTGATGCCAGGGTGGGAAGCCAAAATAGCTTCGGGCGTATGGGAGTGGGTGGCGCCGACGTTAGTGCCGCCGTTACCTGGGCCACGGATAACGATCGGGCAATTGATCAGGCCGCCGGACATGTAGCGGATGTTGCCGGCGTTGTTCACGATCTGGTCGAACGCGACGTAGGAGAAGGACCAGAACATCAGTTCCATCACCGGGCGGATGCCGAGCATGGAGGCGCCGATGCCGAGGCCGATGAAGCCCGCTTCGGAGATCGGGGTATCGACGACGCGCTTCGGTCCGAACTCCTTGAGGAGGCCTTCGGTCACCTTGTAGGCGCCGTTGAACTGGGCGACTTCTTCGCCCATGATGACGACCTTGTCGTCGCGCTTGAGTTCTTCGCGCATCGCGGCGCGGAGCGCTTCGCGGTAGGAAATGACGGCCATGACAGTGTGTGCGAAGAAGGATTATTCGAAGATGATGGTGCCGCGGCTGGTCGTGTCCGGACCGCGGTTGTCCTCTTCCCAATAGATGTGCTTGGTGATGTCGGCGACGGTGGGATCCGGCGACTCGTCGGCGAAGACGGCGGCCTTGTCGGCCTCGGCCATCGCGGCGTCGTTGATCTGCTGGGAAAGCTCGGCGGTGAGGACCTTCTCGCGCAGGAGTTCCTGCTCGAAGGCGAGGACCGGGTCCTTCTTCTCGCGGTATTCCTTGATCTCCTCCTTGTCGCGGTAGGTCTTGTCCGGGTCGGCCATGGAGTGGCCGAAGTAACGGTAGGTGAAGATCTCGAGGACGGTCGGCTTGGATTCTTCGTGGGCGCGCTTGAGGGCGATCGCGGTCTTGGCGCGGACTTCGTAGACGTCGTGGCCGTTGATGACGTCCCAGGCCATGCCGTAGCCTTCGGCGCGCTTGGCGAGGCAGCCCGGGTGGGCGGTCGAGCGCTCCTGGGAGGTGCCCATGGAGTAGCCGTTGTTCTCGATGACGAAGATCATCGGCAGGTCCCAGAGGGCCGCCAGGTTGTAGGCTTCATGGACCGCGCCTTGGTTGACGGCGCCGTCGCCCATGTAGGCGAGGCAGCTGCCCTTCAGGCCCATGTATTTGACGGCGTAGGCGAGGCCGGTGCCGAGCGGGGCCTGGCCGCCGACGATGCCGTGGCCACCCCAGTAGTTCTTATCGGGGGCGAAATAGTGCATCGAACCGCCTTTGCCCTGGGAGCAGCCGGTGACGCGGCCGGTCAGTTCGGCCATGCACTCGTTCATGCCCATGCCGACCATCAGGCCGTGGCCGTGGTCGCGGTAGCCCGTGATGATATGGTCGTGTTTGCCCAGCAGGGAGATCGTCCCGGCGGCGACGGCCTCCTGGCCGACGTAAAGGTGGAGGAAGCCCCCGATCTTACCCTGCTGGTAGATGCGGATGCAGCGCTGCTCAAAATGGCGGATTCGGGCCATTTTGGTGTAAAGGGCGACCTTCTCCTTCTTGGAGAGGGCGGCGTTGACCGGGTGCTTGGCGTACTCCGAAGGCCCGGCGGGGCGCTTCAGGGATTCCGGATGGGTGAGGACAGCGGGCTTGGCCACGGTAGTTCGTTTGGGACGATTGGAGGGGTCTAGCGGGGAAGGTCAAGCGAACCCTCCGGTCGGGGGATTTGCCTTGACCGAGGGGGGTACCCCCTCCCTTTTCTCTTTATTCGTCTAAAACGGCGAAAAGACCCCTTTCTATGTCCGAAACCTCCGAGGCCCTGGTGCGCGAATTCACCGTCCAAAACCGCATGGGTATCCATACCCGCCCGGCGGCCCAGATTGTCCGCCTCGCCAACCGCTACCCGGACGTCGAAATCACCGTTTCCAAGGACGACGAAGTCGTGAACGGAAAAAGCATCATGGGCCTAATGATGCTGGCGGCGGGACAGGGTTCGCTCTTAAGATTCTCAGTGAGGGGTAAAGATGCATCCCCGCTCCTCGACGAAATGGATGCCTTGTTTGCCCGTAAGTTCGACGAATCCTAACCCACCCCATGTTAGCCCTGTTTGCCAGCCTTGTCGTCTTCGCCGCCGGTGAAACGGCGCCTCCTCCGTCCGTCCCCATGATCCCGGACCCAGAGGTACCGCGTTACCTCAACACCGTCGAACGGTCGGAGTGGGGACGTGCCGTGCGCCAAATCGAACTCGGCCAAGCCCGTGTGCAGCAGGGCATGAGCATTATGGGTGCCCCGCGGCTAGAATCCAAAGGCGCCTTTGCGGAGACCGCCGAACAGGCCAAAGCCCGCGCTCAGAAGATTATCGATGAAGGCCGGAATCAACTGAATCAAGCCCAGCCCTCGCTGACTCGCCTCCGGAATCTCGCTGGTACCCGCTACCTCGAGGTCACGAAGACCGTGAACCTGAACAACGATCTCCCGCAGACGCTATGGAATTATTCGCTGACGCTTTCCGCGGTGCGTTTGCAGAAAATCGCCCGCGACCAGGGCTTCAAGCAGCAGCATCTCGTGGGCGCAATCACGGTCGTTGAAGGTAATAAGCCGCTGCGCACCACCGCCTTGACCGATCAGCTGCGGGCTGCCTGGAATAAGGCTGACCCGAAGGCCCTGTCGCCGGTGCCGGTGGCAGGCTACGGCTACGCTTGCCCCTCGGGCGATGGCCCCGCCACGCTTTCGTCCGAATGGAAATTACCCGCGACACCCCGCCAGGTCGCCGTCATTTGGGCGGAGGTCTACCCGCTGACCGCCGATAACTCAGCCTCGCTACTCTTCGTCCGTATGGCCGACGCCTTCACGATGCGCGTCATCGCTTCGGAGGTCTACCTCACAACGACGGGCCCGGCGGAGGCTTTCCCGAAGGTCTACAGCGCTTCGCTTTCGTTGAAGGACGAGAAGAGCTTCATCCCGCGTCTCGCTGGTTCGGGCGACTGGGTGCTCTCCTACGATGGCACCTGCTCCCCGCTGGGCGCGGCCCTCATGCGTCACCTCTGTGTGCGGGTCGGCAACCTCGGCGTCGGCGCCAGCCAGTCCTTAGTGGAAGTGCTCGGTGGCGATACTCCCTCGCTCGATGGCGCTAAGGCCTCTTGGAACATCACGACGGATGGTGGCAGTAATCTCGTGAAGTCTTTTAAGGTCTCCAGCGCCTCTCCTGGCGCCGAGAAGACCGACGTCGGTCAACTCGTGCTGAAGCTCGAGGAGCCCGCTAAGCCGGCAGCTAAGTAAGGCGCTTCAACCTTTGGGCTTCTTGGCGGCCTTGAGTTCAGCCGTCGTCGCTCGCAGTAGTTTCTTCACCTTGGTGGCGGTCAGGAGCTGGTGTGCGCGCGTCATGCGGTCGATGAAGAGGACGCCTTGGCAATGGTCGTGTTCGTGTTGCACACAGCGGGCCAGCAGGCCTTCGCATTCCAAGGTATGAGGCGCGCCGTCGGCGTCGCGGAACTGCACGATGGCCTTTTCCACACGCTCGACGTCGCCAGTGATACTGGGAAAGGACAAGCAACCCTCGGTGTAGATTTCGCCTTCACCCGCGGGTACGGTCACCTTCGCATTGGCGAACAGCATCGGCATGATTTCCTCCGGGTCCACGACCTTGCCGTCCAAGGTGGGCTTGAAGTCTTCGTCGTGCACGTTGACGACAAAAAGCTGCAGCGAGAGCCCGACTTGCGGCGCGGCCAGCCCGATCCCCTTGGCGGCGCGCATCGATGCGAGCATGGCATCGCCAAGATCCCAGAGGGCCGTCCCGAATTCGCGCACGGGCGCGCCCTTGGCCCGAAGGATAGGGTCGCCGTAGCGTCGGATGGGATGGGCGGCCATGGGCTCTTCGATAGCCGTCTCGGCACCGAGGTGAAGTGCAATCGTCAGGCGGAGGTCCCGTAAGCACCCTTTTCGCAAGCACGGACAAAGGCTTCGGTTCGTTTCTGCAGCGCATTCCACTTTACCCGGAGGGCTTGCGATTCATCAGGCAGGACGCGGCCGTCTTCGGCGGCGCTGACGACTTCGGTGATGATGACGCTGAATTCCTTGACCAAGGCGTTAGCGTCGCGAGCCAACAACGGGCTGGCCGTCCCCGCTTCATCGCGCACGAAATGCCCACCGGCCTGTTGGGCTAACCAATCGACGATCCGGTCGTCGCCGGTGGCGGCGACCAACTTGGCCACGCGTTCGAGCGGATTGGTGTGACCACTACCGCGCTCGGCGGGCTCGCGCCACTTGTAGAGCATCGACGCCGAAACCCCGACGGCGCTGGCGACCCGCTTATGCGCCGCGACTTGGGCATTCTTACCGCCGGCCGCCGCCGGTGAGTCCCCCACATGCAGCAAGGCTTCCTGCATGACGGTGTGGGCCTCCTTGATATGGGTGCGACGGGGGGAGGGGGCTTTTTTGCTCATGAAGCAGGTTATGCTAAGGAGGGGCGGTAATTCCACCCCTGTTTTATAGAATACCGCCGCAAAAAAGTATGGATAAGCTCCCCGCCCAGCCTAATTTGTCGGCATGCTAGCGATTCTGACAGCCCATGGGGAAGTTTCCCTGGTCCTCCCCATCAGTTTACTCCTCGGTGGGTTACTCCTCATCGCTGCGGAGTTCTTCCTGCCTACCATTGTCCTCGGATTCATCGGTGCGGTCGTATCCTTCACGGGTATCTACTTGTCGGCGGAGGCCGGCGGGGGCGTAGGGCTGCTCTTTGCCGCCGTTTTCGTGGTAATCTTTATCTTGGAATTCGTCGCTTTCCGTCGGCTGCTACCGCAGACGGGCGTCGGGCGCTCCCTGACTAACGCGAGTAGCAACGACGGGTCGGCTGTTCCCTCGCCCGCCGCGCTCGCCCCTTACGTCGGAAAGACCGCCGTAGCCACCACGGTGTTGGCGCCTTCGGGCACCATCGAGGTGGAAGGCCGCCTGCTTGAAGCCATCACCCTCGACGGCTTTGCGGAGCGCGGCGTTGCCGTGACCATTGTCGAAGCCGGCGCGGGCCGCGTCACTGTCCGCCGTATCCGCTAAATTTTACCCTCACCATGCCTCCCGATATTCTTACCCTTGTCACGTGGGTCGCCGCCGGCGCCCTGCTTATTCTGGTCCTCTTCCTACTCTCGTTCCTCGCCGTTTGGGTGCGCGCGCGTTTGGCGGGGGCCGAGGTCGGCCTCTTCGACCTCGTCGGCATGCGTCTGCGGGCCGTGCCGTACACCGTCATCGTCGACGCTAAGATCGCTGCGACCAAGGCCGGCCTGACGGTTGACGTCGAAAAAATTGACGCCCACTTCTTGGCGGGCGGCAATATCGTGCAGACCGTCCAGGCCCTCATCGCCGCGCAGAAGGCCGGCCTCCACCTCGATTGGAACCGCGCTTGCGCCATCGACATTGCCACCCGCGGCACGAACAAGTCCGTCTTGGAAGCGGTGCTCACTTCCGTCAGCCCCAAGGTCATCGACGTGCCGAATCCCGCCAGCGGCCGCACGACAATCGACGCCGTCGCCAAGGATGGTATTCAGGTGAAGGTGAAGGCGCGCGTGACCGTTCGCACCAACCTCGATCGTTTCGTCGGCGGCGCCCAAGAGGAAACCATCATTGCGCGCGTCGGCGAGGGCATCGTCACGACCATCGGTTCCTCCGAGAGCTACAAGTTCGTCCTCGAGAATCCGGACCGTATTTCAAAGACCGTGCTAGAGCGTGGCCTCGATGCGAACACCGCTTACGAGATCATGTCGATCGATATCGCGGACGTGGACGTCGGCGACAATATCGGTGCGATGCTCCAAGAGGCACAGGCTAACGCTAATAAGAATATGGCGCAGGCGCAGGCGGAAATCCGCCGCGCTGCCGCGGTGGCCTTGGAGCAGGAAATGCGCGCTCGCGTGGAAGAAATGCGGGCCCGCGTGGTCGAAGCGGAAGCCCTGGTACCGCAGGCTTTGGCGGATGCGTTGCGGTCCGGTCGCATGGGTTACATGGATTACCAGCGCATCGAAAACCTCAAGGCGGATACCGCTATGCGTAAGGGTATCGGTGGCGACCAGCCGCCCTCCGCGCCGCAGGTCTAAGCCCCCGTGTCGCTCACGCCGTACATTCTCGGAGGGATTGCGATCTTCGTGGTCGCCCGGCTCTTCGCGGCTGCGGGCGAAGCCCCGCCCACGCCCCCGCCGTTGCCGACAACGCCCCCGCGGCGGTTACGGAAGCGCTCGCTGAAATCTCCCACGACAGCGGAGGAAGAGACCATCGTCGCCCCGTCCGCTCCGCCGGTCGTCGCGCGCGTGCCGATCATCACCCGGCCGTTAATTCGCTACGGTCATCACGCCATTCGTAAGGAGTTTGCTTCGCCTGCCGCTTTGCGTCGGGCCATCATCGCGCAGGAAGTCTTGGGCCCACCGCTGTCGGAACGTCCGCCGCGAATCTAAGGATCAGCGCCGCGGTGCGCGGAGGCGGGCAAGGAGGTAAGGCAGTGCACAGCACAGCACGATGCCAGCGCCCGAGGGCACGCCGGCGAAGTGGTAAGACAGGTACAGACCGCTGATGCCGCCGAAGAGTGCGCACGCGATACCCCAGCCCATGACCTGCGGCAATGTGCGTCCGAGGAGGACGCCCGTCGCGGAAGGAATGACGAAGAGCGCCGTCGTCAGCAAGGCGCCGACGAGCCGCACGCAGGCGACGGCACCGAGGGCGACGAGGATCAGCAAAACGGCACGCAGCCAGGCGGGTCGCGCGCCGATGAGCTCGGCGTATTCTTCGTCGAAAGAGGCGAGTTCGAGTTCTTTATGCAACACCCGGAGGGTAAAGAGAATCCCCGCCGAAGTTAGCCCGATGATGAGTAGGTCGGTGGCGCCCACGGAGACCACGCTACCGAAGAGCAGGCCGGTAAAATCGCGCCAAGCCTGCGCGGCCGACATAAGCGCGATCCCCGCGGCAAACATGACGGACAGCATCACGCCGATGGCGCTGTCTTCGCTCGTGCCGCGACGCGCCGATAGCCAGGCGATGCCACCGGCCGTCAGTAAGGCGGCGGCGAGCGCGCCGACATAAGGAGAGAGCCCTAGCAGGATGGCGCCGACCACGCCTGGGAGAATGGAGTGGGTGAGGGCGGTGCTCAGGAAGGCCATGCGGCGGAGCACCACGTAGGCGCCGAGGCAGGCGCACGTCAGCCCGCTCAAGAAGACGGCGAGGAGCGCGCGTTGGAAGAACGGTTCGCGCAGCGGTTCGAGGAAGAACTCAAGCATGGCGGTGCGGGTGGCCGGCACAGGCGTGGACGGTGCGTAAGGCGCCGTGGCGGAGTTCGAGGATACGGTCGAAGCGTTGCGAGTCCGCCGGGTCGTGCGTCGCCATCACGATGGTGAGGTTAGCGTTGGGCGCGAAGAGGAAGCCCTCGACGATGTCACGGCTGGCTTGGTCGAGGGCGGCGTAGGGTTCGTCGAGTAACAATAATTCGGCACCTTGCACGGTGGCGCGGGCGAGGAGGGCTCGCTGCAGCTGCCCCCCGGAGAGCGTGTGTACCGTGCGATCGGCGAGGTCAGTGAGTTGCAGGAGGTGGAGCGCGCGGTCGACCGCTTCGTCGCCATGGTGGCATTCCTCAAACCAACCGTGGTGAGCGTAGGTGCCCATTTGGACCAGTCGCCGAAGTGTCAGCGGGAAGGGGTCGGTCAACCGAGGACGTTGCGCGAGGTAGGCCACGCGTCCGCGGCCCAGCTGAGGCTTTGCTCCGAGAACTTGGACCGTGCCGCTGGTGGCGGGGAGTAAGCCGGCGAGGACGCGGAGGAGGGTGGACTTGCCCGAGCCGTTGGGGCCGATGAGCGCCGTGCGGCAGCCGCACGGAATACTGAAGGCGGCGTCGGTGAAGGCCGTCGGGCCATCGGTGCGGGCGGCGGCAGAGAGACCCTGGGCCACGACGGCGATCCCTTGGCAATCGGAGCGGTCGGGGCGGGCGTAAGGGACGCGGGGAATCAACCCGAAGCACGCATCCCCCAGTTGGCTCCACCAAGGTTGGGGATTCACGGTTGCTGGAGGGCGTCGGCCAATTTCCGAGCATTCAGCCGCATCATGGTAGCCCAAGTATCTCCGGGGGTCCCAGGCTTCTGCAGGTATTCAAAACTCAACGCGGTGGGGGCTTTGATCCCGGCGTCCTTGGCTAGTTGCTGCGCGGCGGCGGGATTTTGCCCCTCATCGCTGAGGATGACGCGGACCTTTTGAGTGCGAATGGCTTTGAGCAGGTCGGAGTAATGCTTGGCGGACGGGTCGGCGGACTCGGCGGAAGAGCAGGCGAGGATGCTGCCGGCGACTTTGAGCCCAAAGGCCTCGGCGAAACTTTCTAGGCCGGGGTGCTGGGTGACGAATTGCCGCTCATGGGGCTGGAGGCGTGCGAAGATATCCCGGACATCCTTTTCGGTAGATTCAACTTCCTTAAATAGTTGAAATAAAGCATCTTCAGATGTTTCAATCCCGGCGGAGTCTAGGCCCATTTTTAGGCGAGTAATCATCCGCTTTACTTCCGCGGGGACGGTCCAGAGATGGCTGCCGGAAGGCAGGGGGGCTGGGTAGAGCCAGAGGAGGTCTTTCTCGCGTCGATTGGCTTGGGCCCAGTTGGCCAGCCAGGGCTCGAGTTCGGGGTTAATGCCGATGATGAGTTTGGCCTTGGTAAGGGTGCGCGAATCGGCGGCGCTGATGCTATACCCGTGGAGCTCGCCGCCACTCGGAATGAGGGGTAAATTGGTGATTTTATAGGCAGTTACTCGGCCGACCCATTCATTTGGAATCGTGAAGCTGCTGACCACCTGCACCTCGGTTTTGGTCCACCCGGCAAGCGGGAGGGAGAGGCAGAGTAGGAGGAGTAAAAATCGGCTCAAAGTGGACACGATCGACTGGAGGTAATGGCCCCGCCGTTAATTGCAAGAGTTTTGCATTAATCAAATGTTCCCGTGCCCGGGCTTTTGCATTTGCCACCATCTCAGCCGTCCTTACGACATTGTTCCCCATGCCCCGTTTCAAAGCCGTTTGCGCCCTCCTGTTGGCGATGGTCTGCCTGACTTCTGACTCCTTTGGCCAGGCTGCGCCGGCTCCGGGGGTCGTCGCTGGTAAGAGCCTCGTTTTTGTCCGTAGCGTCACTTTTCAGCAGACCAAACTGGGTGGTCAGGTAAACCCTTGGAACCGCATGCAGGTGGAAATTCAGGCTAACACCGTGCCCGAGGCCAAGCCTGCGGCCGGTGCGGAAGCCTCCAAGCTGAGCAACAAGAAGTGGGTTGATAAGGTCAAAGTCACCGTCACCCAAATCTATAAGACGGCTTCTGCAAAACCTGAGGAGTGGAATTACTACCGCTCGTCTGCGACCGTTCTGACGATCGAAGTCAACCAGCCCCGCTCGGTTTTATTCTACCTTCCCGGCGACGTCGTCAAGCGCGACACCCTCAAGAAGGAACCCGATTACTATTACGTTCAGCTGGAAGTCGCCGGCAACGAAGAGCCGCTCTTTGACGCCCGCGGCCTCGTTTTGGCCGACCAGAAGTGGGCCCTGCATAAGGACCTTCAGTCCAAGCCCAAGTTTGACCCCGCCAAGGATGCTGCCGACCGTGGCGTCATCACCACTCCGGGCGTCCTCCGCCCGCAGTACCTCGTCCTTTACGCCGACACCCCGGTCGTTCCGCCCTCCCCTGAGTTCATCCGCGAGGATGTGCCAACCCGCTAAGGTCGGCGCGGAATCCCACTAACCACACCCCCTGCACGTATGAGCCAGAAGAAGGCCTTAATCGTCAACCTCGCCGCGTCCCACGTCTCGGTTTCCTCCTTCCGTGAGGAAGCGGGTCGCCTGTTCATGGACCAGTTTTTTGCTGAAGACTTGGCCCCTGGTCTCGGCGACGACGATTGGTTGAATGCCGCCGTGTCTGCCTTGGCTGGCCTCGTCAACGCTCACAAGATTTCTGGTCAGGTCACGATTATCGCGCCGAGTTTCCTGCTGCTGCAGAAGTCGCTCAAGGTGCCGCAGGTCGAGCGCGAACGTCAGGCGCAGATCGTCGCCTTCGAGGCTCAGAACGCGATTCCTTACCCCTTGAACGAAGTCATCTGGGATAGCCAGGTGATGTCTTCTGACGGCGTCGAAGCGGAAGTCCTCCTTTTTGCGCTGCGCACGGAAGTGGCGACGCGCATCGCTAACCTGATTTCCGCTACCGGCCTGCGGCCCTACGCGATCCAAGCCGCCCCGCTGCTGGATAGCCGCGCGGCGCTCCTGCACGGTGGCTTGGCCAACGAGGAAGTCCTCATCATCAACGTGGGCGCCCGTTCGACCTCGCTGAGTTTCGTCGGCCCAGCCGGCGCCAATATTCAGTCGGCCAACATCGGCGGCAACCTGTTGACGCAGGGTGTCTCCGATAACACGGGCCAGCCCTTTGCGACGGCGGAAGCGGTCAAAGTGGGATACTACTCCGGCGTCGTGCACCTCACGGAATCGGACCCGCAGGTCGCGTTGTTGCAGGTTAACTCGCAGGGCTTCATTCGCCGCCTCTCGCAAGACATCAACCGCCGCCTCATTAATGTTCGCCGCGGTGCCGCCGGTCGGCAGCCGACCCGCATCCTCTTGACGGGCCGCGGTTCTTTGGTCCCCGGCCTCGCCGAGCAGCTCACGGAGTCCCTCCGTCTCCCGGTCGAGCAGTTCGATCCCTCTTCGGCCCTGACGCCTGGTCCTGAGCTCAACCCCGACTACCTTCGCCAGCACGTCCACCAGATTTCCGAAGTCATCGGGGAAGCCGCTTCTTTGCTGCTCCCGCAGAGCGCCGGCGTGAATCTCATCCCGCGGGATATCGCTGCCCAAATCGCCTTTGATGCCCGTAAGCCTAAGCTCTTGGTGGCCGCCCTCCTCGCGGCGCTGGCGCCTTGGCCGGTCTTCTTAGCTTTGGCCGACGCCACCGACTATAACACGGCGCAGATTAATCTGCTGAATACGCGGGCCGCCGAGCTCACCGGGCGCCAAGCCACGATTGTCAAAACGCACACCGACGCTCAAGCCGTTCTGATCACCAATCAATTGCTGGAGTCCGTGGTCACCAACCGCTCGAATTGGCCGGCCTTTTTAACCGACCTCCAGTCTCGCGTGGCCCAGAGCAAGAATACTTGGGTCGAAGAAATTCGCGTGGTTCATATCGCTGGCGTGGTGGCTCCCGCCGTCGAAGGGGAGGCCCCGAAGCCCCCTTCGCCTCCCGTGACTAAGGTCACCGTCACGGCCCGCATCCTGCTCGACAAGGTTGCCCCCGGTAAGACCTTCAACGCCCGTGAACTCATCGAGCGGCAGAACGCCTTAATGGCTAGCCTGAAGAAGTCGGCGTTCATCGCGGACATCCCATCCGACGAAATCAAGCCAGACTATAAGGAAGCCAACGTCCCCAAACTCACTTTCACGCTGATCATCCAAAAGGATAAAGCCCTCTAAGTCATGGAAAACTTTAAGCAGAACAAACTCTTCTATAGCTCGCTCATCGCGGTCGGTGTCGTTTTCGTTGCCGGAATCGGTGCTAGTTACTGGAAGTATACGGATAAGAACGCGACCGCAGCTAATCTCAATTCGCAGCAGAGGAAGAGCCGCAGCCTGTTGAATGGGCACACGCTACCCGCCACCACCGACAGCGTCTCTTTGACCCCAGCGAACGTGGATGCTGCGACCAAGGATTTGGTCGATCTGAATGCCCAAAAAGATCAGCTTAAGGCCCTCATCGCAGGAGCCGCCGAGGCCCGCATCAATGGTAAGGATATGTCCAACACCGCGTTGGCCTCGGAGATTAAGCAGTCCGTGGACGAGTGGACCAAGTTTGCCGCAGACCGTGACATCCGCATGCTGCCGAACGAAAAGTGCGAATTTGGTTTCCGCCGCTACATCCGTAATCCTGGCACCTCCCCGAAGCGTGACATCGTGCGCGTCGACCAGCAGCGCCAGATCGTCGACTACCTTTACAAGACGCTGGCGGATTCCCGGCCGGTGATCGCCGGCGCCCCGGCCCCCATTGTCCTCGAGTCCATCGATCGCGAAGCCGTTGAGACCTTCGAGAAGATTGCGGAAGGTAAGCCGGGTGCCGGCACTTTCGCTCAACCCGAAACCATCCGCAATGAATCGGATGAGTTCGCCCCGACCCGCACCTTCCGTCAGCCTGGCCTCGTCGACACGCTCTCCTTCCGGGTGCGCTTCGTCGGCACGACTGCCACGCTCCGCACCTTCGTCAATAAGGTCCGCAACAGCGGCCGCCCGTTTGCCGTTACGGCGGTCGAAGTCAGCACGCCGTCCGCGGACACGCTGAAGTTGCTCGGGGCTACTTCCACCGTCGTTTCTGCTTCGGCGCCGACGGCCGCGGTGCCTGTCACCAGCCTCCCAGGCTTCTTCACCGCCGATGCCGCCGCGGCCAGTAATTCTAAAGCGGCCGCCCCGGCGCCCAAGGAAGAGCGTAAGGTCGTCATCCGCCAAGCCCCCGCGCAATTCTCTATCCAAATCGATTACCTCACTGTGGTCGAAGATAAGCCCGCCGTTGAGGGTGAACCCAAGAAATAATCCGAGACCCTTTCCATGAATTCTCGTAAGGACTTCTTCCTCTTTATCGGCTCAACGATTTTGTTGATTGCCGGTATCACCGCTTGGGGCCTGCTCGGCCAAGGCTGGTCGCCCGAACTCGTCAAGCCCCTGCTCCCTGCGGAAGAGGCCCGGCAAGTAGCCATTGAGGAACTCACCTTAGCACCGAAGGGCGGCGATTACCCGAACACTCCTCGCGCGTCTCTGGCCGACGGCGCCAATGATTGGCTCGCCCCGGAGGAAAACGACGATGGTTGGGATTACGACCTCTTCACGACCATCGACATCGCCTGGGATCCTGCCCAGTCCGAATACGTCCCGCTCGGCCGTAAAGTTATTCCACTACCCCCGTTTGGCATCGCCTTAGTCAAGGTCGGCCACCCGACCTACCCTTACGTCCTGAGCACCACCATGGCACCGCGCTCCGGCCTCGAAGCGGACCGCGAGTTCCTGATTCAGAATATCGAAACCAAGACCTACTATGAGCGCTGCAAGCTGAAGCAGCGCCTCGACCCTAAGGTCCCCGTGACCCCGGTGGCTTTTAAGGTCGAAAAGATGGCCGATGGCTTCACCCGCAATGTCCTGACCCTGGACGACAAGACCGCCGGCCGGCTGGTCGAAATTGACGATATCAAGCCCATCGAGTTCAAGGATTCGATTAACATCCTCTTGGCGGCGACCGATAGCCCCACCACGACCTGGGCCCGCCACCGCAAGGGCGATAAATTCGCCTATAAAGGTGCCGATTTCGTCATCAAAGACATTGACTTGATTAACAAGACCGTGACCGTTGAGAAGACCTTTATCCCCGACCCTAAGAAGGGGCGTAAATCCTTCACCGAGACCTTGGCTATCCCCGCCGAGGTCAAGCCTGCTTCCCCTAACAAAGATAAAGCTCCTAAATAACCTTTTACCTCCGCTGACCCGATGAAAAATCATAAACGCAACCGGCTCACTTGGGCCACCCTCGCTGCCGCCGTCGCTGTCGGCTCTCTCGTCGCCCAAGACGTAGATCCGGTGACGCAAAAGACCCAGCTTCTCTCCGAGGCGCTGGCTGCTCGCGAGAAGGGTGACCTCCAGGTCGCGCTCGAAAAGTTTGAGCAGATCCAAAAGATTTCCGCGGACGATGAAGCGGCCAAGGAAGGCATCGCCACCGTCAAGGCTGCGCTCGCCGCCGCTGATAAGGCCAAGGCCGATGCCGAAGCCGCCAAGCTCAAGGCTTCGCAGCCTGCTCCGGTGGTTCCAGCTAAGCCAGCCACCTTGCTCGACGAGGTCGCTTCGAGTCACGAAAACCTTTACCGCGAAGTGGCTCAGGCGATCGCCGTCGCCAAGCAGACCGCCGAACAAGGCGACTACGCGACTGCGCTCAAGGTTCTCGATGGTGCCAACGGTGCCCTCCCGAACAATACCGCCGCCCAGAACTGGCGCGATGAAATCGCTCTCACGAAGCAGGACATCATCAGCCGTCGCGAATCGGGCGACCAAGGTGCTGATCAACTGGCGCGTGCTGAAGTCGTCCGCCTCGCCAAGATTAACGCCGCCGCCATCGATGCAGCTTCGGCTCTCATTAACGAAGCCGAAAGCTCCGTCCGTAAGGGCGAGCTCGACGATGCCACCACCCTGCTCGACAAGGCTTCCGCCAACCTGCCCCGCAACATTGCGACCAAGCCGGTCAGCGACCGTATCAAGACGGTGAAGTCCTCGATCATCTCCCGCCGCGCTTTCCTCGCGATGGATGCCCGCGAGATGAATAAGGCCGACGCCTTCGTCCGCGAGTTCGAGCGCCTCAATGGTGCCGACGATTCCAGCTCCCGCCGCCTCCGTGCGGAGTTCGCGGCGAAGAAGTCCGACCCGGCTTACCGCAGCGTCGATGAAATCTCCCCAGGCCTCCGGGCCAAGGACGACAAGGTTCAGGAGCTGCTCGTGAAGGGCCGCGCCCGCTACCTCTACGGCGACTACGCCGGCGCCCTCGACGCCTACCGCGAAATCCTCCAGTACCAGCCGAATAATTCCGAATCCAAGGCCTTCCAGGTTCGCATCCGCCAGCTCCTCGCTCAGAACTCGGGCCAGTGGAACCGCGGCGTCTCCAAGGGCAAGCTCCTCGAACTCCTCGACGAAAGCTGGAAGCTACCGGAAGTCTATAACCGTGAAGTCGGCCCCGTCGGCGGTATCGCTACCTCTGACCCGGTGCTGGATAAGCTCCGCGCGATCACCGTTCCGGAAATTAATATCCGCGACCTGCCATTCGACCGCGCCATCGCTCAGCTGACGATTGTCTCCCAGTCCTACGACAAGGAAAACAAGGGCGTGAACATGTTTGTCATCGACCCGGATCGCAAGAATCCGTCCGTCAACATGACGCTCCGTAACGTCACCCTCGAGAAGGCCATCGACCTCATCACTAAGCAGGTCAACTTCACTTACACAATCAACTCGGGTATCATCGAAATCCGTCCGGACTCCGGTTCGAACGACCTCGAAACCGAGTTCTTCCCGCTGAGTTCTGCGGCTGAAACCAAGATGACCGGTATCGGTACTGGCGCCCCGTCCGCTTCCACGGGCGGCACCCCCAGCCCATTCGGTGGCGCCACCGCTGGTGCGGGTGCGACCGACGCTAACCCTCGTAACGATGGCATTAAGAACTTCCTGACGCGCTCCGGTGTGTCGTTCGAAGTGACCGGTGCGGTCCTCAACTACGACGGTACGACCCTGATCGTGACCCAGAATCGCAAGAACCTGGAGCGCATCCGTAACATCCTCCGTCGTTACTCCGACATCAAGCAGGTCCACATTGAGTCCAAGTTCATCGAAGTCTCTGAGTCTTCCCTGAATGAGCTCACGACCAACCTGCGCCTGTCTAGGACCGTCGGCGGCGTCCAGACCATCCGCGCGCAGACGAACCTCCGTTCGGTCAATGACGTGTTCGGCTCCGCCACCGTCGCTAGCCCTGGCACCATCTCGGTGGCTGGCATTACCGGCACCACGATTGTTAACGGGAACCCCGTCACAATCACCCAGCCTCCCACCACGACCCCCATCGCAAACAACCCGCCGAGCTTTCCTACGGGTAACTTCGGTGGCCGCGAGCCGAACTTCGGTGGGGCTGCTGGTTGGAGCGGTGCTGCTGGTGCCTACAACGGCTTAATCGGCACGATTGGTTCCTACGACCTCTCGATCTTCCTTAAGGCCGTCGAGCAGAACAGCGGTTCCGACCTGATGTCCGCCCCGAGCCTCACCGTCCTCGACGGTAAGACCGCCATCATCAAGATCGCTCAGCTCCTTCGCTACCCGCAGTCCTATGGTGATACCCAGTCGAACGTGGGTTCGCAGGGCGGTGGCCAGCAGGGCGGCGGTTCCGCGGGTGTGACCATCACGGCCGGTACGCCTCAGGACTTCACCGTCCAGGAAGTCGGCGTGACCCTTGAAGTCACCCCGACTGTCGGCGCCGACGACTCGATTGCTCTTAACCTCAAGCCAAAGGTGACCGAATTCGAGGGCTTCGTTGAATACGGCGGCACCTCCGTCGCAATCTCCGGCTCCACGACTGTCACCATTCCTTCGGGCTTCTTCCAGCCGATCTTCACTACCCGTGAAGTTTCGACCGACGTCACCGTCTTCGATGGTGCTACGGTCGTCATCGGTGGTTTGACCCGCGAAGAAGTGAAGACCGTCAGCGACAAGGTCCCGGTCCTCGGCGACATCCCGCTCATCGGTGCGGCCTTCCGCTCCAGCGGTAAGTCCACAACCAAGAAGAACCTCACGGTCTTCGTGACGGCTAACCTCGTCTCCCCAGGTGGTGCGACCCTCCGTAGCAGCTACCCTGGCATGCGCGCTGGTTCGGTCTTCCAGAATCCAGTCGTTCTCTCCCCAGGTGGTGCTGTCTACCGCGAGCCGGTCGAAGCGACCCCGACGAACTCCTCGCCGCGTGAAGCCGCTCCGGCTGCTCCGGCTGGCCAGTAAGCTGAACTGAAGTTCGCCCTTCGCAGGCCCGCCTCTTGGCGGGCCTGCTTTTTTCTGGAAGCAATCGGCGAGTCGGAGACACTCACTCCCATGCGCTGGCTCCTTGTCGATGGTTTCAATCTAGTCTTCCGGAGCCATTTTGCGATGGAGCGCTCAAACCTCCGCCGGCAGTCTGATCAATTCCCGACGGGTGCCTTGCACGGTTGGATTAAGTCCCTGCAGGACCTGCGCGACGCCGAGAAGCCGGACCGTTGCGTCGTCTTCTTCGACCTCGGGGGCTCGGATCGGCACTTGGCGGTCCTCCCGGATTACAAAGGGCAGCGTGATGACACGCCGCCGGACATCATCCTGCAGTTGCCTGAGATCAAGAAGCTCACAGCGCTCTTGGGTTTTGCGGTGATCCAGGAACGCGGCGTCGAAGCCGACGACCTAATTGCCGCGGCCGTTCAGCGTTTGGCCGCCGCGGGAGATGAATGCATCATCGTGAGCGCCGATAAGGATTTCGGGCAATGCGTTGGTGCGCAGGTGCTGCAGCTCGCACCGCCACCCACCGCTAATCCCGCGCTCGGCTGGCGCCGCCTCGATGCGGCCGGCGTGGAAGCGAAGTTCGGCGTGCCTCCGACCTTGATCGCCGACTACCTCGCGCTGGTCGGAGATACCTCGGACAACATCCCTGGCCTCAAAGGCGTGGGCCCGAAGACGGCGGTGAAGTGGTTACAGCAATACGGTGGCTTGGAAGGGGTGCTGGGGGCGGTGGCGACCATCGAGCCGGCGCGCTTCCGTGAGCAGATTCAAGCCGACGCAGACCGTATCCGCTCCAACCTATCTCTCGTGCGTTTTAAGACCGACTTTGCCTTTGAGCCCGGCGATGTCTCCACGGAAGACGTCAGCGGCGTAGCGGCCTTTCTGGAGGCCATGGAGATGCATTCGACCTTACGACGCTATCAGGCGAAGCACGGCTTAACTGCGGGGCAGGAGAAGCCCTCCGAGCCCACGATACGGCCGCCTACGAGCCCCGCCAAGCCGGCGCCCGGTCCCGAGCAGGGCGAACTCTTCTAGGCACAAAAAAGCCCGCCGATTGGCGGGCTTCGTGTTTAGGCGGGAAGAACTCTTACGAGCTCTTCTTGTCCTTCTTGACGTCGAGCTTCGGGGCGTCGGTTGCTTCGGCGAGGGCCTGAGCAGCGGTGCCGTGGTTCTGAGCGACGTACGCCTTGAGTTCGTCCGGGGTGAGGGCGACCCAGAAGTGGGCTTCCAGCACGTCGAAGACGAGGTTATTGGTCACCACGCCGTAGGTCTTGCCCATGAACTCAGCGTTCTTGGTGAGGACGTCGGTCGCCTTAGCGAGCTCTTCCTTGATGCGGGCCTTAGCGGCTTCATCGGTGGCAGCCTGTTCGGCGGCACGGAGTTGGAGGATGGTGTTCTGCTGGACCTGAATCACTTCGATGCTGTTGTTGAGCACCGGAATGTGGTCACCGGTCACCTTGGAGAGGACGACCATCTTGGCGTTACCGCGGGCCTGGATGTCGGCTTCCTTAAACTCAGGGTTCTTGCGGAGCTCGGCGACCTGCTCGTCGGAGACGGGGGTCATAAGCTGGATGGCCGTGTTCTGGATGAAGTGCGGGCGGATGGCGACGGAGTCCACCTTGAAGCCGTACACCTTAGCGAAGATGTCGTCCTTCTGGTTGAAGTCGGCGAGTTCACCATCACGGAGCTTGGCGATGGCGTCCTTCTCACCGGTGGTGAGGGAGGTCTGGATGCGCTGGTTGAGCTCGAGGATACGACGAGCCTGAGCCGTCATCACGTTGAGGTCGTTGTTAAAGCGAGCCAGCGTGTCGGGGCTGCTGATCGTCACGAACTTAAGGAAGACCTTATTGTCGTGCTGGAGCAGGTTGTTGTCGACGCGAGGCGCCGGGGTTTCGGTAGCGGTGGTCATGGTGTGATTAGTTTTGGGGTAGGGGTAGAGGGGAATTACTTAGCTTTTTCTTCAGTCTTCGGGGCGTTAGCCTTATCGAGCTGGGCCTTTTCGGCTTCGGTGATCTGGACGAAGAGTTTGGCTTCGGCTGGGATGGTGCCGTTTTCGGAAGGGTAGTCGAAGTTGCGGGACTTCTTGAATTCTTCGGAGAGCTTGTTGACGCGCTCCTGGGTGGCCTTGACGGCTTCTTCGGCCTTCTTCTTATCTTCGTCGGTCTTCAGCTTAGGCTGGAGGTCGACGAGCTGCTGGAGCTGGGTCTTGGTCTCAGCGATCTGCTTGAGGAGGACCTGGAAGGTTTCGACTTCGACGGCACCAGCGATGGTGTCGCGGACGAGGAACTTCTTGTCTTCGACGGAAAGGACGGACTCAGGCTTGAAATCCTTCGCAGCGGAAACCTTGGTGAACTCGTCGTTGGAGAGAGGGGTCAGGAAGAGGATTTTCGTAGGGACGAGCTGGTAAGGGCGGAGGATGCTGAAGCCGCCGTAGAGCTTACCCATGGCTTCGTTATCGGCCTGGAGTTTAGCCTGCTTGGCAGCGATCTCGTGGCTGCGGGCTTCGCGTTCCGGGGTGGTCAGGGCGTTTTCCAGGAAGAGCTGGGAGCGCTTGAACTCCTCGACCTGCTGGCTGAGGATGCGGATGCGTTGCTGGAAGTTGACGAACTCCTGAGGGGAGGTCGCGGTCCAAACTTGGGCGAAGAACTTCTGGTCGGCCTTAGGGGCCTCGGCAGCAGTAGCAGCGGCAGCGGCAGCCTTGCCGACTTCGAGCGTCGGCTTTTGGTCGGCATCGGGCTTGGCGTCCTGAGCGTTCAAAGTGAGCGCCAAAGCGGCAATGAGGAAGGGAAACGGCTTCATAGTTTTGGGGAGAGAAGTTCAAACCTAAGGAATTAGGCACCCTCTGCCACAAAAAAACCCCGCTGTGAATTACTTGTGAATAGCTAAGGCCCGGTCGAAAATGGCAGGTAAATCTAAGGAATCTGCCTGCTTTTGAAACTCCTCGTCCGCTAAGACCGCCCGAACCTTAGGGTGGTCGATAAATCCGCTTAAGTCTTTGTTATTCAACAACTCACGAACTTTCTTATCCTCCCAGGCTTGGTAAAAGGACGGGTGGGTGGCTAGGCCCCGCATTTCCGGCATGGCCATCAGGCGCTTACGGGCCTCGGGATCGCCCATTAACATCCGGGTCTGGATAATCAGGCGTTTCTGCCGGTCGGGCAGGGGGGTCCAGTCCTTCAGCCAATAGGTTAGTGGGGTTTCGGCGATTTGATTCCGGGCCTGAATACACAGGTGGGTTTGAGCTGCTTGGGGCCCGCCGATGAGCTCTTGGAGCGAGGCGACGGTGGCCAACGCTAAGACCAAAAGGCTGAAATAGAGCAGGCCCGTCCAGCAGCCGACCATCGACCCGAGGACGGGGCTTTCGGCTTCATCCGTGCCTTCGGGGCGCTTCCCCATCCTCCAAGCCAGACCGTAAACTAGTAGGCCTGCCAGGCAGGTGATGCCGAGGACGCCGGCGGCACCGCGCATGAGCCAAGGAAAGGAAGTGCCGTGGAGTAATGAGTGCCCGAGCTCCGGCCCAAAGGCCCAACCGAAAGCGAGGCCCGCCGTGAGGGCGATGGGTCCAGCCAATTGCCGGAGTGGTCCGCGCTTATACCCCCGCCAAGCCCCGCGAGCCATGAGCAGGGCCAGCACCACGCCGGCCAGCCAGAGCATCCACGAAGACTCGGGGGGAGGCGTCGGCATCGTTAGCTTTCGCCGATGACCTTACGGATCGAACCTTCGCGCGCCTCAATACTTTCAGCTAACTTGAACTGCACGAGCGCGCGTCGTAAGTTATGGCCAGGGTAGCGGACCTTGAAATACACATCGCCCGCGACATGGTCCGCCAAGAAGCGAATCCCGAGTTCGAGGGGGATGAGGTGAATGCAGTCGTACAGGAATTTAAGCTCCGCCGGGCTTAGGAAGTCCTTAGCATGCGCGCGATAGCCGCGGTAGATCGCGGTAAAAAGGTCGAGGTCGAAGATGACACTCGCGAGGTCCGGTGCGTCTTCGCCGGCAGGATTACAGGCCGAGCGCGTCGCGTCACCGATGTCGTAATGGACCAGGCCTGGCTGCACGGTATCGAGGTCCACGATGCTCGTGCCGCGACCCGTGGCGGTATCGATCATGATGTTGCCGACCTTGGGGTCGCCGTGCGTGGTGCGGAGCTGTAATTCCCCTGATTTCAAAGCGTTTTCCAGCACGCTGCAGCGGCCGCGGCGTTCCTCGACAAAGCGCAGTGCCCGTTTGGCATCCGGGGAAGTCTGAACGCGTTCCTGGCCTTCCGGCGTGGCCACGGCCGCATCGAGTTTGGCCAGGTAGCCAGGCGTCACGTGGAAGCCGGGCAGGGCGTACCGGAGTTGATCGCAGGGCAGGTCGCTGACCATGCGATGGAAGTGACCCAAGACATAACCGGCTTCGAAGGCATGCTCAGGATTTTGCACCTTCTCGAAGGCCGTGGCGCTGGCGATCTGCGAGATGGCTCGCCAGATATCGCCGTTCGCGTCGGTGACCCAATCTTCGCCGCCCTTGGTCTGGATGATTTTCGGGAGCTGCCAGATGCGGTCCGCCCCGTCGGATTCGGCCTCCAGCTTGGCGTGGCAGTGATCGGTGAGGACGCGCATGTTTTGCATGATCGCCTCGGGGTCAGGAAAGACGGCCTTGCGGACGCGTTGTACGATGAAGCGCTGCTCCGAAAAAGTCGTCCGGAAGATGGCCAAATAGGTGTCGTTGACGTTGCCCGAGCCGTAGGGCTCGACCGTGACGAGCCTTCCTTGGACGTCGAATTGGCGGGCGATAAGGGCGGCACGCATAGGTTGCAGGGGCAATTTGCCCTGTTTTTCCGGAGAGGCGAGGGCATTCCGGTCACGCCAAGGCTTGATTTTCGGTTCGGCCTCCCCATGTTGAACAGTCCTCTGCGACGCCACCTTAGCTCAGCTGGTAGAGCATCTCATTCGTAATGAGAATGTCGCCGGTTCAAATCCGGCAGGTGGCTCCAGCGCAGGGGGCTTTTTTGTCCGACCGTTTGCCCGTCCGGACTTTTCTTCCACCCTCCACGTCATGAGCCGAGCCGAACATCCGCCCCGCAGCCGGGATCTCTCCCGACGCTACGACCGGAATTTCCGCGCCGACGACGCCTACCGCGCGACGCTGCCGGACATGCAGAACAAGGACGCCTCCCTGATCCAGGGGGCCAACGTCCCGATCCAGCACGTCGGCATCTCCGGCTTCCGCCTGCCGATGCTGGTCGTCACCCGCGACGGCAAGCCGCTTCCGCTCGAGTGCACGATCACCGGTTCGGTGTCCCTCGCGGCCGACCGTAAGGGCATCAACATGTCCCGCATCATGCGGACCTTCTACGAGTTCAAGGACCGCGTGCTTTCGCACGAGCTCCTCGAAGAAGTGCTCATCCGCTACAAGAAGGACCTCGACTGCAGCCGCGCCCGCATCCTCGTCGAGTTCCGCTACCCGATCCTGCAGAAGTCCCTCCGCTCAGGACTCGAAGGCTGGCAGTACTACCGCGCCGTGCTCGAAGGCACCATCGACGACCTCGACCGCCTCCGCCGCTACGTCCATTTCGACTTCGTCTATTCGTCCGCCTGCCCTTGCTCCGCCGAGTTGACGGAGCATGCCCGCGAAGAGCGCGACACCTACGGGATCCCGCACTCCCAGCGCTCCAAGGCCCGCGTCATCGCCGAGGTCTCCCCGGGTAAAGCCCTCTTCGTGGAAGACATGAAGGACCTCTGCCTCGCCAGCCTGCACACCGAGACCCAGGTCATGGTGAAGCGCGAAGATGAGCAGGCTTTTGCCGAGCTTAATGGTGCTTACTCTAAATTTGTCGAAGACGCGGCCCGCCTCGTCTTCGAGCAATTCGACCGCGATGCGCGCGTGCGCGACTTCGTCATCGCCTGCTCGCACCTAGAGTCCCTGCATTCCCATGACGCCGTTTCGGTGATCAATAAGGGGATGCCGAGCGGGCTCTCGGCCGATTTCAGCCAGTTCAGAGATTTAATCTGCTAGTTCTTTGGCGGCTTGCTCCTTCGTCGGCGGCCGCCTAGGTTCGTCTTTACGAGGGGGTAGCTCAGCTGGATTCAGAGCAGCAGCCTTCTAAGCCGCCGGTCGCGGGTTCGAGTCCCGCCCCCCTCGCCACTTTCCCCGCCCCATGTCCTCCCAGTCCTACCACCTCGCCGACCGCGGCCAGAGTCTAGGCACGTTGGATTACCAAGCAGTCCTCGTTGGTTTGGCCACGGGGCGCTTGTCGCCCGACACGCTTTCCTGGCAGGAAGGGGAAGCGGGTTGGGTGGCGCTTCGGCAGCGGCCGGAGTTCGCTAGTGGCGTGAGCGCCGTGGCTTCGCTGGAGCCACCGCCGCCCGCGCTGCCGTGGGAAGCACAAGTCACGCGCTGGAATTCCCGTCCGCAGTTCGCCACCCTGTGGGCGACGCTCAAGGCGGTCCTCTTTCGTCCGCAAGCCACGTTCACCGCCGCGGTTTCATCGGACAGTTTACGCGCCCCCATCCAGTGGCTGTTGTGGGCCAGCGTCGTCGCGGTGCTGGTTGGGTTTCCGTTGTGGAGTGTGCTGTTGAGCTTACGTCCAGCGTTGCTTGGGAAGTTTGGCATGCCGGAAACAGCGGCCCCCGCGATTTTCAACCTCACCTATTTCTTCCGGGCCTTGGCCCTTTATCCGCTGGCGGCCTTCGTGGGCACATTCGTCACCGCTTTCAGCGTACACGGGTTACTGCGGCTGTTCGGCGGCGGCCGAGCCGGTTGGCGCCGGACCTTCCGTACCTTAGCTTACGTCTTTGGTGCGATGTGCTTGGTCTTGGCGCTTCCGGTGACGGCCTGTGCCGTTCCGGTCTGGGGTTTTATCCTAGCCCTCTTGGCGCTGGGGTTTGCCCACCAAGAGCCGGCTTGGCGGGGGTTTCTCGCGGTGGGCTTGGTGGCTGCCGTCGGCTGTTGCTCAGGACTCATCGCGTCCTTCTGGTCTGTCGCCCGCAACTTCCCGCGCTGACTTTACCCTACGGGCTTGCAGGGCTCCCTCGCCTTGTCAGAAGTAATCTTATGCAAATCCACGTCGCGCGCCCACCCAATCAGCTCGGAGTCTTTAGCCAGGAGGAAGTCGCCGCTGGCCTGCAGTCGGGCCGCTTCCTGCCGACCGACCAAGCTTGGCGCGACGGGATGTCCGCTTGGACGCCGCTAAGCCAGTGGGCAGAGTTTAGCAGTGTAGTCGCTGCGGTGCCGGCCTCGCCCGTCGAAGCGGCGGTCGCGCCCTCGCAGGTACCTTGGGAGCAGGGTAAGAGCGCTGGGAGTTTCTTTGCCACCGTGAAGGCCGCGGTCTTCAGCCCGCGTGAGACCTTTGCCAACGCTCGGATGGAGTTCGGTGATTGGCTAATCTTTGCCTACATCGCGCAGCTAGTGGTTCTACCAGTCCGTTTACTCCAAGCCTTTGTGTTTGAAGATCCCACCGCCCAAATGGTGAATTTCTTAGAAAAATTTAAAGAGCCTACGCTCGAACCATTACTGGAAGCTTTGCGTAAGAACATCGCCGACGCCGATTTGCCCATCACGCAGTTCATAAAAGTTGGGTCGGTGTTCGGTAGCATCGCTATCGGACCGCTGATGGTGGCTTTATTCGGTGTAATCATCTGGGTGGGGTTATGGATCATGCGCCAGAAAGTCGATTGCGGTCGCGCCATCGGTGCCATGCTGATGGCGTCTTCTATCGCCTCTATTATTGTCATGCCCTTCAGCCTGCTCGGGTTTAATGTCATCCTCTTGTTCGGTCTCGGCTGCCTGCTCAGTGTTCCTTACCTCATCTTTTACCATCGTCTTCATGGTGCGGCCATTCAGCGGAGCGCATGGGTCTCGTTCGGTGCCCACCTCCTGTTCGGCCTAATCCTCGGCTGTTGTGGCTTTGCCTGTATGGCAGCTACACTCGGGCTCAGCTTAGGTCGCTGAACGACTGCCCTGTTTGGTGGTAACGGCTGAGGGTGGTTTCACGCCCGTCCATAGGCTTGCCGTATCCTCGTCGCCTGTCTAAGCGTGGGTTATGCAAATCCACGTTGCTCGCCCGCCCAATCAGCTCGGAGTCTTTAGCCAGGAGGAAGTCGCCGCTGGCCTGCAGGCCGGGCGTTTCCTGCCGACCGACCAAGGTTGGCGCGAAGGGATGTCCGCCTGGACGCCGTTAAGCCAATGGAGTGAGTTCGGTGGTCTCGGCGTGCCGTCTGCACCAGCCGAATTCGCACCGGCTGCGTCCGTTCAACCGATGCCTGCCTGGGAGCGCGGCTCCTCGATTGAAAATTTCTTCAGTACCATCAAGGACGTCGCCCTCAACCCGGTGCAGACGTTTGACAACCTCCCCGCCGAGGGCGGGCTCGGGCGTCCGTTGCTCTACAATTATCTGACGACTTTCCCAGCGCTTCTTCTACTCGCTGCGCTCTATGCCTTGATCTTGGCAGTGATGGGTGATGGAGTTCTGCAAGGCATCCGCGACGGTTCGACTGTGCCCCGTTTCCTGAAAGAGCTCTCCGTCGGAGGCTTCGTGGGACTCATGTTTGGGTTCGTCTTCTGCCTCGCCCTTTTCGCTCCACTGGCACTGTTTGTAAGCAGTGCTTTCACGTATTTCTTGCTCTTACCGTGGAGTCCGCGTGGTGGTTATGCTAGGAGTTTCCGGGCTAATGCCTACGTCAACGGGGCGTTCTTTCCGCTGACCTGCATCCCTTGCCTGAACTACGTGGCGGCCCCTTGGCAGATGGTTGTCAACGTCATCGCTTTGTCCCGCGTCCATCAAATCGCTTGGTGGAAGGTGTTGATTTCGGTCGTTGTGATTCCCTGTTGCCTTTGTTGCGGTGTTTACGCCGCCGTCCTCCTTCCCCTCCTAACAAGGATGCGTTGAGGTATAGGCTTTCCATCTAGCCATGCAAATCCACGTCGCGCGCCCTCCGACCCAGCTCGGAGTCTTTAGTCAGGAGGAAGTCGCCGCCGGCCTGCAGGCCGGGCGTTTCCTGCCGACCGACCAAGGTTGGCGCGAAGGGATGTCCGCCTGGACGCCGTTAAGCCAATGGAGTGAGTTCGGTGGTCTCGGCGTGCCGTCTGCACCAGCCGAATTCGCACCGGCTGCGTCCGTTCAACCGATGCCTGCCTGGGAGCGCGGCTCCTCGATTGAAAATTTCTTCAGTACCATCAAGGACGTCGCCCTCAACCCGGTGCAGACGTTTGACAACCTCCCCGCCGAGGGCGGGCTCGGGCGTCCGTTGCTCTACAATTATCTGACGACTTTCCCAGCGCTTCTTCTACTCGCTGCGCTCTATGCCTTGATCTTGGCAGTGATGGGTGATGGAGTTCTGCAAGGCATCCGCGACGGTTCGACTGTGCCCCGTTTCCTGAAAGAGCTCTCCGTCGGAGGCTTCGTGGGACTCATGTTTGGGTTCGTCTTCTGCCTCGCCCTTTTCGCTCCACTGGCACTGTTTGTAAGCAGTGCTTTCACGTATTTCTTGCTCTTACCGTGGAGTCCGCGTGGTGGTTATGCTAGGAGTTTCCGGGCTAATGCCTACGTCAACGGGGCGTTCTTTCCGCTGACCTGCATCCCTTGCCTGAACTACGTGGCGGCCCCTTGGCAGATGGTTGTCAACGTCATCGCTTTGTCCCGCGTCCATCAAATCGCTTGGTGGAAGGTGTTGATTTCGGTCGTTGTGATTCCCTGTTGCCTTTGTTGCGGTGTTTACGCCGCCGTCCTCCTTCCCCTCCTAACAAGGATGCGTTGAGGTATAGGCTTTCCATCTAGCCATGCAAATCCACGTCGCGCGCCCTCCGACCCAGCTCGGAGTCTTTAGCCAAGAGGAAGTCGCCGCCGGCCTGCAGTCGGGACGCTTCCTGCCGACCGACCAAGGTTGGCGCGAAGGGATGTCCGCCTGGACGCCGCTCAGTCAGTGGCTGGAGTTTGGTTCGCTTGGCATGCCGCCCGCACCATCCGAATTCGCACCGGCTGCGTCCGCCCAGCCGATGCCTGCCTGGGAGCGTGGCTCCTCGATCGGTAATTACTTTAGCACCATCAGGGACGTGGCCCTTAATCCGGTACAGACGTTCGATAGTCTGCCCACCGCAGGAGGTTGGGGCCGTGCTTTGTCCTTCAACTACCTCGCCATCGGTCCGGTCGTCCTGCTCGGCGTGCTTATCTTCGGTTTGCTCCTCGCCGTGGCGGGCGACGAGATCTTGGCGGATATGCGCGCCGACCAGAACCTCAACGCATGGACCCGCAACCTGTCGACGGGAGCCTATTTCGCTTTGGTCGCGGCGATCAGCGCCGGTTTCGCCCTCTTCGCCCCGCTCCTGAATTTTGTGTTTAGCGCCGCGACCCATGTACTCTTGCTTCCGTGGGGGCCGAAGGGCGGTTACACGGGTTGTTTCCGGGCGAATAGTTACGTCTCCGGCGGCTTCTTCTTGGCCGGTTTAATCCCCTTCGTCGGTTGCATCGTCCTCCCATGGCAGGTCGTCGTTAACGTCATCGCGCTGTCCCGCGTGCATCAGCTGGCTTGGTGGAAGGTCGCTATCTCCGTCGTGCTGATCCCGTTCGTTGTCTGCTGCGGAGGTCTCTTTGTGCTGGTCTTCGATTCCATGACGGGGGGAGGCGGCCCTTAAGTGAGAATTGGCATCGTCCGTCGGCCCGCCTTCCCTGGTGAACTCAACCACGAGTTCATCTGGCCAGCGGTGTTCCTCGGTGGCGCGCTGTTCGCGTGGGCGTGGTTCCAGACGGGCTGGTCGTTGCCACCGTGTATTTTCTACGAATACACCGGGCTGCCTTGCCTCGGCTGCGGCGGCACGCGTTGCGCCCGCCAGTTGGTACATCTAAACTTTTTAGAAGCGCTCAAGTTCCACCCAGGATTCTTCATCGTTGTGCTGAGCGGTGTCCTCTGGACGGCCTATGCCGCCGTTTTCTGGCTGCGCCGTGACACGTTGCGCCTGCGGTTGTCAGTCGATGACCGCGGTGAAAAGGTCCTGCGCTGGACGTTCATCGGTGTGCTGCTTGTCCACTGGGCTTGGCAGTGCTACTACCTGACTCGCTAACATGCGTCGGCTGCTGAAGCTCCTGGGTTGGTTGACGGTCGGTATCTGCGCGTGTCTCGCCGCTTTGCTGGTCGTCTATGGCTTGTCCGATCGCCCAGGGAAGATCGCCATCGAGCACCACGTCCTGAACGTCATCGATGGCGTCCGCGAAGATGGGATGACGCCGGATAGAGTCGTCGGAACGCTCGATAAGTTCGCCGACCAGACCGAGGTGGTGAAGGGTGATATCATCCCCGCGCCCGAGCCGGACAAGGATACCACGGCGCCGTACGGCGAACCGGCCGATCAGCGCGGCCTGAAGCTTTTCGTGAACAAGGGTTATAGCGTCGGGTACGACGATAGCCTCCCATCCCCGCGTTGGTCTTCTTACCGTGTCTTCCCGTATAAGGACGTGCACCTCGAACGGCCTTCGAGCTTTAAGAGCGACGTCCGTACCACCGCACGCGTGACGACTGCGGAGTTTGTGCGTTCGGGGTATGACCGCGGGCATCTTTCACCGAACTACGCGATCTCGGTCTGCTACGGCGAGGAGGCCCAAAAGGAAACCTTCCTGCTTTCGAATATCGTCCCGCAGCTGCACGCCCTCAACGCGGGCCTCTGGAAGGACCTTGAGCAGCGCATCGTGCGCCGTTACGTCGAGCGCTACGGTACGGTCTGGGTCCAGGTCGGCCCAGTCTTTACCGAGCCCTCCGCGCAGAAGGTCGGGCGTATCCCTGTGCCGGCCGCTTTCTGGATGGTCGTCTCGGAATACGATCAGGATCAACGTGGCCTTCGCGCCATCGCCTACCTTATCCCGCACGAAGAAACGTGGCGCGACCGTGAACTCACGCGCTACGTCGTGAGTATCCGGAAGGTCGAGGCCCTGACGGGCTTGGACTTTTTTCCGAAGTTAGCGAAGACGACGCAGGACCGACTCGAATCAACGCCCGCGCCCCGCGCGTGGTGATTTCGCCAAAGCAGCGCGGAGGTCGGTGGCTTGCATCAGTACAACGCAGTCGAGCCCATCAGCGGTCGGTAGCCAGAGCATCGGCAACTTCGGCCAAGCCTGGTGCATCGCGTCGCGGAGACCGCCGACTTCGATGACCAGCACGCCGTGCGGTTGCAGGAGTTCGGTGGCTTGCGCGAGTAGTTTGCGGATGACATCGAGCCCGTCCTTGCCGGAGACCAAGGAGTTCTTGGGCTCCTTCTTAAACTCCGCGGGCAGACGCCGGTAAATGCCTTCCGGCTCGTAGGGTGGGTTGCTGAGGATCAGGTCAAACTTCGGGCCGCCAAGCAGCGCCGTCATCGTATCCGTCTCGTGCAGCTTGATCCGCTTCGTCTCGCCGTGGTCCGCCACGTTGAGTTTCGCCACCGCGAGGGCGGGCGCCGAAAGGTCGGTCGCATCTACCTTCGCTTGCGGGAAACGCTTCGCGAGTAGGACGGCCAAGCAGCCGGAACCCGTGCACACATCGGCCACGCGCTTGACCTGCTCGCTGGGCGGCAGCCAGCGGGGGATGGCTTCGGGGATCAGCTCGACGAAGTAGGAACGCGGGACGATGACTCGTTCGTCGACGCGGAAGCGCAGGCCACCCAGCCAGGCTTCACCGACGAGGTAGGCCGTGGGGACCCGTTCGAAAACGCGGCGTTCGAGCAGGGCGAGGAACTTGGCCTTCTCGGCGGGCTTGAGGGCGCGCTCAAAGCACTGCGGGAGCTTTTCCCAAGCGAGACCAGTGGCGGCGCTCATCAAGGTCAGCGATTCCTCCTGCTCGTCGAGGAACCCTTGGCCGTAGGCCACGTCGGACGACTTCAGCAGCTTGTTTGCGAAACGCAGGTGATCACCGCCGGTGCGCAGACGCGCGGTCTGGGCCGGAGTAGGGCGCGAAGGTGCGCTCATCAGAGATTCGCCGTCCTCAGGTGAGGGGCGCAGCCGACCACAGTTCCTTCGGGGTGCGTTCGAAGAAGTCCTCGAGGTACTTCGTTGTGGCACCCCCTTGGCGGAAGACGGGGTCCTTCATGATCGCCCGGCACACAGGGATGGTGGTGTGGATGCCGCGGATGATGTACTCGCTGAGAGCGCGGTGCATGCGGTCGAGCGCCTTCTGGCGGTTGGCACCGACCGAAATCAGCTTAGCCACCATGGAATCGTAATTCGGCGGGATGGTGTAGCCCGAGTAGCAATGGGAGTCGACGCGGACGCCGTGGCCACCGGGTGTGTAATAGAGACCGATGGTGCCAGGGCTGGGCGTGAAGTTGCGGGCCGGGTCTTCGGCGTTAATCCGGCACTCGATGGCGTGGCCAGTGATCTTGATGTCCTTCTGGTTAAGCTCTAGCTTCTCACCGCAGGCGATGAGGATTTGGCGACGCACCAAGTCGATGTCAGTGACCTCTTCGGTCACGCCGTGTTCCACTTGGATACGGGTGTTCATCTCCATGAAGTAGTACTTTCCGTTGCGATCGACGAGGAACTCGATCGTGCCGGCGTTGTGGTAACCGATGGATTCGGTCAGACGGACGGCGACCTTACCCATCTCCTCGCGGAGCTTAGGGGTCAGGAACGGAGAGGGGGATTCTTCGATGAGCTTCTGGTGGCGGCGCTGCACGGAGCAATCGCGCTCACCGAGGTGGAGCACCTTGCCATGCTCGTCGGCCAGCATCTGGAACTCGATGTGGCGGGGCTGTTCGATATACTTCTCGATGTAGACGGAGCCGTTGCCGAAGGCCTTTTCGGCTTCGCTGCGGGCGCTGTCGAACTCCTTGGAAAAAGCGGCGGCATTGTGCACGATACGCATGCCCTTACCGCCGCCACCAGCGACGGCCTTAATGATGACGGGGAAGCCGATGCGTTGCGCTTCCTTGATGGCTTCCCGCTGGTTGTCGACGGGACCGTCGGAGCCAGGGACCGTGGGGACCTTGGCCTTCGCGGCGGTTTGGCGGGCCACGGCCTTATCGCCCATGAGGCGGATGGCTTCGGGGCGGGGACCGATGAACTTGATATTGGCGGTGGCGCACTTCTCGGCGAAGCCCGCGCGCTCGGAAAGGAAGCCGTAGCCCGGGTGGATGGCGTCGACGTTGGTGATCTCAGCAGCCGAGATGATACGGTCCTCGCGCAGGTACGAGTCCTTGCTGGGACCCGGCCCGATGCAGACAGCCTCGTCGGCCAGTTGGACGTGCAGGGACTGTTCGTCGGCCTGGGAGTAGACCGCGACGGTCTTAATGCCCAGCTCGCGACAAGCGCGGATGACGCGCAGGGCGATTTCGCCGCGATTGGCGATGAGGATTTTGTTCATGCTCGGAAATCGGTGATCAGCCGACCTTCACGCGGAAGAGGGGCTGGCCGAATTCGACCGAGGTTCCGCTCGCCACGAGGCATTCGACAATGGTGCCGGAGAGTTCGGACTGGATTTCGTTCATCACCTTCATGGCCTCGATAATGCAGACGACGCTTTCGGCCTTCACGGGCGAGCCCACGGCGACGAAGTTAGGCGAGTCCGGGGAGGGGGTAGAGTAGTAGGTACCGACCATCGGGGACGTGATGACCTTCATGTTGGGGTCGGCGGCCAAGGGGGCGGGGGCAGCGGCAGGGGCGGCAGCCACAGGCGCCGGGGCGGCGGCCACTGGAGCGGCGACCGGGGCGGGGGCAGCGGCACGTCCAGGCACGTCGCGCTTGATGCGCAGCTTGAATTCTTGGTCTTGGATTTCGAATTCGGAAAGGTCCGACTTCTTCATTAAATCCACGACTTGTTTGATCTTATTAAGGTCCAAGGGTATGTCCTCCGTGAGGGGGTGGACCAGACTGATACAGCGGGACGGGGGGGCAAATCAACCCTCATTCCAGCAAGGAGGGGGGTATTTTACCTAAAGTGCTGTCCTTCTTAGGGTTAAGTATGTCAGAAAGCTTCGGTAAAGCGCTGACTTCTGGGTCAGCGAGGGGGCCTTTTAGGCGCACTCGGGTGAGGCTCAGGAAGGCGCGGTTGATATTCAGGATGTCCAGGGGGTTAAACCCACCCTTCTTGGGTAGGGAGAAGTCCCCTTCGAACTCTAGGGTGGAGGCCTGCAGGTCAATTTCCCCAGCCATGGTCAAGCGGGCGTCAGGCCCTTTAATCACGAGGTCCGGGAAGTAGGCCCGCCCGCCCAAGCAGCCGAACTGGCCCGTGGCTTGGGTCAGGTCATAGGAAGTAGATTTGACTCCGAAGGCCTCGAGGAAGGTCGAGACCCCGCCCAAGAGCCGGACGCGTTTGAGTTCTGGGTCGACGAGATCGAAGCCCCCCCGGCCTTTGAGTAGGCGGGGCTCCTGGAGGTTGATGCTACCTGCGAACTGGAGGTCGAGCTTCCCCGGGGCACTCGGTGCTGTCGTCTTAGGGGGAGTCGGCTGGGTGGTGGCTTCCGCGGTCGGCTTGGGTGGGTTGATTTGCTCCATGAGCTTGGCGACCTTCTTCGGGTCGCAGCCCTTTAGCACGAGGGAGACCTGCGAATCCTTCAGGGGGTCGCCTCGCATGCCGAGCGTCGCTTGGCCATCCGCCAGCGCGAGCACGGCCTTGATCTGGAGGTCCCTCGGCTGGCTAAGCACGTCTAGGGTGAGCCCACGGCTTTCAATGCCCCAGGCAGAGAACGTCCCCGCGCAAGTCACGCGCGCTTTGATGTCCAGTTCTACGCCATTGGGTTGGATATCGAGGGTGAGTTCTTGGTCCGCGGGCAAGCGCAGGCCGCGCATGGCTTCACCCAAGTCCACCCCCGCACAGCGAGCCGCGACCCAGGGTTGGAGGTTGCCACGCGCCTGGATGAAGGGCCCCGCGACCGAATCTTTCTTCGTCCAATCCCAGGTCATCGTGCCATCGAGGAAGCCGTCATCCTTGCCGACGCCACTGAGGCGGTGCAGGCCGATCTTCGTGCCCTTGGCGTCGGCGTCGACGAGGATTTCAACGGAGCGGAACGGTGACTGCATGAGCGTGAAGTCCTGGAGTAAGACCCGGCCGCGGACCTCGCTCTTCTGGTCACCCCAATGGCTATGTACTTCGATGGTCGCGTACGGACGTTGCTTCGCCACACAGAGTTTCCAGAGGTTGATCCACCAATCGCCGAGTAACCGATCCAGCGCGGAGGGCTGGAGTTCGCCGCGCAGGCGCAAGGCAAAAGGACCGCCTGGGTCGAGGGAGCAATCGGCTTCACCGGCGACGCTCGCGAGGTGGCTGTCACGCAGCAGTAGCGCGAAAGGCGTCCGGTCCGGCACGAAGGAGAACTTGGTGCTAAAGGGAAGGTCTCGGGCTGGAGAAACCGCGCGCGGCGAGAGGCCGAGCACATCCAACCCGCTGAAGCTGACCTCGCCGTCGACTTGCCAGCTCGACGGGGTGCGCTGCGCATGGATATCGGCGAGGTTAAGCACCCCAGTGATTTCACCCGCTAAGGGGGCCAACGCCGTATCGAGCGCCGGCACCGCCCGGCGCAGGTCGACGGCGGTGATTTGTCCTTCGGGAATGCGGAGGGAAAATCCGTCCGGTTCGGTCGCCTTCGCCGCTGGCGTCCAGATGGCCAAGCCGTGGACGCTACTGGTGGTGGTGGCCGCGTCGAAGCGTGCGCGCAGGCTAGCTTGGCCGGTGGGTGAGAGGGTCTGCGCGAGTTTCGTGCGGAGGCTTAGGCCAGTGAATTGCGCCACGGACACATCGTCTAACGAGAGGTGGCCCTGCGTCTCGACGAGGCTACCAGCACCCGTTAACTGGAGGGTCAGTTGCCCCGCACGAATGTCTCGGAAGGAAAGATTTTTCGCGGTGATCCGTGTCTGCCAAGCCAGAAGTCCTCCTCGCGAGTTGAGCTTGAGCTCGCCCCGTGCGAGCATCTCGCGTGCCTGGATTAGGCCGAGCCCTTCTTGGGACCAGTCGTTGCCGAGGACCGCGTGACCACGCAGGTCGGCGCCGCCTTCGGCGTTACCAGAGGACGCTAAGTTGATCGAAGCCCCGCCCGAGCGTTCAGCAATCAGCAAAGTCTCTTCAATTTGGCGCAGGAGTTTAGCGGCTTGCTCAGGGATCCCTCCGGCGGCGGGCGTTCCGTCGCTCGCGGCGTCCCGCTGGAGTAGGGCAGACGGGAGTTCACCGTGGATGGAGGCGATAAATTTACCGGAGCGGGCGAGGAGCGACGACACCATTAACCAGCGTCCTTCGCGGCGCGCTTCCAGGCGAATGTCCTCGATGAGCAGTCGGCTTTGGCCGAGGCGCGAGACCGAGGCGGGACACCAGAGTTTTCCCCCGCGGAGGCGGACGCGCGTGGGGCTGACCCGGCCGGCGAGTAACTCGGGGAGACTCACGCCGACTTCGATGCGGGTGGCGGTGAAGATTTCGCCGGTCAGGCCGATGACCTCGAGCGAGACATCGTCGGCCGCCAACGATTGGTCGGGCAAGACCCAGAACTGCCGAGCTTGGAGGCGTAGGCCTTGTTCGGCCAAGCGCTTCGTCAAGGACTCCGTGAGGGTGCTCGGCAGCTGCACAGGACCGTCTAAAGACGCGAGCCAGAGGAGGGCTAGTTGAACGGGTAAGAGTAAGCTTAAACCAGTGATGACGAGCCCGCGCAGGAATTTACGAAACCCGGAGACTGCGGGGGCTTTCTTCATCGCCCATCCGACCCGAGCAGCGGGATAAGGATTTCGGCGAGGGAAGTTTCGAGCAGGAAGTCGTCGCCATCGCCTTCATCGCGCACGAGGACGGCGGTGCGGTTGAGCGGTGCCGTGCAAAGGTAGGTGCGGAAGGATTCGCTCGCGCCCGTGGCGCCGGCGGCGACTTGATCGGTGATGCGGAGTTCGTAGCGGAAGTCACCGGCGCCGATATCACGCGTTGGGAATTCCGTCGCGCGGACCTGCATGAGGGCCGTGGCGAGTCGACGACTGCTGGCTGGGTCGAGGCGACCGGTGCCCGCCCAATTGCCGTCGGGGCCGAGGCGGGCTTCGCCGATGACTTTACCGTCGGCTTTTTCGGTGAGCCGCAAGCCGGTGACTTTCGCGCCGGCCGCGAGCTCCGCGAGTTCGCGGTTACGCCAAGCCTTCGGGTCGACGGCGGCTTGGGCGTTACGCAAGAGGGAGATATCGCAGACCGCCGCCAGCGGAGACCCTTTTTGGTGGACCAGCAGGGAGCCTGGCGCAGCGGCGGAGGTGGGGGTGGCGAAGAACGAAAGGACAATCCGGTCGCCGCCGAATTCGACTTCGGCCTTATGTAATGGGTCGGCGGGAAGTTGGCCCGCAGGGACGAGTGTGGGGCTAGCGTTGGGTCCCGCGAGCGTCGCCCGCAGGCGCGTCAGCGAGGTCAGGAATTCTCGAATCAGCTTACCATCGGCTTCGCGCCGCTTGGTCGCCGTCGAGCCTGGGGCGACGGGGATTTCCCAGCGGGGTTCGGCCCCGGTTGCATCGAGGCGATGTAGTGTGATGAAGCGGCCGCCGGAGGTAATGGTCAGGCCGCTAGCGAGTTCAGGGTCGAAGTCGGCGGGGCGGGCGGAGGCGAGTGTGGCCTTCGGGTTTTCCCATTCAGTGAGGGCTTTGGTTTCAACGAGAAAGAGCGAAGCGTTGTCCTCCAGCTTGGCCCAGCGCTGAGCGGGTGCGCCCACCTTAGGCTTACCGATGAGCAAGACTTGTCGGCGCGAGTTCCCTTCCAGTCCCAGTCGAAGCTCTGGCGTGGCCAGCCCGGTTTCGCTTTCGTCGGCGTCGGCGAACTTCACGGCCCGGAGATTGGATAGGTCGGTGATAGCCTTGGTGGCCCGGTCTGGGTCGGCAAGGGCATCGAACGGGGCTTCAAAGCGCCATTCGGGTCCTTGATTCTTGCGACCTGGTCGGGTGCGTTCCTCGTAAGAGAGCGACGTCACGCTGTCACCGTCCTTCTGGCGTAGTCGGGCCGAAACCGTGCGCACCTCGAAGTCGGCAATCTCAAAGATTTTGTCGACGCGGTAACTCTCCGGTTTGGCTTCCAGCGCCGCCGCCATCGCATCGCCCAAGGGGATAATCCGGTTACCGTTCGCCGTCAGGAGGAAGAGTCGGCGGGTATCCTTATTTTCACCGATCTTTACTTCGAGCGTCGCGCCGGCATCGGAGGTCGTGCGGAGGATCCAGCGCGGTGCGGTGAGCCCATAGGTGGCGAGGCTACCGCCAGCGGCCTTAGTTTCAGCGGTCGCAAAGCCTTTGTCTCCGTCGATGAAACGAATCTCATCCAGCAGGCGTTGCACGGCCCAGAGGTTGGCCGGCCATTCAATGGGGGCGGTGATGCGCCAGGAGCTCGGGCGCTTTTCGAGGACAAGTTTCTGGCCAGACTCGGTTAGCTCGATCTTCGCAAGGGCCGCTGGGAAGAGGAGGTCTTGGCTGGCGGCCGTTTGGCGATGGGCGGAGGTCGCCCGCCAGACCAGGCCGAATGCGACGAGGTTGGCCAGAAGTAGGACAAGGGTGGTGCGGGCGATCCGCATGTGACCCTTAACTTCTGCGTCGCCAGACTGAAACCGCAAGCCCGACTAACAGGACCGCTAAGGGAATCCCTCCAAAGCGGAGCGCTAAGGCCCAGAAATCCGCCGCGGTCGCATTGACTTGATAGACGCCGGCGGCACGAGTCGGGAGGGAGATGGCGCGGTCGCGGTCCGAAAGCCAGGCGGCGCATTGGGTCACAAAGGCTTGGTTGCCACCGCGGTTCAGGCGGGCGTTGGAAACGAGGTCGGTGCTACCGATGACGATGAGGCGTCCGCCGATACTGCCCGTGCCCTTACGGATACCGGCGGCCCGTTCGGCGGCAGCGGCGATGCAGACCGGACCTGGGTGATCGCGGTCAGGGTCGAAGCGGATGGGGCGCTGCAAAGGGTCAGCCTCCCCCCAAGAGAGTATGGCACCGTTCCGGACGTTCGATGAGAAGACAAGCGGCGTCACGGAAAGCGTGCTGTCCGGGGTGCTACCTTCGTCAAAGCGTGCGGGGCGGGCGCGCGTGACCACCAGGGGAAGGTCCTGCTCGCGCAGCACGCGGGTCAAGGCGTGAATCTTCTCTGGGAGCATCCGGACGGCGATGTCGCCGTCGGCGGTCCGGCAAGAGGGGTCGTTTTCCTGCAGGAGGGCGTCCGGTGAGAAGATGGCCCATTCGGATAAGACCGCTTCGAGGCCATGCTCGCGGCCTGGCTCGAGGAAGACCAACACGCGGCCGTTCCGGTCATACAGGTAGCTGCGGAGACGTTCAGCCTCGGCGGCCGAGAAGGCCGCTTGTGGGCCAGCGATAAGGACCATCGTCGCATCGCGCGGGATTTCCGACGCCGTCGGTAGATCGAGTTCGCGGAGGACGAAGTTGCGGTTGCGTAATTGGCGAGAGAGTTGCGAAAGGCCGCGCAGGGGCGAGGTGTCGCTGAGCCCGAGTTCGCCATGCCCACGGGTAACGTAGCAGATGGCTGGCCGGTCTTCGGTGACTTCGAGTAAGGCCGAGGTGACCGCTTCTTCGCCGCGAAAGCTGGCGACTTTGGTGGCGTTGCTATCGACGAGCTCGGCGAGGGTGACGAACTTGGCGCGCGTCCCGCAGGTGAGGATTAGCCCGATATTACGGCCCGGCGGGCCATGCCGGGCCGCGACTTCCGACAGCAGCTCTTGGTTGAGGCCGTTGCTGACTTGCAGGATATTGAACCATTCGCTGCCCGTGTTCGAAGCTTCCAGTTTATAGGCTTCGAGTAGCTTGATGAGTTGGCTCCGCAGGCCGGCGTCGCCTTCGCTGAAGTTATCCGAGAGCACCAAGGCGCGGACCCAATTACGGTTCTGCTTATCGCCAATCGGGCTCTTCCGACCCGCAACGCGGACCGTTTCGGCGGACTCCGCCGCCAATGAATGCCGGTTATCCCAGGTGAGGTCTTGGCGGAAGCGGAACTCGGTTTGCGAGGCGAGGTAGTTGACCGTCACGGCCAAGCCGATGGCGAGCAAAGCTTGGGTCAGCCGGTTGAAGCGGCGGATCGGGCGAACGGCGCCGAAATCATCACGGGGCGGAGCCATCTTATTCTTGGCCCTCCACGGCGAGTACGGCTAACCCGAGCGAGAGCATCATGCCAGTGACATAGAGCACGAGCGGTCGGGAATCGAGGATGCCCCCGGCAAAATCCTGGAGGTGCCCAAAGGTGCGTAGGTGTGCGGCGGGTTCGCGGAGCCAACCCAGCCACGACCAGCTTTCGATGGGTAATGAATCCATCGCACCGCCGATGGCGGTGAGGCCGAGGAGGCAGATGAACGTCAGTAGGGCCGCCAGAGCCGAGCTCCGCGTGAGGCAGCTGCAGAGGATGCCGAGGGCGACGTGGAGCAGGCCGCTCACTAACACGAAGCAGAGTCCGCCGAACAGCGTGGCAGGATCGCTGAGGCGTTGATCGCCGCCCGTCCCGAGGCGGGCGTGGACAATCCATGGAAAGACGAGGAAGGCGCACCAGAACACCGCCCACGTGAGCCAAGCGGCCAAGAACTTTGCCCACACGATAGCCGCGGTGCTGGCGGGCGTCGTGAGGAGGGCGGACAAGGTGCCGCTCCGCCGTTCTTCAGCGAAACTACGCATGGTGAGTAGCGGCAGGACACAGAGCAGCGGAAGCCAGAAGAGGCGGAAGGTGGCTTCGACGGGCGTCCATGGTTGCGGCGCTCGGCTGCATTCCAGCAAGGCGAAGAAGTGGATACCGCCCATGAGCGCTAGGAATAGCGCCGCCGAAGCCCAGGTATTGCCAGAGAGTAGGGCGGTGCGCAGTTCGTGCGCCAAGAGCGTGCGGAAGTGTCGCATGTTTAGGAACGGCGGCCCTCCGCTGGGGTGCGTCGCGTGGCGGCGAGGAAGATGTCTTCGAGGCCGTAGCGTTCTTCGGCAATCTCGCGCAGTGGGAGGCCGGCACTGAGGAGCGTCGTGGCGAGGGTCTCGCGCGCTGGCGATTGTGCCGGGAGCACGACGCGGTAACGCGTCCAGCCGAGGTCGGTGGCGACGCCGTCCTCGACGGTGGCGGCGGGTTCGACCGCCGTGCAGAGCGCAGCCAGTTCCGCTTGGCTGGCCTTAGTCACCACGGTAAAGCCCGCGTGCGGTAGGAGTTCGCGCCGGAGGTCATCCGTGCGGCCTTGGGCCACGAGTCGGCCCCGGTTAATGATGACGACCTTGTCACAGACCTGTTCGACTTCGTGTAAGATGTGACTCGAGATGAGCACCGCCATCTGACCGCGGAGCGAGCGAATGAGGTCGCGGATGCCGAGGATTTGGTGCGGGTCTAGGCCGATGGTAGGTTCGTCCAAGATGACGACCTTGGGTTGGGCCAAGAGCGCGTCCGCAATACCGACGCGTTGGCGGAAGCCTTTAGAGAGTTGGCCGATGAGGCGACCGGAAGCCCGCCGCACGAGGTCACAGTCTTCCATCACTTGGTTGACGCGGGCGTCGACTTTGCCGGCGTCGACATCTTTGAGGCGTGCCCGCAGGCGTAGGTATTCTTCAACGCGCAGGTCTTCAGGGAGCGGGTTATTCTCCGGCATATACGCCATGTGGCGTTTGGCTTCGGCGGGATTGAGCGCGACCGAGACGCCCCAGATGGAGGCGCATCCCGACGTGCCCGCCATCGTACCCGAGAGGATCCGCATCGTGGTCGACTTGCCAGCGCCGTTGGGTCCGAGGAACCCAACGACTTCGCCGGGGGCCACGGAGAAGGTGAGGTCTTCGATCGCCGTCAGCGAACCGTAGCGCTTAGTCAGGCGTTCAGCCGCCACGGCGGCCTCCGGCTGCGGCGCGACGTCGCTCATCGAAACTTACTTACCCGCGGGGAGCGCGGGTGGGACGCTCACGGGGGTGAGCAGCGAAGGTTCGGAACGGACGAGCCAGCTTTTATCGGAGGCCCAGACATGGTTAGGCTTCAAGCGCTTGTCCATGAGGTTAACCCACTTGGCGGCGGTGGCGCTATCGCCCTTGGCGAGAGCGAGGTTGGCGAGGACGTACATGGCATAGCCACGCAGGGTGTCCGGGGCGGAATTGTCTTCGGCGACGGCGACGATGCCGGCCTCAGCGTCGGCTTGACCGAGCTCTTGGCGAGTGAGGGCCGCGTATAGGCGAGCCCGGGTGGCGATGGCCTTCGCGGCTTTCACATCACCGACGACGGCCTTCCCGGCGGCGTCGTAGGCCTTGGCGGCGTCTTCAAGTTTGTTAGCCTTGCGGAGGTCGTCAGCGACTTCCAGGAGGGCGACGGCGGCGAGAGGTTCACCCGGGTGGGCCGCAGCGAAAGCTCGGCGGGCATCCGCATCGGTGCAGGCCACATAGGCTTGGCCGAGTTCTGCGCGCTTCGATTCCTGCCAGAAATGGAAGCCAATGGCGCCGATAATGGCCAAGACGACCGCGGTCGTCCCGCGGACGATGAGGTTCTTGTTACGTTCCCAGAACAGCCACAGGCGGTCTTCCGCATCGGCGTTTGCAAAGTCTTCGTCTACGACCACGAGATTACGGTCATCGTCGCTCGGGGGACGCTTTTTGGAGCTGTCTTCGGCCATGGGGGTTCAACCCTTACCAATGCCTGCCCAGTGTCAACCCCCGCCTCCCCCCGTTGCTCCGGGCTTGTGCCAGTCCGCCAGACGCTAACAATGGGGCTTCATGAGCGCTTCCGCCTCCGTCCTTTCTGCCCTCAAGACGGCCAAAGCCAAGGGCCAGCTTTCCGCGGCCTCCTTGGCTAATGCCGCTGGCTGGCTTGAATCCGGGGCCCTCCCCCCGACCGCGGTGGAAGCCTTAGCCGACTTGGTGGCCCAAGGGGCCTGGGCTGAATTAGAAGATCGTTTCTATAAGGGTATCGCTTTTGGCACCGGGGGCATGCGCGGCCGCACGGTCGGCCGAGTCAGCGCCGCCAATGAACTCGACGCTGCTGGTTTGCCCATCCGGGCCGCGGTCGGCTCAGCTTGCCTAAACGACTTTAACGTCCTTCGCGCCGGCCTGGGCCTCTGGCGTCAGGCCTCCGCTCAGAACCCCACCCCCCGGCTCGTAGTCGCCCACGATGTCCGGCATTTCTCCCGCCACTTCGCGGAGCTGCTGGCCTCCGCTTGGACCCAGCTGGGTGGTGAGGCTTACCTCTTCGCCGACGCCCGCTCCACGCCGCAATTGAGCTTCACGGTCCGTCATCTCGGTGCCCACGCCGGTGTGGTCATTACGGCCAGCCATAACCCTTCACACGATAACGGCTTTAAGTGCTGTCTCGCCACTGGCGGGCAGGTCACGCCGCCCGATGACGTCGCGATTGTTGAACAGGTCGGCCAGATCAGCTTGGCCGACGTCGAGCCTTACCTTGAAAAGAATCTCGCGGGTGTTTTGACCGTTCCAGCCGATGCGGAAGATGCCTACCTGGCTCGCCTCGCCGCCTTGGTCGTCGACCCGGAAGTACTCTCCCGCCACGCCCCCAAGGTCGTCTTCACTAATCTCCATGGTACGGGCGACGTCATGGTAATCCCGGCCCTCCGTCGGGTCGGCCTCGACCCGTTTGTGGTCGATGAGCAACGCGAGCACGACGGCCGCTTCCCGACGGTGCCTTCGCCCAACCCCGAAAGCCCAGCGGCGTTCGTCCTCGCGCTCAAGCACGCCGAAGAAATTGCTGCCGACTTAGTCTTGGCGACCGATCCCGATTCGGATCGCGTCGGCGTGGCTTGTCCGCTGCCCAAGGGCGGGTATCGCCTCCTGACGGGTAATGAAGTCGCGGCCCTGCTGACGGAGTTTCGGATCTCGTCACTCAAGGATGCCGGCATCTTGCCCGCGGCCGGAACCGATGCCGCCGTCGTGGTTAAATCTCTGGTGACGACCCCGCTCGTTCAGGCCATCTGCGACCGTCATGGCATCCGTTGCGTCGAGACTTTAGTTGGCTTCAAGTGGATTGCGCGAAAGCTCGAACGCTGGGCGAGTAAACTCGCCGCCGGTGCGGGCACCGAGGCGCCCGCTCTGCCGCTGCATCGGCGCGCCCCGCTCGCGTTACGGCACTCCTCACTCTTCCTCTTGGGTGCCGAAGAGAGCTACGGTTACCTCGCCGATGACGCCGTTCGCGACAAGGACGCCAATGCGACTGTGGTGATGCTCTGCGAGTTCGCGGCCGTCCTGCGCTCGCGCGGGCGCACGCTACTCGATGCCCTCGACGCCCTGCACCTCGTGCATGGGGCTCACCACGAAGATCTCCTGAACCTTTCGTTTGAAGGCGCTGAAGGCGCTGCTGCCATCCGGCGCATCGTCTCCACGTGGCGCGCGCACCCGCCCAAAGAAATCGACGGGGTTAAGGTCGCACGCGTGACCGACTTCGAGCGCGATGAAGTCCTCGACGCCGAAGGCGAGCGCGTGCCCAAGGAAGAATTCATCATGGCTGAGCTGGCGGATGGGCGCCGCCTAGCGGTCCGGGCGTCGGGTACGGAACCGAAGGTGAAATTCTATTCGTTCGCCGCTGCTAAGGCTGAAGACGCGGATGACCTCGGGGCCGCGCGTGAACGGGCCAAGCGGTCGGCCCTCGCCTTGCGCGCTTGGCTCGAAACCGACGCGCGCAAGCGCGCCCAAGCTTAATGAAAACATTCCTGACCTGTCTCGCGTTAGCCCTCGGCGGTTGCGCCATCCCGAAGAACGACCCGTCGTTCGTGGCGGAGAAGAGCCCTGCTGCGGCTGCCTTAGCTGGCGAGGCACCCACGGAAGGTAAGCTGGGCGAGCGTATCAAGGCGGCCAACGCCAAGAACGACCAACGACTGCTTGATGGCGATTGGCGCGCGGTGCAACCCGCCGTTGGCCCCAAGCCTTAAGCGTTTATCGCCCGACTGGGTCGGCGGTGAGCTTCATCCGAAAGTGTCGTTCGAAATAAACCTCCAACGCATCGGCCAAGGCTAGGGCGGTGGCGGCGCGGTGTTCGGCCGTGTCGCGCATCTGCACCGGCACTTCCAGTTGGATGCCGTCAAGCTGTGCCTTGTCGCGCGAACCATGTGCCACGATGTCGTACGCGCCGTTGAAGTAGGGCTCTCCAGCGGCCAGCGTTTGCTTCGGGGAGGGCACGGCGGCGAGGCCGCGGGCTTCAAGCAGGCCACCGAGGCTGGTCTGGCCGCGGACAAGTTCGGCGAAGCCAGTCGGGGTGAGGCGCCCGAGTTGACGAATTGAACTCCGCGCCCGCACGGTCTCGTCGGTATCCAGTTCGTGGTCGGTCAACTTCAGGTCCGCGGGTTTCAGGAGGTAGCCGATTTCGATTCGCTTGTTCGGGTGCGCATGCGAGTGGATGTCGAGGTAGAGCCCGTGCGGGGTTTGCGCGAGGACGCTTTGCTCCGCGGTGTCGATGAAGCCATGGAATTCCTGCCAGGCCTGGATGGCCTTGGGGTGGCCTTGGGTCGCGACGGCTAACTCACGGTTGCAATCCACTTTCCTCCGCGAGATTTCGCAGACGATGAGGTGCGGGGCGCGGCCAAACTTCTTAATCAAGGCCGCGCGGATGGCTTCGGCGAGGGCCCGAGAGTAGGTGTCGCGGACGGTGACGCCTTCGGTGCGTTCAGGAATGTCCAGCGGCATGACCGCGCCGTCATGTGGGACGGAAATCACAATCGGTAAGGTGCCTGGCCAGTATTTGATGTAGCCCGAGGTGCTGACCCGAGGGGCACTGGGCGCTACGCTCGGCGCCGTTTCGGTGGTAGGACTGGCTGCCCGTTGCCCGCAGCCTACCAGTCCCCAGCCAGTGAGCAGAATGAAGAGCAGGCGGGTCATGGTTAGGCGCCTTATCTGGGCTCGCTCGCGTTAAGCGACGGCGCCGCCAGCGAGGAGCGCGCGAACGGCGGCTGCTTCGGGGACATCGTCGGCCGTGCTGGCTGCACCGATACCTTCCTGGAGAACAAAACGGAGCTTGCCGCCGCGGACCTTCTTATCGCGACGCATCGCCTCCAGCATGCGTTCGAGCGGTAGGCTCGTATGCAGGCGGGTGGGCAGCTGGTGCGCGGCCAGCGTGTGGGCCACGTCGTCTGCTTCGGCCGCGGTGCACCGGCCGAGTTCCGCTGAGAGGCGCGCGGCCATGACTAGGCCAATGGCGACGGCTTCACCGTGCAGGTAGGTGCCGTAACCAGCGATGGCTTCCACCGCATGGCCGAAAGTGTGTCCGAGGTTGAGCAACGCGCGGCCACCATGGGTGCTGGTTTCGCGTTCATCGCCGGCCACGACGCCCGCCTTGATCTCGACGCAGCGACGGATAATGCGCGGGAGGAGCGGGTGATTCCAAGCCAAGGGCGCGTTGGTTTGCAGTTCGGTGAACAGGGCACGGTCGGCGATGAGCCCGTGCTTAATGACTTCCGCCATGCCAGCCGCGAATTCGCGAGCGGGCAAGGTGGAGAGCAAAGCCGTGTCGGCAAAGACCGCGGTCGGTTGATGAAAATTACCGACGAGGTTTTTGCCGGCGGCGAGGTTGATGCCCGTCTTCCCGCCCACCGAGCTATCGACCATTGCCAAGAGCGTCGTCGGGACTTGATAGAAATCGATACCCCGTTGGTAGGAGGCAGCCGCAAAACCAGCGAGGTCACCGACCACGCCGCCGCCGACCGCGAAGAGTGCCCCGTCACGGGCGACGCGGTGTTCCGCGAGAAAATCCCAGACCCGGGCGAGTTCGGCCGCGGACTTAGCCTTCTCGCCGTCGGTCGTCGTGACATAGACCGGCATGCGTTGTTGCAGGGCTTGCAGGAGTTCCGGACGGGCTGCGACGATGGCAGGAGAGGTCACGGCTACGCAGCGGGCCCCCTGGGCAAGGCGTTGCTCAGCGGCCGCTAAGGCTTCGGCGAAGACGCCGGTCCCAATCCGCACCGGATAGGCGCGCGAGCCGAGTTCCACTGTGACGCTTTCAGCCGACATGAGCCAACCCTGATACCTTCACGTCCCAGTGGCAAGCCAACCTCACTCGCCGAGGCCGACCACCGAGCGGGCATAGGCCCGTTTATCGAAGGCCTGCAGGTCCTCGGGCTTTTCGCCGACACCGATGAAGCGGACGGGCACGTCGAGCTCCCGGACGATGGCGACCAACGCCCCGCCGCGGGCGGAGCCATCCAGTTTTGTGACGATTAGCCCGGTGAGACCAACGGCTTCATGGAAGACCTTGGCTTGTTCGAGCGAGTTGGCACCGAGTGAGCCATCGATGACGAGCCACTTCTCGTGTGGTGCGTCGGGCAAAGCCTTGTGGACCACGCGCACGACCTTGCGGAGTTCTTCAAGGAGGTGCGCCTTCGTGTGTAGTCGGCCAGCCGTGTCTAAAATCGCAAAGTCAACGCCCCGAGCAGTGGCCGCTTTAACGGCGTCGAACGCCACTGCGGCAGGGTCGGCTCCGGAGGCTCCACCGACGACTTCGGTGTCGAGGCGTGCGGCCCAGGTCGCCAACTGTTCGCCGGCGGCGGCGCGGAAAGTATCGCAGGCACCGAGTAATCCGCGCTGGCCTTGTTGCTTCCAAAGTGAAACCAGTTTTGCCGCGGTCGTCGTCTTGCCCGCGCCATTGACGCCCAGTAATAGGATGACGATTGGTTTGCGGTCGGTGGGCATTGTCCAAGCCCCGCTTGTGCCGAGGGCCTTTTCGAGGACGGCGGCGGCGGCTTCGGCCGGGCCGGCCTTGCGCAGGCCAGCGTCAGACTTCCAAGCTGCCTTGGCGGCGGCAACGGCTTCATCGGCGGTGGCGGGACCGAAGTCGCCGAGGATTAAACGCTCGCGCAGTTCTTCAGCGGCTTGGTCGTCCATGGGACGGGCCAAGAGATTGGCGACCGCTTCCGCGGTGCGGCTCAACCCGGCTTTTAGCCTCTCGAAGAAACCACCCGCCATGGCCTTAGGCCCCTTCGGCCTTACGGGGATCGCGGCCCAGCGTCGCCGCGTAGCGGTCGAGGATGCCGTTGACGAAGCGCTTGGATTCGTCGGTGGAGAAGACCTTGGCGATATCGATCGCCTCGTTCATCGTCACGACCGGCGGGATATCGGTACGACGCATGAGTTCAAAGATGGCGAGGCGGAGCGTGGCGAGGTCGACCTTCGCGACGCGTTCAAAGGCCCAATTTTGGGCGAAGCGCACGATGACCTCGTCAATGAGGGCTTGGTCGCGGATGACCCCATGGATCAGCTCTTCAGCGAAGGCGTAATACTCGCGGGGTTGGGACTGTTCGCCAAAGAAGTCATACAGCGCCGTGACGATGTCGCCCTGGCGTTGGACTTCCCAGGAATAGAGGAACTGCATCGCGGCGACGCGGCTATCGCGGCGGCGGTTGCGCTTGGCGGGGGCTTCGCCGGGGACGGGCTCGACGGCGGCGATGGGGTCCTCGGGGGCGACCACGGCGATTTCAATCCCAGCGGGTAGGTTGATACGACGGAGTGCATCAATCGTCTGCGGCTTCGACTCGATGATTTCGAGGAGGCGGTGATGGCAACGGAGCTCGTCGTAGGAGCTGGACGAACGCAGTGCTTCGACCGTGGAAGGCAGGGGCAGCGGGCCGAGCGCGCGGACGCCCGTGGCGGTGACGCTGTGGGCCACATCGGCCGCCGCTTGGTCGGCGAGACGGAAGTCAGGCCCCTTAATGCGGATGCGGATCCGGGTGCGGGCCGGAGAATGCGAGTCGGTATCCATCAGTTCTGGGCAAAGGGTTCGTGGCCGCCGTTTTTAGCGCGTTCTTCCGCTTCGACTTGGTCGAGGCGCTCGCCGAGCTGGAGGCGGTGTTGGGCCATGATTAGGGCGGCTTGGGCGAATTCCATCCCGCGGTCGAGGGCGCCCGTGCAGCGCTCTTCGGCTTGGTGGCGGGTGTTGGTGACGATGATGCCGTTGATGACGGGGACCTCCGAGCGGAGAGCGACGTCCTGCATCGCCTTGGCGGTCGAGTGGGCGATGATCTCGTGGTGAGGGGTGTCGCCGGCAATGACCACGCCGAGGCCGATAATGCAGTCGTAGTCACCCGACAGCGCGAGCATGTTGGTGGCGTAAGGAATCTCGCCCGAACCTGGCACCATGAGGAGCCGGAGATTAGCTTCTTTCACACCGCCAGCGGTGAGGCCCTTGGTTGTCCGTTTCACTAAAGCATCCACAAGGGCCTGATTGTAAGAGGCGGCCACGATGGCGATGAGCAGGTCGGTACCATCGACCTTTTCGTAGTGGGGCTTATCTTGGCTCATAGCGGTGGAAGAACGGAAGGCTGATGCAAGGGTTTCCGCCCTTGCGTTCAAGAGGAAACGCCAGAACCGCCTAGAAGGGTACCTGTTCGACGATTTCCAGCCCGTAACCGCCTAATCCGACGACTTTCCGACTATTATTCGTGATGAGACGAATCTGGCGGAGGCCGATATGGGAAAGAATCTGAGCGCCGATACCGTAGTCGCGCGAGTCCATGGTGCTGAGACGAATGCCTTCGGCATCGGCTTTGACGCCGCCACCTGGCTGGGCCACGTGGACGATGACGCCGGTGCCAGCCTGGGCGACAGCGGCAAAGCTGGCGGCGAGGGAGTCGCCTGCCCCAAAGGCTTCGCCACGGAAGAGGTCGCCTAGCAGGTTTTCGCGTTGGACGCGGACGAGCGTCGGCGCGTTGGTTGGCTGGCCAAGCACGAAGGCCAGGTGCTGGCGGCCGTCGGGGAGCGAGCGGTAGACGCGGAGTTGGAATTCGCCCCAAGCGGAGTGAAAGGGGCTTTCGGCGATGAGTTCGACCAGGCGTTCCCGGCGATGGCGAAATTCGATGAGCTGCGCGATGGAGACCATGCGGAGCCCAAAGCGCTGCTTGAGTTCAATGAGTTCCGGCAGGCGTGCCATCGAGCCATCCTCATTGAGAATCTCGCAGATGACGCCACTTGGGTGCAGGCCCGCGAGCGAAGCTAGGTCAACGGCGGCTTCGGTGTGGCCAGCGCGCTGGAGTACGCCGCCGGGGCGCGCCATCAGCGGGAAGATATGTCCAGGCTGGACGAGTTGTTCCGGCTTAGAGTTTGGGTCAGCGAGGATGGCGATGGTCTTAGCGCGGTCGTAGGCGCTGATCCCCGTCGAGATACCTTCGGCCGCGTCGACCGAGACGGCAAACGCCGTGCGTTGCGATTCACGGTTCTCGGGCACCATTTGGGAGATGCCTAGGCGGCGGAGCTGATGCTCGACCGTTGGCACGCAGATGAGCCCACGCGCGTGGCGAATCATCATATTAACCGCCTCCGGCGTGACCTTGGCGGCCGCCATCACGAAGTCGCCTTCGTTCTCACGGTTCTCGTCATCGGTCACAATGACGAGCTTCCCCGCGGCGATGTCCGCGAGGGCTGCCTCGATGCTGTCAAAGGGCTCGTCCATGAAACGGTGAGGTTCGAAGGTGACGAGTCCGCCCGCTGGTGCAAGCGGGGAGATGCAGGGTCACTGGGCAAAAACCTGACTACGGCCCTTATTTTGCCGCTTCGACCTTCGTGGGGGCTTCGACCTTGGCCTTCGCGGGAGTCTTGGCTTTAGCCTTGGCGGCCACGGTCGGGGTGGGGGCGGACTTCATGGCTTCCGCGATTTGTGCACTCGTCTCTTTCCAGGTCATTTTAGGTTCCGCTTTAGCACTCCAGAGGCTGAAATTACGGAAGGTGGCTGACTGGCCGGCGCAGGTGAGGCCAGGGCTAGCTTTTTCGGTCTTAAAGAGTTCGTCCCGCCCGAAGCCGCTGAATTTCCCATCGATAGTGGTGACCATCGTGTCGCCGACCATCTCGAGGATAACGCGGTGCCACGTGCCGGCCGTAAATTTCTCGGCTTGGTTAAGGAAGACGACGGCTTTGTCAGGACCATCGTGATCATGGTCATCGCGCTGTACGCGGAAGGCGGCGGGGGTAATCAGGACGCGCGCCATATGTTCTTTGGCGTCATTGATGCTGAGCGAAATCGACTTGGCGCCATCGAGACGAAAATCGAAGGCGATAATGAAGTCGCCTAACTTCTGGTTGAGGCGTCCCGCGGCGCCGTGATTATCCGCAGGGAGCTCCTCGACTTTGATGCCTTCGGCGGTGCGCACCCATTTGCCCTTAGCGATTTTCCACTCGGCGGCCTTCGATTCTAGAGTGAGGCCATCGCTGAGTAACTCCTTGTCTGGTTGGGCTAAGAGTGTGGCAGGGGCATCGCCCGCGTGGAGCGGGAGCGAACTAAGGGCGAGGAGGGTCCAGAAGAGGCGCATGGTTTATTTCTTAGGTTTTTCGAGTGGCTTTGGGAGTGTGCCCTTCTTGGCGGCCCAGGTCGGCTTGGGTTCGGCCTTGGCCGTCCAGAGGCGAAAGTTGCGGACGGAGGCGAAGGTGCCGTCGATATGGAAGCCGGGGTTGGCACGGATTTCCTTCAAGTAGGCCGGGTCGCTGCCCCAGCCACTGATTTTACCGTCCACGGTCAGCACGATGGTATCACCGACCATTTCAAAGACGACCGTGTGCCAAGTGGCCGCGTCGATGGACGTGGGCTGGGTGAAGAGCGTGTACGCTTTCTCCGGGCCGTTGCCATCGTAGTCGTCGCGACGGAGGCTGACATACGTTGGAGCGATGATGACGCGGGCCAATTGTTCCTTGGCGTTATTGATGGTGAAGGCTAAGTTGGCGGCACCATCCAAGCGGACTTCGAAAGCCAGGACGAAGGACTCGAGCTTCACCGGCAGGCGGATGATCGCGTTGTGCTTATCAGCGGGTAGTTCCGCCCCGCTGGTGCCAAGGGCGGTTCGCTCCCAGCGGCCCTTGGTGATTTTCCAAAGCAAGGCGGGCGAGCCTTTCGTCATCGCGTCGGCTCCGACGAGCTTATCGGTTTGCGCCAACAGGGTCGCAGGGGCTTCCGTCAACGGCGTGGGCGCATCGGCCGCACCGAGGGAACTCAGTCCGAACAAAAGGGCTATGAGGGGGCTTCTCATGAGACGGGTAAGTAAGGGGGAATCCCCACCCCCCGCAAGGTCACTTGTATTCCAATTGGGCGGAGAAGACGCCGTCAGTGTCCGCGACGAAGCGAATCCAGTAGGCGTTTAGCGAGCGCTCAAAGGCGTGGACCACTTGGCCGCCGGCCGGAACCTCGAGGACGCGGTAAGGGGCGGTCTTGCCGTCACCCGTGACGTCGAGCTGTACCGAGATACGCGCGGCTTTGGTGCCATGGTTACGCAGGGTCAGCGTCTTCTCGTCATAGGCGGTCATCAGATACGGATCAGAAGGGGTCCCGCCGGTGACGGTGGTGTTGAGCCAAGGGCCACCAAAGCCGCGGGGCTTGCCGAGTTTCCAGAGGTCGTCGGCGGCCCCGACCCACACGGCCGCTTGGCCGTCTTCCGAACGGATGATATGGGCGTCATTCTTCACGCCATCTTGGAGGCCTGAAAGTACGAGCAGGCCGCGGTAGGAGCAGTAGTCATGAATCGCCAAGCCGCTCGTGGCGACCGGGCGCATGCGGATGGCGCCGAAGGCGTTGAGTGCAGGGAGTTCGTAGAAGGTGCCATGAGCCTGCAGGAGGTCGCGTTCGGTGCAGACTTCGCGTGCCTTGCGCAAGGCATTGCGAGCGAGGAGACGGTCTTGGGCTGCGTTGCGGGCATCGCCGATTGGGAAGGCCCGCGGTAGGCGCCAGCGCTGACCGTTTTCTTCGAAGATGACGGACGCCGCATCGGTGGTGACGATGCCGGCTGGGACCGTCGTATTTTTCGCGACGTAGTCGGTGACCTTGGGGTCGGCTTGTTTAATGAGCTTGAGGTCAGCGGTGAGTTCATAAGCCACGTCGACTTTAGTTTGGTCAGTCGTGAGCGTTGCCGGCAGGACGGACAGGGTACGTAAATTAGCCCCGCGCGTGAGGAGGAAGGCCCCGCGGCTGGTAGCCGCATCGGCGGAGCTGAGGCCTGCGAACATGGGGTCGACTTCGGTCCCGCGTTGGTCGGCGTTAGCGTATTGGAATTGGGCAGTGGCTTTCTGTTGGTCCCGCGAACTGGTCACACGAATCCACGCCCCGCTGACCTGTCGCGGCGAGAGGTCGACCCAGAGTCCCGGCGCGGCGGCGGTAAGACCAAACTGTTTCCAGGTCGTCCATGTGCCCGTACCTTGCTGGTCGATTTCCAACGTGTAGCTCGTGTCGGCAGTGCCATCGTGGCTGAGCCAGAGCGTCCGTTCCGTGAACCCATCGAGCAGGAAAGAGTCCGAAGGCGCGCCAGCCTTAACCGGTTCATCGACCCAGACGCCGCCGCGGCCAATCGCTGGGCCAAGTTTTGCGGTAATATCGAGCGGGGTGAACCAGAGGTTTGACTGCGATTGACCAGGGCCCGCCAGCGTCCCCTTGGCGGGGCGCTTGTTAAGAAACTCGGACTTCGCGGTGTCGTCGCAACCAAACACCAAGCGATCCTGCCAGCGGGTGAAGTCGCCGATGACCTTGAGGTAGTTGGAGCGTGGCGCGATGCCCGCGGAGTTTTTGGCGGAGAAGCCCGCGGGGAAGGTCCAGAACGAACCGTGCATCGTCATGAGGCGTTGGCCGGGTTCGCCGATGTCGCGGATGCGAGGCCATTCGGTATTCCAGCCGTGGGCGCCATCGTAGGAGTGGCTCGGCTTCGGGAGACGGAAACTCGTCCACTTGCCGTCTTCCATCACCATCAGGATCAAGGAGCGGAAATCCCAACCAATCGTCCAGATCGGGTCCTTGGCTGGGTCGGCGTTGCCGGTGAGTCCACCTGGTCCAGTGACTTCCGTGAATTGATTGCGGCGGATGAGGGACCAGTTGCCGGTGCCATTGAAGGAGCCCAAGGCACCGCTGACGATAGTGGGATCTTTGAGGGCGTTGCCAGAGTCCTCACCGTTGTTCGCTAAAATGACCAGACCTTGGCCTGAGTAGAGCCCCTTGCCATGGTAACCTTCAAGGGTGGTCGTGATCTGCGCTGGATTGATTTCCGCGACCTGTCCAGGTTGCGGCTTATTGCGCTTTTCCTTGATTAGGCCTTTCACGGCGAGCGTGTGGACGTCGACCTCGTAAAGACCGTCTTCCATCGTAGCGAAATAGACCTTGTTTGTCGGGTCTGTCAGGTGGCGCGCGTTACCCGTGTGTCGACCGGGCATGAGTTTGGGCGGAATGACGCGCACCTTGCGGTCTGCATCGATGAAGTAAGGTCCGATGATGAGCTGCTTCGACTCCACGTGAATCATCCGGTTCGCTGGCGTACCGCCGACGCTTTCAGGGCGGACGATTTGCCTCAGGTCAGGCGTGATTTCGTAGAGTTTGTCGCTCGAGCCGTAGGGCTTATGAGGGGCGTAGCTGATTACCCAAAGTCGGTCGGCCCAAGGCACGACTGCGCCGGTACCGCACTCGCCTTCGTCATTG
>ENA-UPTJ01000078-UPTJ01000078.1-marine-metagenome-genome-assembly--contig:-NODE-78-length-65446-cov-6.861005_pt1 | contig 65446 bp, 58 predicted proteins | sample MGYA00238168_ERZ767080 | MGnify/ENA primary metagenome ERZ767080 (study PRJEB28935, sample SAMN06266237) | marine metagenome | isolation source: Columbia River Estuary | place: USA:Columbia River Estuary... | reverse complement strand
TGCGGGGGGTACATCGAAAACTGCGATAAAGGTCATCGTTGATGACGCTTCTGATCGGGTTCTGGGCGTGCACATGCTGGGCGATGACTCACCTGAGATCATTCAGGCGCTTGCCGTTGCGGTCACGATGGGGGCAAACAAAGCCGACCTTGATCGCACCATCGCAGTCCACCCGACAACCGCAGAGGAGTTGGTGTTGTTGCGCGAGGTCTCAAGGCGCGTGACACGCGCTTAACGTCACCGCTTGAATCGGCGGCAAGCCGGGGAGCCAATCAGCTAGAGGGCGACACCGCTCGCCCACGCACAGCTTGGCTTGCGCGGTGAACGGGCTGTGGCTCAGGGTCACGCTGGATAAGTCTTGGTTGACGGGGTATTCATAGCCGCCGTTACGAAAAACAGCGTTGTCCGGAATTTCCATGCCGGCGCCGCTGGCCTCGATACGCGCACGCAGCAACCGGAGATGGAGTTGGGGCGCAGCAACTACTTCCCAATGTTCAAGCCACTGGGTTTTCTCGATCGAATGGGTCCACTCTAGGCTGAACGCGCGGGCTTCATGGACGAATGGAATGTGCGCACTCAGCGGCGCGTCCTGCGGACCAACGCTGGTCAGACACAGCGCGAGCGCACCAGCTCCGATGGCCCCTATCGCCATCGGTCAGGTGGCATGGCGCACGCGGTGTCGCCACATGTGCTGCCCCATGAACGCAGCGGCCAGCGCCAGTCCGATCTCATCTGTGATTGGCAGTGCAACGACCAACATGGCTGCCGCCACCAACGCCATAACCCGCTCAACCATTCCCATCGGTGCGCGCCAGTAGCCGCTTGCAAACATACCCCATAGCCCAATCGCGATCAGCGCTTTGAAGATGATGTAGACGACTGCCACGATACTGGGGTCACCCTGCAGCATCAGCGCGGGTGAGTAAACCGCCATGTAGGGAATGACAAAACCAGCAAACGCCACTTTGACCGCTTGGATACTGATCTTCAGCCCCGTTTCCTTGGCGATCGGTGCGGCAGCAAAACAAGCCAGTGCGACGGGTGGGGTGAGGTCGGCCAAGATGCCGAAATAGAACACGAACATGTGGCTGACAAGCAGCGGCACACCCAGCTCAAGAAGTGCGGGGGCAGCCAGCGCGCTGGTGATGATGTAGTTTGGAATCGTGGGAATGCCCATACCCAAAATCAAACACACGAGCATGGTCAGTAACAGGCTTAAAAATAAACTGGTTTCACCCAAACTGATGATGGCGTTGGCGAAGGTCGTTGCGGCACCGGTGAGGGTCAATACCCCAATGATGACGCCTACCAAAGCGCAGGCTACGCCAACTGGCAGGGCATGGCGCGCGCCGTTGGCCAAGGCCGCGATGCTGAGCTTCAATGCGCCGCCTTGACGCATCGCCATCAGCACAAACGCCAACAGGGCAATGGTTCCCAACAGCGCACCCGCGCCGATTTTGAAGAAGCCCGCGGCTAACAACCCCAACACCAGCCACAGGGCGACCCGCATTGGCGTGCGTGGTAATTTGAGAGCAACGGCAGCGCCCAAAATCAAAATGACGGTGAGGAATAAACCCACGGTTCCCGCAAACAAGGGCGTGTAGCCGCTGAAGAGCAGGCCCACCAGCATCATCAAGGGACCCAAGAGGTACCAGCGATCGCGTACCGCGACCCATGGGTCAGGACATTCTTCTTTTGGCAAACCTTTGAGGCCCGAACGGGCGGCCTCCAAATGAACCATCCAAAACGCAGTAACGAAATACAAAATGGCTGGCACCAACGCGGCGATACACACATCCAGGTAGGGCAGATCAAGGGTTTCCGCCATGATGAAGGCGACGGCACCCATGACAGGGGGCATGATTTGACCGCCCATGCTGGCCGTCGATTCCACACCGCCCGCGAACGCGGGTGAAAAACCAAAGCGCTTCATGAGCGGGATGGTGAACTGACCCGTGGTGACCACGTTGGCAACGCCTGAGCCGTTGATGGTGCCCATCAAGCCGGAGCTCACCACAGCGACTTTGGCGGGCCCGCCGCGCGTGTGGCCGACCGTACCCATGGCGAAATCGGTAAACAAGGTAATCATGCCGGCGCTCTCTAAGAACGCACCGAACAAGATGAACAGGAAGATATAGCTGCTGCTCACATAAGTGGGGACACCGTAAATGCCCTCGGTACCAAATGCGAGTTGTTCAATGATTTGGTCGAAACCGTATCCCCGATGACCCAGCGGTTGAGGCAGGTACTCACCGAACAAGGCATAAGCCAAAAAGGTGGCGCAAATGGCAGGTAACGCCCATCCCATGAGCCGCCGTGCGCTATCAAAAACCGCATACAGAGCGACTACGCCAATCACCTTGTCAAGGTCGTTCAGGTCCCCTGAGCGGAAAATTAATTCGCCCTCAAACACCCACTGGTAAAAACCAGTCCCCATGGTGGCGATGCCCAAAATGACCGACCAGTATCTGAATCGGCCAGGGACCATCAGCATCACCAACAACACCAAAAAACCAACGTGCAACGCTCGGACGATTTGTGTCCCGATCGGATTGAACGTTGCGGTGTAGACCTGGAACAGCGAGAAAACCAAGGCAATCAGGAAAATCGCCTTGTCGCGTGCGCTGCCAGAGAAGCGCCATTCGTTGGAGTTCAGCATGGTGTTTTTATAAGGGGGTGGGTGCAAAAAGAAAAGCGCTATTCAGCGCTTTTCTTCTGGGGCAGGCTTGACGCCTTATTTCATCAAACCAGCTTCGCGGTAGTAACGCTCAGCACCGGGGTGCAATGGCACAGGCACGCCAACAGATGCTGTCTTGGGGTCAATTGCTTTGGCTGCGTTGTGCGCGGCTTGCAGTTGGCCGAGTTCAGTGAACAGCGTTTTGGTCATCAGGTAAGCGTCATCATCAGTCACGCCGGAATGCGTCACCAAGATGTTGCGGATCGCTGCAGTTGGGACGGCCTCGGTTTGGCCGTTGTAGGTGTTGGCAGGAATCGTATTCGCCTGGTAGGCGGGGTCACCCACCTTGGCAATCACGTCAGCGCCGATGGCAACGAGGCGGATGTCGATGCTGGCAGAGAGGTCTTTAACCGCTGCAACGCCCAAACCGGCAGAGATCAGCGTGGCATCCAACTGGCGGTTCTTCATGAGTTCAACGCTTTGCCCAAAAGACACGTACTCCACCTTGGCGAAGTCGTCGTAGGTCATGCCAGCTGCTTTGAAAAGCGCACGGGCGTTCAACTCGGTTCCGCTCTTGGGAGAGCCGACTGCAACGCGCTTGCCCTTGAGGTCAGCCAATGACTTGATGCCTGAATCAGCGCTGGCAACGATTTGGATGTAGTTGGGGTAGATACCCGCAATACCGCGCAGCTTGTCCAGTTTCTTGGGGAAACCGCCGTCCGCTTCGCCTTTCCAAGCGTTGGACACGGCGTCACCCAATGCGAATGCGATCTCGCCGCGGCCGCTTTGCAGCAGGTTGAGGTTCTCGGCACTGGCTTTGGTCGATTGCACCGTGACCTTGGCTTTCGGCATGGCATCGCCGTATACCTTTGACAGGGCTGTGCCCAGTGGGAAATAAACGCCGCTGGTACCGCCGGTCAGGACGTTCACGAAGTCGGCTGATTGTGCGGTTGTGGCCAATGAGCCCAAACCGAGTGCGGCACACAGTGCCAGTTTTGATGCAATTTTCATAAAGTCTCCATGCTGTTTTAAAAATAACCAACACGAAATATATATCGTGGCGGGGCGTTCTACAACTTGGGGTGCAAAAGTTGGGTTTTCCCTAGGTGTATAGCCCATTGCGCTAACTGACACCTTGGTGACTCATTGCAACTCAGGTGACCGCACTGTTATCAGCGCTTTTGAACAGACGCAACAGCGTGCGCTGAATGGCTTCGCTGTCTCTGAGCCCGGTGGAGGGGGCATGCAGCGCGGTGTTTACAAAATCGGTGACCATGCGGGTGTAGGCGTTGCAGGGTTCAAAGTGGTGTGTCTGGGCTTCGTGATGGAGGCCGCCGCTGGGCGACCACGTAGCCGTTGCCCGCACCGGGTTAACGGCGTTGCCATTGACAGGATTGAAGGGCGCATGTAAGTGCGCCCAACCGGTGGTGCCAGCTACGTGCACCGACTGGCTTTTAGCCGTTTGCATCGACACCGCAAATTGCAAGCATGCGCTGTGCGTGGTCGCCGTCGCATCCCAGCGCAACCAACCTTGGCTGTGGATATCCACGCCCCACTCTGGGTGTCGCTCGACGTGTAAACCGCAGGTATCGGGCGCACGCCCCAATAGCCAGTGGCCGGCAAACACGGCGTAGCAGCCGATATCCCATAGCGCTCCACCGCCCATATCTGGGCGGTTACGGATGTTGTCGGGATTTTGATTGTCGTAATTGAACACCACCTGCACCTGGCGCACATCGCCCAGCGGCTGTGTGGCGAGCCATTGCCACTGCGGGTGGTGCCGCACCATAAAGCCTTCCATGAAACAGCGGCCCGAGGCCGTCATGGCGTCACGAATGGCCGTCGCCTCTTCTGTTGTGAGGGCATACGGTTTTTCGCACAGGACGTGCTTACCCGCACGCAGTGCGGCAACTGACCAGTGGGCATGCAAGTGGTTGGGCAGCGCGATGTAGACCGCATCGACCGCGGGGTCGGCGATCACGCCTTCGTAGCTGGTCCACTGCATGGCGGGTGCGCCTGGCCACGGGTTTGCGGGCCCGCGACTGCCAATCGTGGTGACGGGGTAACCCGCCTCAAGGATGGCGGGGATGACTTGGGTGCGGGCAATTTTTGCATTGCCCAAAACGCCAAAACGCATACGGCTGTCCTTTGTCAGGCCTGTAAGCCACCGACACGCAAGACGTCCCAGCAGGCGCCCATGGTGTGGTAGTCGACTTTACCGGCGGGTGATTTGGTGTTCTCTAGCTTTTGGCCGTGGGCATCAACAATGCGGTACCAAGCGCCGTGTGTGTGGTCAACGAGATGACGCCACGCCCAATCCCATGTGTCTTGGTATTGCTGCAGATAGCGGCTGTCGTTCGTTGCACGCCACAACCGCCAGGCGCTGGCGAACGATTCGGCCTGCACCCAGAAATACTTGTCGCTGTCACAGACGGTGCCATCGGGGGCATAGCCGTACACCAACCCGCCGTGCTCGCGGTCCCAGCCAAACGCAAACGCGGCATCGTGCAGGTGCCGGGCCGTGGTGAGCCACTGGCTGTCTGGGACGTGGTGGTGGATCTGCATCAGCAGCTTCGACCATTCAGTCTGGTGTCCGGTTTGGTAGCCCCACGGTTTGAAAATATCGCCCGGGTTGTCTTTGTTGTAATGCCAGTCCGGCTGCCAATCGACCTGATAGTGCTCCCAGATCTGCCCCACGCATTGGCCCGCTGCAGCAGCGGTGGGTTGTTTGACCAACCTTTGCGTGAATGTCTTGGCCAGCGTGATGGCGCGATCAAGGTATATCGGGTCCTCGGTTGCTTCAAACGCTGCCAAGCACGCTTCGCACATGTGCATGTTGGCGTTTTGGCCACGGTAGGAATTGAGGACCCCGTCGGGGCTGCACTCGTCGGCGTAGGCGCCTTGTTGGCTGTCATAAAAGACCGCGTTCATGCGGTCAAAAACAGCGCGTACATCAGATGCATTGCACAGGTCCGCACGCAGTGCCCATGACTTGGCCAACAGCACAAAGGCTTGGCCGTAGGCCATGATCCGACCGTCTTCTGGTCGGCGGTCGCTCAGAGTCCAAACATAGTCACCGTGGGCGTTTTTGAATCGCTCATCCAGCTCCGCCAGTGCGTGTTGCGCCCATTGGCGATAGGCCTCATCTTGGGTGTGCTGCCAAGCTTGCACCCAGTTAAAAACGAAGCGCGTCGCGCTGACCAAGTGCCGGTGTGTGCGGTTGTAGACCGTCCCGTCGTCTTGGTAATAGTGAAAAAAACCGCCCTGTGCGTCAAACGCGATCGGACGGTAAAAGTTCAATATGTCGGTCACATGATCTTTTAAAAACGTGGCTGAAGCGTAATCGGGTTGGGGTGCAGCAGCTAACTTGGGTTTTATCATTTCACCCATAAGTCACCTCAACGGTTTGCCCAGACTCGGCACTGCGCAAGACTGCGTGGGCAACCGCAAGTGAACGCACCCCTGCCCAACCATCCGCGTTGACGTGCGGTTGGCCTGCAATGGCGGCGTGCATGTTTTTAACGACGCGTTGGTACAGGTTGTCGCTGTCAAGCGGGAGTTCGGTGCGGCCATCGACGTTGCTGAGCGCTACCACGCCGCCGGGGGCCTGTGACAACACGCCGGTCGCGTGCAGGCTACCGGCGTCGCCGTGGATTTGCAGATGGGTCTCTGCAAATGGCGTGTTGAAGCCTTGGTGCGTGAACGCAGTGATACCGCTTGCAAAACGCCAGATGGACATGGCGTTGTCTTCGAGCTCTGAGGCCATGCCTGTGTTACTGGTCATCGCGCATACATGCGTTGGGTATTCACCCAAGATAAACGCCAACGAGTCCGCGTTATGCACCGCAATGTCCAGCACCACGCCGCCGCCTGCTGCACGGTCGGTGAGACGCCAGCCTTGAATGGGCTTGGGTAAATAAACCGAGTGACTGAGGCGCACCGAGGAGAGGCGGCCTAATTGACCCGCAGCGACCTGCGCCCGCATAGCGCGGTGGCCTGCGTTGTGGCGCAAGTGGTGGTTGGTGACCATGACCACGCCCGCGTCGTCGCAGGCCTTCGCCATACGCAACGCAGCCTGAAATTCAGTGGCCAAAGGCTTCTCGCACAGCACGTGTTGACCCGCAGCGGCGGCGCGCAAAACAGCGGCCTCGTGCTTCTCGTTGGTATTCGAGATGTAGACCGCCTCAATGCCCAATGTTTCCAATGCGTTTTCGTTGTCAAACGCATGGGGGATCTCGTGCTTGGCCGCAAAGGCGCTTGCACGCGTTTGGTCGCCCGATACCACAGCCACAATGTCGTCGCCGCTTGCGCGTATGGCGTCGACCATCCACTGGCTAGCAATGTTACTGGCGCCGATGAGTGCCCACTTCATGTTGTTTGTCCTTTTACTTTTAACGAGATCGCTGGTCGGGGAGGGTAAGTCGCGGTTGACTATTCAATTTGAATACCAGTCGATGGTAACGTTTACATCGTAAAAAAGAATCGGGTTTTGCCTAGGTTGACGACCCGTGAAAACGTTTACATAATCGGCTTCTTGGAGTGATAAAAGTGACAAAAAAGGCGACGATTGGGACTATATCTGAGGTAACGGGCTTATCGCTCGCGACGGTTTCGCGCGCCCTGTCTGGCTCGGAGGCTGTATTGCCGGAAACCCGCGACAAGGTGCTTACTGCTGCCAAGAAATTGAACTATGTTCGTGACCGCGCAGCGGTGCGCCTGAAAACCGGCAAGACGTGGGTGGTTGCCCTCATCATGGACCGACGGGATGTCAATCAGCCTGCGTTCAAAGACCTGTTGTTAGGGGTGAGCGACACGCTATCCGCTACCGACTATCACCTCATTGTTTTACCTGACGCCAAAGGACCGGACCCGCTTGAAACGCTGCGTTATGTGGTTGAGCGTGGTTTAGCGGATGCCATCGTGATCTCACATATTGCGTCGGCTGACGTTCGGGTGAAATACCTGTTGGAAAAAAAGTTTCCGTTTTGCACTCACGGACGTACCCGCCTGCCGTCCAACAGTCGGTCGCGCCAAAAAGACCCTACCGCCTACATGAACCATCCCTTCGTCGACTTTGCCAATGAGGACTATGCCGCTGCTGCGGTGTCCGCGCTGGTGGCACGGGGGCGAAAAAAATTAGGTATCTTGTTGCCACATGAGGGCGCAACCTTTCGCATGCACCTGATCGAAGGTTTTTTAGAGGCATGCAAAGCGCACGGCGTGAAAGGTGAGGCAGTTTCCAACCTCGACACTGACGGGAGCCCCGATCACATTTACTCATGGGCCGCCAAACAAGCTAAAAAATACGATGGTCTAGTGGCCACACGCGAATCTATTTTGGTCGCGCTGATGGGCGGCTTGAGTGATTGCGGCCTGACACCCGGTCGCCAGATTGATGTGGTCAGCAAACGAAGTACCTCAATGCCGCTGTACATGCGTCAACCGGTGCTCGCGTGCTTTGAAGACATCGCCCTAACGGGTCAACTCATTGCGCACAACTTGTTGCACCAACTGGATCCGGCGCATCACGAAGCGTCACTAACCACTTTGTTATCGCCACCCCCTATTGAGGTTTTGCATGAATAAGCCACAGCCTAACGCCCCGTATTTGGAATCTATTCGCGCTGCCAAGCGCCAGTTGCGCGCGCAAATACCCGATTACAAAGCGCGATTTGACGCCTTAACCGCGCAAGTAAAGGCCGAGATTGACGCCATCAAGTCGCTGCGCGCGCGAGGTGAGTGTCCCGTGCCCGAGGTGGCGTTTGACGCCCTTGATCAGATCACAGACGCGCAACGCGAGACCATCAAACAACGGGGCTGTGTCGTCATCAAAGGGGTGTTTGCACAAGACACCATCGACGGTTGGAACCGGGACATCGCGACCTACCTGAATGACGTGAAGTACCTTGAGCGCATGGAGACCAAGCGTGGGATCGATCAGTACTTCAGCGCGCTTGCCAGCTCTAAGCCCCAGATTTACAGCGTTTATTGGTCTAAGCCACAAATGCAGGCTCGGCAATCACCCGAATTGGCACGCGCACGGCAATGGCTCAATCGCTTATGGAACTTCACGCATGAGGGTCAGCCCGTCTTCAACCCCGACCAAGAGCTCACCTACGTTGACCGCGTACGTCAGCGCCAACCGGGTGACGCGACACTGGGCTTGTCACCGCATTGCGACGGCGGCACCATCGAGCGCTGGATAGACCCAGGCTACCAACAGGTTTACCGTCATATTTTCGGTGGTGACCTTTCGGCCTATGACGCCTTTGATGCGGCGTACCGCACGGTTGCGCGTGAGATTCCATCACCCGCGGTGTGTCGGATGTTCAGAACCTTTCAAGGTTGGACCGCCCTTACGCGTCAGGGCCCCGGTGACGGCACCCTCAACATCTTGCCGGTTGCCAATGCGGTGCCTTGGATGCTGTTGCGCGCTTTGCAAGATGATGTGCCAGAGGACGAGTTATGCGGTGCCCAGGCAGGACGCGCCATGCTGGTCAGCGAGCAATACCATGCGCTCTTGCTCGAAGGCTATGGGCCAATTCCCCAGGTTGAAGCTGGCGATACCGTTTGGTGGCACCCCGATGTGATTCACGGCGTGGAGGACAAGCACCAAGGCAGCGGTTACAGCAATGTCATCTACATTGGCGCCGCGCCAGATTGCGATAAAAACCGGGTGTTCTCAGACCTGCAACGTGCCGCGTTTGAAACCGGTGAGTCATCGCCCGACTTTGCACCCGAACACTATGAGTTGGGTTTTGAGGGCCGAGCGACGGTGGCGGACTTAAGTGAGTTAGGGCGCCGACAGATGGGGTATGCGTAAAGGCCATCCCCTGATCAGAAGTAATCCGGCATCAGCGGGTTTGTCGCAAATACCCGCTGGTTGCGAGACTCAGTAATACCAGTGGCAGCGTTAAACCGAACGACCACCGAATGCCCAAGTGCTCTGCGATAAAGCCCAAAAGCGGTGGTGCGAGTAAAAAAATAATAAAACCGTTTTGCCCGATCGCAGCCACATTCAAGTGAGCGGGGCGATCGGTGCGTTGGGCCGCTGCTGACACACATAACGGGAAAAGTGCGCTCGCCCCAAAACCGATGAACGCGAAGCCCACAAGCGCGATGGCCGGGGTGTTGGCCCACGTTACGGTGGCGGTTCCGATGAGTAGGTTGAGTAACAGCACCCGTGCGACCGTCACGGCACCAAAGCGTTCGACAAACGCATCTGCAAAAAATCGTGTGATGGCCTGTGAGAAAGCCACTGTCGAAACCGCGATTGCTGCCAGCGCGGGCGGGCTGTCAAACACATCGCTCATGTAGATCGCCGACCAATCCAAGCCCGCGCCTTCCAGTAACAGGGCAGAACCACACACACTCACCAACAGCATGATGCCGGCCGTTGGCGCCGTCCAGCGCGGTGTCGGGTGGGTCGTCTCCTTGGCGGGTAAAGCCGTATGGCGTGGTGCCGCCGGTTGATAGTTGCCCATGACGAGATAGGTCAGTAGTGCCACCAGCACCGCCGTAGACCATAACTGCGTGGCTGGCGATAGACCTTGGTCAGCCGCCAGTGCGCTCACGCCGCCAGCGCCGAAAAAACCAAAACTCCAAAACGCATGTGAGCGAATCATGATGCGCCGGTTTAGTTGGTGCTCCACGCGATCAGCTTCAACATTCACGATGGTTTCAATCACACCCAAGATGAGGCCAATTCCAAATAGCACTGCAAATAGGGCCAGTGCATGGTTGGCGTGCCCAGCGATTGCAAAGCCGATGGAAACCATTGGTAGCAACGCCAATAAATACCGGCGGTAGTGGTGATCGCCGACCTTGGGAACAATGAATGTCAGCGACACCAACATACCGGCTGCGACCCCCATCAGCGCGAGACCTAAGGCGCCTTCCTCAATGCCCAGCTGTGCGCGGATCTCAGGCAACCGGGGGTATAAACCACCCATGCTGAAAGCATATAAAAAGAACGCGGCGAATACGCGGTGGTGTGGCGCTAAATGGAAGGGCATGACAGTGCGGATTAGCGCTTGATCTCGGTGGTGAATTGCCACAAGGCGGTATGTTGATAGGACCGTTCAGGGTTGTACCAGACTTCGGGTCGTCCGATCGCTGGACCATTGGGCCAATCCTCTGTTTCCAGGCACAGACCCGCGCCCGGTTGATGCTGAACGCCAAGCGCTTGGGGTGTGAGGGGCGCATGGGTCGCAGGGTCGATGAACGACTGCGGGCGTAGTCCCGCAGCGGCGTAAATGTGCACGAAAGGTCGATCCGTTTTGACGGTCAGTGTCAGCCCGCCAGCGGTACACGTGGCCACAGGGGCAACCGCGTTCTGCAACTTCTCCGATGCGGGTGCCCCCACCGCCAACGCACCGTCAATCGACGGTATTGCATCGATCGGGATGCAGCATGGTTGTTGAAAGTCAAACGGCGTGCCCTGCACATCTGCCAGTGGTAGCGGCAATTCACGCTCGTCCACTGGCAGATATTGCGTCGCAGCGATCCAAATACGGTGGTTTGCGATCGTTGCCTGCCCGTCTAAATTCCAATACGGGTGAGGGATCAAATTGATGGGGCACGGTTCGTCGACCGTGGCATTCGCGTGCCACCGAAGGACGTTGTCGTCCTCCCATTGGTAGCTGATGTGGGCGCGACAATGACCCGGGAAGCCCTGATCGCCAGCGGGCGATTCAAGTGAAAAGGTGAGATGGGTATCGGTGTGTGACGCAACGGTCCAGTCACGCCATCCGAAACCGGCAGCGCCACCGTGAATGCAATGCCCCATTGGGTGGTTGCTATCGAGGCCGACGGATCGTCCTGCGATGGTCAGTTGCGCGTCTTGTATCCGGTTGCCGTAGCGACCGCATACGCTGCCCATTGACATCTGATCGGCCAGGTAATCATCGGGACGCTCAAAGCCAAGACACAATGGCCGCGGTCCCTCGGGTGCCGCGAGCCACCAAACTTGCATGAGACGCGCACCCAGTGGCATCAGCCACGCCTCAAAAGCGCCCCGACGAATGACGTGGACGCCGTCTGGCGCTTGCAGCATGGTGTAACTTCCGTTTAGGTGTTCAGTCGAAGCTGGGTAGCCTTGTCAAACACGTGTACCTTGCTCGGCGCAAAGCTGAGTTTCATGCGGTCGCCTAAGTTGAAGTCGCCTGGTCCAGGCATTCGCAGGGTGAATTCACCGAAGGCTGTGTCCACCAAGATGTAGCTCTCGGCGCCAGTGGGTTCGAGCAGGGTGACAGTCGCATCGATGGCACCATCGTCGACAACGATTAAGTCCTCCGGGCGGATGCCAAAGATGACGGGTTTGCCAGCGTGCGCGGTATCAATCGTCACACCGGTTGACACACCATTAAGTACAACCGTGCCTGAGGCGTCAACGGTTGCGTCGGCGGTGTTGATGCTGGGCGATCCGATGAATTCGGCGACAAATAAGTTTGAGGGCCGCTCATAGAGCTCCATTGGCGTTGCCAGTTGCTGAATTAAGCCATCCTTCAGAACCGCAATGCGTGTCCCTAAGGTCATGGCCTCGACCTGGTCATGTGTCACGTAAATGGTGGTCACACCGGTTCGCATGTGCAACTTCTTGAGCTCTGCGCGCATGTCGACACGCAGCTTTGCGTCAAGGTTTGACAACGGCTCATCAAACAAAAACAGAGACGGCGACCGCGCGAGGGCGCGACCAATCGCCACGCGCTGGCGCTGACCGCCAGACAACGCACGAGGCTTCCGATCCAGCAGGTGGTCGATTTGCAGCATGCCTGAGACCTTCTTTACGGCAGCCACGCGGTCTGCTTTCGGCACCTTGCGCATTTCCAGCGGGAATGCAATATTTTGAGCCACGGTCATGTTGGGATACAGCGCGTAGCTTTGAAAGACCATCGCTACATCCCGTTCATCGGGTGGGAGGTAGGTGATGTCACGTGCGCCGAGCGTGACTTGTCCGGTGCTGGGCTCTTCAAGGCCCGCCACGATATTCATGAGCGTACTTTTGCCACAGCCCGAGGGGCCTACCAGCACCAGAAATTCGCCATCGGCGAGATCCAGACTGATTTGATGCAAGACTTTGGTTGCGCCAAATTGCTTTGAAACGTTTTGAATGGTTAATGCTGCCATTTGATTCTTTCTATTAGCCCTTGACCGAGCCTGCCATCAAGCCACGTACGAAGTACTTGCCTGAGACGATGTAAACAATGAGTGTGGGAAGCGCCGCAATGAACGCCCCCGCAAAGTGCACGTTGTACTCTTTGACCCCGGTCGAACTGCTCACTAAATTGTTGAGCGCCACCGTGAGGGGGTAAGACGAGTAATCGCTGAACGAGGCACCGAACAAAAAGTCGTTCCAGATGTTGGTGAATTGCCAAATGATGTTGACCACCACGATTGGCAAACTTGCAGGCAGCATCAAGCGCCAGAACAACACAAAGAAACCGGCGCCGTCCATTCGTGCTGACTTCACCAATTCCTGGGGAAACGCGGCGTAGAAGTTACGGAAGAACAAGGTGCCGAAGCCAATGCCGTAAATGGTGTGCACCAAGATCAATCCCTTGACCGTGCCAGCCATACCCAACTCGCCCAGCAGTTTGGCCATAGGGATCAACACGATTTGGAAGGGAATGAACACGGAGAACAAAACCAAACCGAAAATCAACGTACCGCCCTTTATCTTGAACTGCGTCAGCACATAGCCATTGAGCGCGCCCAAAGCGGTGGAGATCAAGACAGCGGGGATCACCATCAAGAACGAGTTCAGGAAATAAGGCTTGAGGCCCGTCGCTTGGACGCCGATCTGCGCTTGGCTCCAGGCTTGCACCCAGGGCTCTAGCGTCGGGGCCAAGGGCAAGGCGACCAGGTTGCCAGCGCGGATTTCATCAAGCGGTTTGATGGAGTTGATGACCATCACGTAAATGGGCATCAAAAACAAAAATGCGAACAACAGCAAGATCGCGTACAGCCACACACGGTCAAGCGTCAATGTTGAGGGCTTCTTGCTTGGGGGGACAGCCGTTGTTGCTGTCGCCGTAGTCACTGAGCTCATGCATGGCCTCCTTTGTTGAGGCGCATTTCCCGGCGCACATAAGGGATCACCACAATCGCGATACCGACCAGCATGATCACGGCACTTGCCGCGCCCACAGCCATTTCGTTACGGGTGAAGGTGTATTGATACATAAAGACAGATGGCAGCCACGTGGCACGGCCTGGACCGCCGCCAGTCAGCGCGATGACCAAGTCATAGCTCTTGATCGCCATGTGCGCCAAGATAACGAATGACGAAATAAAACTCGGACCCAACTGCGGAATGATGATCCGGGTATAGATGCGCCAGCTTTTGGCACCATCCACACGTGCGGCATTGAGCACCTCGTTATCGATGCCGCGCAAGCCCGCTAAAAACAGGGCCATGACGAAGCCAGATGTTTGCCATACGGCCGCAATGACGACGGTGTAAATCGCCATTTCACCGTCTTTAATCCAGTCGAAAACGAAGTCCTCAAATCCCAGTAAGTGCATGGTCCGCTCAAGGCCGATGCTGGGGTCGAGCAACCATTTCCATGCGGTTCCTGTGACGATGAATGACAGCGCCATGGGGTACAAAAAGATGGACCTGAATATTGATTCAGCACGGATGCGTTGGTCAATCAGAATCGCCAACGTCATGCCCAATAGCATGCTGATCGTGATGTACAGAAACGAGAAGATTCCCAGGTTCTGTAATGAGCTGTAAAAGGTGCTGAGCGAGAACAAACGCTCGTAATTTTCTGTCCCAGCCAAATTGAAGTTTGGCAATATGGTGGAGGATGTGAACGACAGATAGAACGTGAATACGATGAAGCCGTAAACACAAACGCCGACCATCAGCAAACTGGGACTGAGGACAAGGGACGGGAGCCAACGATTTTTCATAATTAAAAACAAGAGGGGGCTTGTGGCCCCCTCTTGACTTTCTATTTCAGACCATCAGGCCTGTTAGGAATGGAATCCGCGAAAGGTCTCTGATTACTCAGCAGCTTGAGCCATGGCTTTTGCAGCAGCAGCGCTGGTCATAGAACCGTTGAACTGTGCAGTGATCGCGTCGTAGAAGCCGTTCTTGATGGAAGCGGGTACGGCGTGACCGTGAGCCATTGAACCAACTAACTTGCCGCTCTTGTTGGCTTCAGCCAAGTCGGCCATACCTTTTTTGCCGCAAGCGTCAAAAGCGGTATTGGGCACATCGGTACGCGCAGGGACAGAACCCTTCACGACGTTGAACGCGCTCTGGAAGCTGGGGTTCATGATGGCCTTCGCCAACTTCAACTGCGCGCCTGCTGATGCAGCGCCGACCTTGAACATCAAGAACTGGTCAGAGTTGAATGAGACCATACCTTGTGTGCCGGGCACGCGGAAGCAAGCGAAGTCCTTGTTGGGAACTTTCTTGGCGTTCAAGAATTCGCCCTTCGCCCAGTCGCCCATGATTTGGAAACCTGCTTTGCCTTCGATGACCATCGCTGAGGCCAAGTTCCAGTCACGGTTTGAGAAGTCTTTGTCAACGTATGAGCGCAGTTGCTTCATGCGGTCAAAGGCTTTCACCATGGTGGGAGAGTTCAACGCTTTGGCGTCTTTTTGGACAAATGCTTTGTTGTAGAAATCTACGCCACCGGTTGCCAAAACGACACCGTCAAACAGGGTGGCATCTTGCCAAGCTTGGCCACCGTGTGCCAGGCCAATGAAACCTGCTTTTTGTACTTTGTCGAGCGCGGCGATGAACTGATCCCAGGTAGCGGGCATTTCTTTGACGCCTGCTTTTTCAAGCACGGCCTTGTTCGCCCATACCCAGTTGGTTGAGTGAACGTTCACTGGGGCAGCAATCCACTTGCCATCGTGCTTTGAGAACTTTTGCAATGCGGTTGGTACGACTTTGTCCCAGTTCTCAGCTTTTGCCAGGCTGTTCAAGTCGGCAACGACGCCTTGCTTTGCCCAATCAGTGATGTCGAAGCCCAACGCCTGAACGGCTGAAGGCGGGTTACCTGACGTGACCCGCGCGCGCAGTGCCGTCATCGCGGCTTCACCACCGCCACCGGCGACAGGCATGTCATTCCAGGTCACGCTTTGTGACTCGAGGTCTTTCTTCAGAACGCCAAGTGCGGCGGCCTCACCACCGGAAGTCCACCAGTGCAGAACTTCGACTGATTCAGCGGCGACGGCGCTGGTGGCCAACGTGGCGCTGGCTACGATGGCTAGCAATGAACGTTTCATGTGTATCTCCAAATAGAGGGTTGGTTTGCAGGACCACAATAGGTCAGCAGGGGTCAATGATAACGTTTACATTGCCAGCCCGACGATCGGTATTTTCCCTAGTTTTGGGTGTCAAAAAGCGCACCAAATCAGGGTTTTACGGCGTTTTGGCGGCGCGCTTACCAAATGCCCAGCGACAGGGCCTGCGAAGCACCCTGCAGTGCAGGGGACACGGGGCTGGTAATGACCCATGTGGGGATTTTTTTGAGATAGTTCTTGAATCGACCTTTCGCCTCAAATCGCTCTCGGAAGGGGGATTGGTCGAAGCGCTCCGCCATTCGAGGGATGATGCCGCCGCCGATGTAGATCCCACCACGGGCACCCAGAATCAGCGCTAAGTTGCCTGCGGCGGTACCCAAGAAGCCACAGAACAAGTCGATCGCTTCGTTGGCGCGGCTGTTGGGCTCGGCGATGGCGCGCTCCCAGACTTGCGCTGGCGTGGTGATTTCCCGGGCTGTTCCACCGTGCAGTTCGCCGAGGGCGTGGTAGAGGTCAACCAATCCGGTGCCGGAGATGATGCGCTCGCCGGACACGTGACCGTATCGCTTCTGCAGCTGTTTGATGGCATCAAATTCAGCTTGCGTCGTGGCGCTCAGCGTGACGTGTCCGCCTTCGCCGGAGATTGGAATCCATTTGTTTTGGTAGCCCAGCGGCAATAAACCCGACACACCCAAACCAGTGCCTGGGCCGATGAGACCGATCGCCGCATCGGTGGCGGCGATGGCTTCAGTACCGCCCACGGCCCGCTTTGCGCTGGCTGGTAAGTGCGTGAGCGCCAAGGCCAATGCGGTGAAGTCGTTGATGAGTAGTAGTCGCTCAAGCCCGAGTTGTTGACGCAAATCGTTGATTGAAAAGCGCCAGTGGTGATTGGTCATCGCAATGGCATCACCAAACACGGGGTTGGCGATACCGAACGCTGCGCTTGGTGGTGCAGCCCGATCAATCAGTTTGAGGTAGGCGGATGCGGCATCGTGTAGCGACTCGTATTCGGCGCAGGGCAATACGTGGACGTCGGTGATCGCCGAGTCCTCTGAGGCTTGCCAGCCAAAGCGTGCATTGGTGCCGCCGATATCACCCAGCCACCGTGGGAACGGCGGTGGCATGGGACGAGCGTGATCGCGTGAGTCAAACATATGGGGAGATTTTTAACAGCGGCAAGCATACACGGCTTCTGCGTGCATTGTCAGAACTCAGGCGCCCGACTCCATGGCCTTTGCCATTGTTTTACCCAACTCAACGCCCCATTGGTCAAAGGCGTGAATACCCCAAATGGCTGCTTGGCAAAATACTTTGTGCTCGTAAAGGGCGATCAAACTACCGAGGTTGTATGGTGTCAACGCATCCATCCAAATCACGTTACTGGGTACGTTGCCGCGGAATTGGCGGTGTGGCGTGAGCCTTGCCACATCGGCCTCAGACATCCCGCCTGCTCGCAGGCTTTCCGCTGTGTCATGGGCATCACGACCGCACGCCAACGCCTGCGCTTGGGCGTTCAGGTTGAGCAGTACCACGCGGTGATGCTCGGCTGCCATCGGTAAACCATGGGTGGGCGTGTCCTCTTGCGTCACACCAATGAAGTCAACGGGTACCGTATGTTGGCCTTGGTGGATGAGTTGGAAATACGCGTGCTGACCGTCAATGCCGAGCCCACCCCACACGATTGGTCCAGTTGCCGCGTCGACGGGTGCGCCGTCGACACGCGTTGATTTACCGTTTGACTCCATATCCATTTGTTGGATGAAGGATGCGAATTTCTCAAGGCGCCATGCGTAGGGCGAGATGAGGTGGGTCGGGCAGTTCAAGAAATTGCGGTTCCAGACCCCCAGCAGCGCCAAAGCCAGCGGCATATTTTGGTCGACGGGGGCGCTCAGGAAGTGCTGGTCCATGGCCTCGGCACCCGCTAAAAATTCCCGAAACGCCTGTGAGCCAATGCCCATGGCCAACGGTAACCCGATGGCCGACCAAACGGAGTAACGGCCACCGACCCAGTCCCAAAAGCCAAAAATATTTTCTGGCAAAACGCCGAACGCTGTCGCCTTATCGACTGCGGCAGAGACCGCGGCAACGTGCGCCCCCAACGCGCGCTCTGGCACGCCACCATCGAGTAACCAGCGCCGTGCCGAGTTAGCCAAGGTCAGGGTTTCTTGGGTGGTAAACGTTTTGGAGGACACGACAACGAGAGTGGTCGCGGGGTTCAGTCCGCGCAGCGTGCTGTGCAACGCCCAGGCGTCTGGGTTGGATACGAAATGAACGCGTACGTGCGGACTGGCGTTAGCCGCAAGCGCCTGCGCGGCCATGCGTGGACCCAGGTCGGAGCCGCCGATACCGAGGTTCACCACATCTGTGATGGCTTCGCCGGTGTGGCCTTTCGCAGTACCGTTGTAAAACGTATCGGCGAACGCCAACATGCGTTTCAAGACATCCGTGACTTCTGCGCTGATCGCTTGCCCCCACGGTGGCGTGGGCTGGTTCGCGCCGCGAAGCGCCATGTGCAAAACGGCGCGAGCCTCCGTTGCATTGATCGCGTCGCCGCGTGCCATGGCGTGTGCTTGTCCCAGCACATCGGACTCGGTGGCCAACGCTTGCAGCTGCGACCAAATGTGCGTGTCGATGCGTTGACGGGAGAAATCCAAATGCAGATGACCCGCTGACAGCTGAAAACGCTCGGCGCGTTGGGGCTCTTTTAAAAGCTCCCGCAGGTGCGCCATCGGTTGGTTGGCGCTCGCTTGCAGCGATTGCCAGGTGGCACGTTGTTGGGGCGGTACGAAAGTAGTCATGACAGGGTAGGTGACGTTTGGTTGATGGTCAGTTACGGTTGAGTTGTGCCGCTTGGTCGGTGGCTTCTTGCGCCAATGCCGTGATGGTCGACCAGTCACCGGTGCGTAGAGCGGTCTCGACGATGTTAACGGGCGTCAGCCAAGAGCCGCCAACCATCGCTACGTTGGGTAGTGCCAAAAATTCATTCATGTTGGCAAGCGAGACACCACCGGTGGGACAGAAGCGCACATCAGACAGCGGGCCACCCATGGCCTTGAGCATGCCAAGTCCGCCGGCTTGTGATGCAGGAAAGAGTTTCATGAGGCTGTAGCCGTGGTCGCGTGCGCGCATCACTTCACCCGGCGTCATCACGCCTGGTACGAAGGGCAGGTTCGCCTTTTGCACGGCTGCAATCAGGCTGTCAGTCATCCCCGGTGACAGTGCAAACGTAGCGCCAGCGTCGACGACTTTGGCCACATCTGCGGTGGTGGTCACGGTGCCGGCACCGACACACATTTGTGGAACGGCCTTCGCTACCGCGGCGATGGCAGGCAATCCCGCAGGGTGGCGCAAGGTGATCTCCATCACATCAATGCCACCAGCCAAAAGGGCGTGTGCCATGGGGACGGCCTGCGCGACATCGGTGATAACGATGACTGGAACGGTCTTGCTTTTGAAGGGTGGGAAAGTCGTCATAGGTGGATTCAGTTGGTGTGAGGGGTCGGGATGGGTGTCGTCACGTCATCAGGCATCAATCAGGTCTAAAAGAGCGCACAAGCGCCGTTTTCGGCATCGCTTGCGAAGCGGCGGAAGTTTGCAAACAGCTCGCGGCCGCTGCCGTGCGCATTTGCTGTTAAGTCGTCTGGGTTGGGCTGTGCCGCCGGGCGGGCATTGAACGTTGCGTCGTCAACCAGCACCTTCAGGGTGCCGGCGTTACCGTCTAGTTCAACCAAATCACCGGTTTGGATACGTGCGAGTGGACCACCCGCCAGCGCTTCGGGACTGACATGAATAGCCGCAGGGACTTTGCCTGACGCACCAGACATCCGGCCATCGGTGACCAATGCCACCTTAAAACCTTGATCTTGAAGGATGCCTAAACCGGGCGTGAGCTTGTGTAACTCGGGCATCCCATTGGCGCGCGGACCTTGGAATCGAACGACTGCGACGAAGTCGCGTGCCATCCCGTCGTTCTTGAATAGATCCAACAGTTCTTTTTGGCTTGAAAGCACTACAGCGGGTGCGCGCACGATGCGGTGCTCAGGTTTGACAGCCGAGGTTTTGATCACGGCTGTTCCGAGGTTGCCTTTCAGTACCTTCAGCCCACCGTCGGGTGCGAAGGGGTCAGACACGCCGCGCAAGACGGTGGTATCAGCGGACTTCGCAGGAATTTCACGCCACGCAAGCTGCCCTTGGTCCAGCCACGGTTCAACCGCGTAGCGGTGTAAGCCATGCCCCACGATCGTTGCCACATCGTTGTGCAGCAATCCGGCTTGCAGCAACTCACGCATCAAGAAACCCATGCCGCCAGCTGCCGCAAAATGGTTCACATCGGCAGAACCGTTGGGGTAAATTTTGGTCAGCGACGGCACCACGGCTGCCAGATCTGAGAAGTCGTCCCAGTTGATCAAAACGCCTGCTGCGCGCGCCATGGCGACGAGGTGCATGGTGTGGTTGGTCGAGCCGCCGGTCGCCAGTAATCCGACAATGGCGTTGACTAAATTTTTGACGGATGCAACCTGCGCCAGCGTGATGCGCGTTGCGGTTGGTGTTTGTGCCATCGCAACCGCGCGCGCCGTCGCCTCGATGGTCAGGGCGCGTCGAAGGTCAGTACCCGGGTTGACGAATGATGAGCCGGGCAGGTGCAGACCCATGATTTCCATGAGCATCTGGTTCGAGTTGGCGGTACCGTAAAACGTGCAAGTGCCCGCGCCGTGGTAGGCGCCATCTTCTGCTTTGAGCAGGGCGTCGCGACCGACCAAGCCTTGCGCATACTGCTGTCGGATCTTGGCTTTCTCATCGTTGGGGAGGCCGGATGTCATCGGGCCTGCAGGCACGAATACAGTGGGCAGGTGGCCAAATTGAACCGCACCCATGAAGAGACCCGGGACAATTTTGTCGCACACGCCTAGGCACAAGGTCGCATCAAACACATTGTGCGAGAGGCCCACGGCCGTTGCCATTGCGATGACATCACGGGAAAACAGCGACAAGTCCATGCTGTCTGTTCCCTGCGTGACGCCGTCGCACATCGCGGGTGTGCCGCCCGCAACTTGTGCGGTAGCGCCAAACTGCCGCGCTGCCTCACGAATGATGTCGGGCGCTCGCTCGTAGGGCTGATGGGCCGACAGCATGTCGTTGTACGCGGTGATGATGCCGACGTTCGGTGCCACTTCCTGATGGAGCTTGAGCTTGTCATTGACCGGCATGGCCGCAAAGGCGTGGGCCATATTGGCGCAGCCCATACCCTTGCGTTGGGTGCCTGCTTGCATGGCGGCGGCCACGGTTTTTTCGTAGCGATCACGGCTATCTCGACTGCGCGTGGTGATGCGTTGGGTAACGGCATCAACCGTCGCATTGAGCGCGGGGATGTCGATGTGTGGGGTGTTGAGTGCGGTGGGATTCATTGCGCAAGTGCCTCGAGCAGGTGATTAGTCATGCAGCCAAACAGAAATTTTTGGCTGATCGCCACGGTGTCTAAGGACATGGGAAACGGGGTAGTTGTTGGTGGTGGCTTCCTTGGCGCCACGATAGACCGCGTGTTTATCAGCGCCTCCACCGATGGCGACACACACGGTGTCAGCGCCGAGGATGGCGGATAAATTGAGACTGATGCGCTCGTAAGGCGCTGTTTTAGGCGATACGTGCAAGCAGCCGGGGGGCGCCGTCAAATCAAGCCCTGCCTTGAGTTGCGGTGCAAAGGGAAATAAAGATGCGGTGTGTCCATCGGGGCCCATCCCCAAGATCACGACATCGATGCCGCCCAGGCCCTTGATGTCTGCCGTGGCACGAGCGGCTACCGCTTCGAGGTCAGGTGCGTCGTCCGCGTCATTCCAATCAATGAGAGGGTAGAAGGTCGCCGATTTCGCGTAGTTGCAAAGCAGATACTTCCGAACCAACGCCGCATTACTGTCGGCGTGGTTGTTGGGGACGCAGCGGTCATCCACCAATGTGACTTGAACGGCGTGCCATGGGAGGTCCTGCATGCTCAGCGCTTGAAACAGCGCGATCGGTGACTTCCCGCCGGAAACAGCCAAAACGGCCGATGTCTGGACGCTTAGCAGGCGGCGTAACGCCGCGCTGATATGGACCGCCAGTTCGGCGGCCATCGAAGCGGCGGAGGGTAAACGGTGTTCGGTTACAGCGCTCAACTCAGGACTCCTCGTACCACGTGAGGTTGGCGCGCGCCATCAAGGCGGATGAAGCGGCAGGACCCCATGTCCCTGCGTTGTAAGGGCGGGGTGCTTCGCCGGAGTTGGCCCACTCATTCAAGATCGGCTCGACCCAAACCCAGGCTGCCTCCAGCTCATCGCGTCGCATGAAGTGCGTGAGGCGTCCCTTGATGACGTCGATCAGCAGACGCTCATAGGCCTCTGCGCGGCGCTCACTGAAGGCGGATTGCAGGTCGAGGTTGAGGTTCACTTGGCGCATGTTCATGCCTGAACCGGGTTCCTTAGCCATCATCTGCAATTGGATGGATTCCTCCGGTTGCAGGGTGATGACCAAGCGGTTGGGCTTACTGTTGGCCGCACCCGAGAAGATAGAGAACGGCATGTCATCAAACTCGATGATGATTTCCGAACGGCGCTCCTGCATGCGCTTACCCGTACGCAAATAGAAGGGCACGTTGGCCCAACGGGCGTTATTGATATTTGCCTTGAGCGATACAAACGTCTCGGTGCGACTGCCTTTGGGTACGTTTTCTTCGGCCAAGTAGCCGGGTACCGGTTGGCCAGTCGATGAGCCCGCTTGGTACTGGCCTCGCACAGTGTCACGTTTGACGTCCGCTGCCGTCATGGGGCGAAGCGAACGCAATACCTTTAATTTCTCGTCACGAACGTCGTTCGGATCCAGCGATATCGGCGGCTCCATGGCCACGATGCACAGCAATTGCAACAGGTGGTTTTGCACCATGTCGCGCATGGCGCCGGTTTGGTCGTAGAAGCCTGCGCGGCTGCCCACACCCACCGTCTCGGCCACAGTGATTTGTACGCTGCGAATATTGGGGCCACGCCACAAAGGCTCCAGAATGGCGTTGCCAAAGCGCAGCACCATGAGGTTTTGCACCGTCTCTTTGCCGAGGTAATGATCGATCCGGTAGATCTGGCTTTCCTTGAAGTACTGTGCCACTTCATTGTTGATCGCCTGTGCAGAGGCCAAGTCGTGACCGAGCGGCTTTTCGAGGACGACACGGGTGCGGTCGTCAACCAGGTTGACGGCTGTTAAGTTGGCGCAGATTTGCGTGAAGAGGCTGGGCGCTGTGGCCAAATAGAACACGCGTTGCGCACCCGCTTGGCTGATGGCCGCCAGGTTGCTGTAGGCAGCCGCGTTGGTGACATCCACATTGGCGAAGTCCAGACGGCTGAGAAAGCTGTTCCACAACCCATCGGGGTTACTGGACTCGGTTAGCGCTTTTTCGATGAAGGGCTTTGCCTTTTCGTTGATAAAGGCGAGGTAGCCTTCACGCCCCCAGTCTTGACGTCCCACACCAATGATGCGTGTATCGGCGTCAAGCTTGTCGTGTTGGTGCGCACTGAACAGCGCAGGGATGAGCTTTCTAAACGCCAGATCGCCCGCACCTCCGAAGATGACAATGTCTAGGGGGCCATCGCTGGGGGTAACTGGTTGTTTGCTGTCAGGGCGCACGGTCAAACCTCGAATAAAGGGGTTGATTGGTTAACAAATCGTGGCTGACAGTGTAATTCAGTTACATGGTTTTTGGTTGTTTTGGTTACCAGTTGGTTACAAGTTTCCAGACGCCTGGGTGGCGTTACCCGCCCGCTTTCTAGCTGGGTATCAGGCCAGTGCCGCTTGGACTTCGGCTTGTGATGGGGGCTGGCAACCGGCCCGCGTGCAATTGATGGCTGCAGCCTGCATGGCCCAAGCCAAGGTCTTATCGACCCGGGTGTGCGCATCCGCTGGGTGCTTGGACCAGTCGGCCAGTGTGTTACCCCAGAATGTATCGCCGGCGCCAACCGTGTCCACGACCGTAACTTGTGGCACGGGTGCCTGCGCTGCTTGTCCATCGACTTGCAGGTAAGCACCGTTGCCGCCGAAGGTTAAAGCGATGCGTGAGGCATTTGGAAAATGCGTTGCCAAAGTCGCTGCATTGGCGAGACTGGCATCCGCGTAACCCAACAACTCGAGGTCCTCATCGCTGGCTTTGAGCCAGTCCGCGAGTTGCGCAATGGTGGCGACTGCGGCAACGTAGGCTGACAAATCCGCCGCCAGTTTGGGGCGCAAATTGACGTCGACGCTGATGGTCCAACCCAGTCGTTTAGCCATCTTGATCACTGCCAATGTTTTTTCGTGTTCAGGGGGCACCAACAGTAACGAGCCCGTGTGCAGGATCGCTGGTGGTTGTCCTTCCAGCCATTCAACGACGCTGTCAACGGTGTAACTGCGATCAGCGATGCCCTCCCGGTAGAAGCCGTAATTCGGCTGCCCATTGATGACTTGGACCACCGCCAATGATGTCGGTAAAGGGGTATCCGCTAAAACTGTTTTGACCCCATCACGCGCCAAAGTTGCCTTCAAGCCTTGCCCAAACGCATCGGTCGAGAAGGGGTTAATGAAGTGCGTCGGCGCGCCTTGCAGAGCGGCGGCACGTGCCAAGTTGTAGGGGCTTCCGCCTTGCAGTGGACGCAGGGTGCCATCCGCTTGCGAAATGCAGTCCATTAAGGCTTCACCGAGTACAAAAATGGCTGTGGTCATGTTTCGGAGGGGTATCGATTTAACGTTTGTTCAATTGGCCGCGCCGCAGCACGTCAATCCAAACGGCAATGATAACCACGGCGCCAATCGCCATCATCTGCTTGAATTGCGATATTTCGAGCAGGTTCATACCGTTACGAATCATGGTGATGAGGATGGCACCCAGCAAGCTGCCCCAGATGCTGCCACGGCCACCGAATAATGAGGTGCCACCCAAAATCACAGCGGCGATCGCATCAAGCTCAAACATTTGTGCCATCTTGCCGCTGCTGGAGTCCATGCGGCCCATCAAGACCAGTGCAGCCAAAGCACAAGACAGACCGCTGATGACATAGACGCCTAATTTGTAGCGGCGAATGTTGATACCCACTTGACGCGCGCCCATCTCGTTCGAGCCCATCGCGTAGACGTAACGCCCCAATTTGGTACTTGAAAGCACGAATGCCATCACTAAAAAGTAGACGGCGGTGATGATGATGGGCATTGGGATACCGAGGAATTCGCCGTAACCCATGGTGGGGAAGGGTTCTGGCAAGCCCGCCATGTCAAAGCCGCCGGTTGAGTCAAATGCAAGGCCGCGCCACAGCGTCAGGCCGCCCAGCGTGACGATGAATGCGGGGATGCCCACATAGGCCACCAAATAGCCGTTGAAAATGCCGATCGCTGCGCCGATTGCCAACGCTGCCAAAATTGCTAAGCTGGGATCGATGCCCAGTTTCACCATCATGTAGCCCGCGTAGGCGCCACACAACGCGGTGAGCGCGCCGACCGCCAAGTCAACGCCTCCAGTCAAGATGACGAAAGTCTGCCCCCCGGCTAATAGAGCAACAACCGAGGCCTGAACCAAGATGTTGCTCAGGTTACGGGTGCTTAAAAAGTACGGTGATGCAAATGACAGCAGCACAGCTAAGACCAAAACGGCGATCAGTGCGCCGTACCATTCTTGGCGTGTGATGTTTCTCATTGGGGACTCCTCGGGGTAGAAAACTAAATGGGGATGACAGGGCGTGCGCCTCTGGCTTTCCGATGACCGTGCGTTTTGACCGATCATGGGAAAGCCACCTGCGAGCAGGTGGCTTCTGCGAGGTGACCGTGGGACACCTCAACAGGCTGGGTCGAGTTACTTCTTCTTCATGAATTGCGCAACGCCAGAGTCCTTCGCGAACTTGTCAACGTTTGAAGGCAAGACCAAGAAGCTACCGGTGTCGATACGTGCGTCCACTTTCTTGCCGTTTGCAGCAGCGATGGCCGTCTCAACGCCAACGGCGCCGATCTTGGCCAACATTTGTGCGGCGTTGGCTTGTTGCCAGCCGTCTTTCATCATGTCCAAGCCACCGGGTGAACCGTCGAAACCGGCGATCTTGATGCTGCCAGCCTTATAGCCTTGTGACAGCATGGCTGCCTTGGCACCCAATGCGCCGCCGTCCCATGCGTTGGCAATGACCTTGGCGTTGGGGTTGGCACGTAATGCCGCCTCAACACCGTTTTGAGCCATGGTTTGGTCCCATGTGGTGGGGACTTCAACGACTTTCACACCTTTGACGTTCTGGTTCAAACCGTCCAAAAAGCCTTGCTTGCGCTCACGGCCGGTTGATTGACCTTGGTCGCCAGTCACGTAGATCACGGTGTCGCCTGACTTAACTTGTGAAGCCGTCCACTTGCCTTGAACATTGGCAGCCTTGATGTTGTCGGTTGCAACGTAGCTGGTGATGTCGGCGCCGGAGATGCCTGTGTCAACTGCGACCACAGGAATGCCAGCCTTCATCGCTTTGGTGATGGCGGGTGCAATACCGGCGCTGTCAACTGGGGCGATCGCGATCGCGTTGACTTTGCGGGTGATCATGTCTTCAACGATCGCCAATTGGCTGGACAGCGCGCCTTTTTCGGCGGCCAGCTGAATGAACTTTACCCCCGCCTTTTTGGCTGCGTCAGCGGCGCCGCCGTTGATCAGTGTCCAGCCTTCGTTGGTGTTGCCGTTGGTGATGTAGGCGATGGTGGTCTCAGCGTGGGCGACGGCCATGGCACCGCAAGCAGCGGCGGTCAGGGCCAAGCGGCCGAATGTGCGTTTGATACTCATTGAATGTTCTCCAGATATGTTTGCTTGTAGATCCCAACCAGGTGGTCGAGGGGTACAGCCTTAAAACGGGTGTCGCGGTCCGGTTGGACCGAAAACGGGGCCTATTTCTGGGCTGTTTTGGATTAAACACGAAAATTCGACTAAATAAACCTAGTAGTTTTACTAATACCGAGGAGAATCTTTTTCGGGCATCCTCGCCATCTATTGAGAACTAAATTCAAGGAACTACGTCCATGTCTGAGTCAACACCTGTGATTGCCGTCCAAGGCCTCACCAAGCATTACGGCGGCGTCAAAGCGCTAACGGATGCGGAATTTCGCCTAAACCCAGGTGAGCACGTCGCCATCGTGGGTGACAACGGCGCGGGTAAAAGTACCTTCGTCCGCCTGATTACAGGCGTCGAGCAGCCCTCCCGCGGCGATATCCTGATGGACGGCCAGCCCGTTGCATTTGACTCGCCCCTCGATGCCCGGGAGCAGGGGGTTGAGACCGTCTTTCAAAACCTGGCGCTCGCCGAAGATTTGGATGTGCCCGCCAACATCTTCATGGGGCGAGAGATCACGCGCCTGAATTTGGGGCCCCTGTCCATACTGAATCACCGTGCCATGCGCGCGCAATCTGTGGAGATGCTCAGTACCACCGGCGTGAAAATTCAAGATTTAAGCGAACCCATGCGCGGCATGTCAGGTGGTCAGCGTCAGTGTGTCGCCATTGCGCGAGCGGCGGGATTTGCGAAAAAGTTGATCATCCTTGACGAACCCACCGCAGCGCTGGGTGTGCAAGAGACGGCCCGAGTGGAAGAAATCATTCGCGGATTGAAGGCACGGGGCGTACCGCTGATCATCATCAGCCATAATCTGCGCCAAGTGTTCGATCTGGTCGACCGCATTTATGTGTTTCGTCAGGGCCGCATCATTTGCAGCCGCTTAAAGTCAGAGACCACACCCGAAGAAATCGTCGGCCTCATCACCGGTGCCATTGATCCGGCTTCATTGCCGCAAGCGGAAGCCACAACATGCTAAAAGGCATAGATCCTGTTCTCACCCCTGACCTGTTGCGTGCTTTGGCTGCAATGGGGCATAACGAGTGGGTCGCCCTGGTTGATAGCAATTTCACGGGCGAGCGACTGGCTAAAAACTGTACCTATATCCGCTTGTCAGGCGTCGATTTGGTGCGTGCCACACAAGCGGTTTTATCGGTCTTGCCATTAGCCGACGACGTTCCGACGCCGGTTGGGTACATGCACCACTGTGGTCAAGCACCGCAATTCCAAACACCCGTTCAAAAGGCAGCCATCGCTGTCGCTTTGACGCATGGCCTCGCATCAGAAGAGCCGCCAGAGACAGTCGCCACAGCACCCAATCTCGCCGCAGCCGGCAGGCCTGATGGCGGGACATGGGCACAGGCGATTGAGCGATTTGCTTTCTACCAACAAATGCCAGCCGTTTCAGTGATGATTCAGACGGGCGAGATGTCTCCCTATGGTAACGTTCTGCTTTGTAAGGGCCTGGTAAAAGCCGCATGAACGTTCACTGATGACCCCACCGAAAATAACTGTCGATCAACGCGCAGTCCGCGGCTCGAACCACTCGGGCATGCGCCAGTTCAATGAGCGGATCGTGCTGCAAGCGATTCGCCTCCATGGGCAAATCCCTAAAGCGGATCTCGCACGTGCCACCCAACTGTCGACACAGACAGTGGCCATCATTGTCAACCGTTTGATGGAGGATGGGCTGCTCATCAAGCAAGCTGCGATTCGTGGGCGCATTGGTCAACCCTCAATCCCACTGTCACTCAACCCCGATGGGGCGTTCGGCGTGGGTTTGCAGGTAGGACGTCGGAGCTTAGAGGTCCTGATTACCAACTTCGCCGGTGTGCCCATTTGGACGAAGGAGACCCGTTACGACTACCCGGATCCATCCGTGCTCACGGGGCAAATTGAGGCCAGCCTTAACGCAGCTCAGCAGTTTTTAGGAGATCGCTGGGCAGCCGTCGTGGGTATTGGGATTGCCGCGCCGCTCTCGATGCACCAATGGGTTGACATCATGGGGAGTCACGCCAGCGAGGGACTGTCGCGTTGGGTTGATTACGACTTGAAAGCGGCCGTGGCACAGCTCACAGACTTGCCGGTGGCGTTTGCGAAAGACACCATGGCGGCGTGTCTTGCTGAGCTGTATGAGGGGCATGGTCGAACGACACGCAGTTTCTTGTACGTCTTTGTTGGCACCTTTGTCGGTGGCGGATTGGTACTTGACGGTCAGCTGGTGGGCGGGCCCCGCGGTAACGCTGGTGCGATTGGATCGCTGCCGACTGCGATCGCACAGGATGCGATGCCGCATCAGTTACTTGAGGTCGCATCAGGTTGGCAGCTGGAACAGGCGCTGATGGCTGCAGGTCTATCGCCTGCGTTGGTCCATGACCATGAGGTGCTCACGCGTGCCCCCAATGAGCTGACTGATGCCTGGTTGTCCACCGCCAGTCGTGCACTGGCGATGACTGCGGCCAGCGCTGCTGCCTTCATGGATCTGGATGCAGTCATCATCGATGGCTCATTAGGGCGTCCTCTGATTGAAGCCCTGATCAAACGAACTGAGGCCAGTATGGCGACATACCGTTTTGACGGTATGCATCAACCGCAGTTGATGTCTGGCCAAGTGGGTCCGCACGCGCGCGCGATCGGCGGTTCACTGATCCCATTACACGGACAGTTTTTCCCCAACAAAGACGTGGTGTTGAAGCAGGATGCCGAATGAAGCTTTACATTGACTCCGCGGATGTTGCCAGTTGGCGCCTGCCGCTGGGTGCGCCCCGTGTGGCTGGCGTGACGACCAATCCCAGTTTGGTTAACCAAGCGGGCTTGTCTGTCGATCTTGCGGGCTATCGGTTGTTGATCAACGAGGTAGCGGCGCATAACTTCTCTGAGGTCATGTTGCAAGTACCTACCAGCGATGCGGCTGAAAACGCCCAGCTGGTGGCCACCCTCAACGAACAGGCGCAATCCTGCCAAGTCAAGCTCACGATCAAATTGCCGTGTGACCCGCGCTGGACTGAATCGATCGCAGCGGTCCAACAGCTGGGATTACCGATTTTGTTAACAGGCTTGTCGAACCCGCTGCAATTGCTCTGGGCCACAGAAAAGCGGGCCCAATGGGTAGCGCCCTATGTTGGACGATTGGATGCGGCGGGTCGCGATGTTTGGGCGCTGATGCGCGCCTGCGTGCAAGCGCAAGCGACCGGTCCCGGTTTGTTGGCGGCCAGTGTCAAATCAGCGGACGTCTTGGCGCAGTTGATGGGGTTGGGTGCCAGCGCCGTGACGCTGCGCCCTGATTTCATCGCCAGTTTGTGTACGGACATGGTTACTTTGAACGCGATCGCCCAGTTCGACGCCGATACCGAGGCGAGTTTGGCGAGCCGTTGAGCGGGCTAGCCCAGCGTTCGCTGCAGCAAGGCGATATTGCCTGACGCGATGTGTTGTAACGTCGCCTCAGCGTGGTCTGTCTTCCGATTCAACTTCGCTTGATCACCAATGGTTTCGCAAGCGGCTTGCAGTCAGCTTAAGCCCATTAGGCCCGCTGCGCCTTGCACCTTATGGGCTTGGGAAAAGATCGCATCCCAGTTGTTTTGCTGCAGATGCGTAATCAGTTGCGAAAGGTCAGAATCAGTGTTGCGTGCCAGCGTATCGATCATGCGCTTGTAGGCGTCGAGGCCCACCAGATAAACCATCTCATCAATAATCGATTGGGAGATCAGGTTACCGAGCTCTGGCGTCATGTTACTCATACGTCGGTTCCTTTCGCCTGTGCAGCGGCTCGGGCTTTGTCCTTTTTACTTGGCCGCTTACCTTTGATACCCCCGGTACCACCCCGCGCTGCGTCCGCGTCTGTTGGCGCAATTGACGCCGCTGCCGTACTGTGTACTGCCGGGGTGAAAGGGAACTCTGGCAGCAACTCGCGCGCAATGGTCAGGTTACAGCGTTTCTCGATTAGCTTGAAGTGAGGTGCGGTTTCGGGTGTTACAAAGCTGACGGCCACGCCAACTTGCCCACCGCGCGCAGTGCGTCCAATGCGGTGCGTGTAGTCAGCGGGGGAGCGAGGTAAGTCGTAATTCACCACCGCAGGCAGGTTTGCGATATCGATGCCACGGGCTGCGAGGTCGGTGGTGATCAACACGTCCCATCGGCCATCTTTGAAGTCTTGTAAACGTTCGGTACGTTGCCCCTGCGTGAGGCCTCCGTGAAAGGGCGTCGCATAGATTTTTTTTGCGTACAACTTATCAGCCAAATGCTCGGCGTTGTATTTCGAAGCGACAAATACCAATACCTGTGACCATCCGTTGGTCGATATCAAGTGGCGCAATGCACTGGTACGTTGGTCCGTGTTCAGCTGGATCACACGCTGGGTAATGGCGGGTTGCGGGTTGGTACTTTCAGCTAACGCGACATCGGTGGGCTGCTGGAGATGCGTCGACTTGAATGCCAGCAATGCCGGCGAATTCGTAGCCGATAGCAACCAAGTTTGTGGCTTGGTCTTGAGCGCGGTGATCACTTGCATGAACTCGTCGGCGAAGCTGCCATCCAGCAAGCGATCAGCCTCATCAACGATCAGGTGGGTGACGCCGTCAAGCTGCACCGCGTTTTTCGCTATCAAATCCAGTAAGCGACCTGGTGTCGCCACCAAAATATCAACGCCACCGCGCAGGCGGAGCATTTGCGGGTTAATCGATACCCCACCAAACACCGCCGCTGTTTTGGGTGCGCGGGCTTGTTGGGCGCGCATGGCACTCACCAAACCGTGCATGACCGCCGCGACTTGGGCTGCCAACTCGCGCGTGGGTACCAACACCAGTGCCCCACCGCGCTGGAGCCGCCCTTCACACCAGTGCTGGATGAGTGGCAGTGTGTAGGCCAGTGTTTTGCCCGAGCCCGTAGGCGCTTGTACGTGGCCATCGATACCCGACAGCATCGCGGGGATGGTTTGACGCTGCACCTCGGTGGCGACGGTGAAGTTGAGCCCTGCGACCGCGCTCTTTAAAGCGGGGTCAATTGGGAATGATGCAAAGGCCATAGGGTCCTTATTGAAACGAAGCCGCGACGGCCTCGGCAACTTTGATGCCGTCGACGCCCGCAGAAAGAATGCCACCCGCAAAGCCTGCCCCCTCACCGGCCGGAAAGAGACCGGCGGTGTTGGTGCTTTGGCCATCGGCGTTGCGCTGGATGCGCAGTGGTGAGGAGGTTCGGGTCTCGACCCCGGTCATCACCGCATCCGCCATGTCGAACCCTTTAATTTGTTTGCCAAACGCCGGTAAGGCTTCACGCATCGCGAGAACCGCGAAGCTGGGCAGGACATCAGACAGTTGGCCTAATTTCACACCGGGTTTGTAGCTGGGCAGCACAGAACCGAATTGTTGAGACGGGCGATCGGCCAAGAAATCACCCACCAGTTGCCCAGGCGCATGGTAATTGTGTCCGCCCACCTCAAAGGCGCGTCGCTCCAGGCGACGCTGAAGCACAATGGCTGCCAGCGGATGGGTTTCGCCCTTGGCCCGGCAGGCGCTGTCTTGAGCTGCCAGCTGGGGCCCCAAGGTGTCGCCAAAGGCCGCTTGCCAATCGGTCGCATCGTGTGGGGCGTCGTTGGCATCGATACCCACCACAATGCCAGCGTTCGCATTGCGCTCGTTGCGGGAATATTGGCTCATGCCGTTGGTCACGACATGACCGGGTTCAGAGGTGGCAGCGACGACTGTGCCGCCAGGGCACATGCAAAAACTGTAGACGGCGCGGCCATTCTGCGCATGGTGCACCAGCTTGTAATCAGCAGCACCGAGCAGATCGTTGCCCGCGTGTTTACCCCAGCGAGCCGCATCAATCACGCTCTGGGGGTGCTCAATGCGCACGCCAATCGAGAGGGGCTTGGCCTGCATGTCGACTCCTCTGGCATGCAACATGGCGAAGGTGTCGCGTGCACTGTGCCCAAGCGCGATGACGACCCGCTTGGCGGCGACAGTCCGGGTGGTTTGGGTGGCCAAGTCAGTGACGACCACGCCGGTGACCCGTTGTTGGTGGGGGCGCTGATCGGTACCCGCCTCGGCGGCGACCAACAGGTCGTCAACGCGTTGCCCAAAGTGAATGTCACCACCCAGTTTCAAGATGGTTTCACGCATGTGCTCTACCACTTTCACCAATTTGAAAGTGCCAATGTGTGGGTGCGCCATGTACATGATCTCAGGTGGCGCGCCAGCGACCACAAACTCTTGCATCACTTTTCGACCCAGGTGCCGGGGGTCTTTGATTTGGCTGTAAAGCTTCCCGTCTGAGAAAAGACCCGCGCCCCCTTCGCCAAATTGCACGTTACTTTCGGGGTTCAGAACCGATTTACGCCACAACATCCAAGTGTCTTTGGTGCGTTGGCGAACGGGCTGGCCTCGCTCAAAAACGATCGGTCGCAGGCCCATTTGCGCCAGCGCCAATGCGGTGAACAGACCGCAGGGGCCAAAGCCAATCACGATGGGGCGATCGATCTCGGCTGCAGGTGCAGGCACCGCTGGCGGACGCCACTCCGTGTCAGGCGTGGCCGCGATGTGTGGGTGCTTGGCGAAAGTGGCCAACAGTTGGGTGGCTAAGTCGGCGTCATGCAAATCAACATCCACGATGTAGACCGCCAATATGTCGGCCTTGCGGGCGTCAAAACTGCGCTTGTAAACGTGGAGGTGCGCGATGGCGGCAGGGTCAATTTGCAGCCGTTGACTTGCCAGTGCGGTGAGTGCTGCGATCGGGTGTGCGATTGGCGCGCGGTCGGCATCGGTTTCAGTTGGTGCGTCCGCGGCTCGGCGCTTATCGACGGGGACCTCGGCAAGGTCTAGTTTAAGTTCGGTGAGGCGCAAGCTGGGCATGGGTGTCCTGTGGGGGCTCGTTGTTATCAAGCAAAAGGAATAACGTATTATCCACGGGTGGAGCCAGCTAGGCCGTCGCTGGTGCATGGTGTCGAAAGACCGCACTGGAGGAACGTCCGGACTGCACAGGGAAGCGTAGGAGGTAACACCTCCGCACCGATCGCCGAAAGGTCTAAGGTGACGATTAGAGCAACAGAGACGAGCCGCTTAAGTGCGGGTGAAACGGGCAATCTCTACGCGCAGCAATACCAAATAGGCCAACCCGTGAGGCATTGCCTTGCAACTTGCGTCCCGCAGGTCGTTGGCGGGTAGGTAGCACCGAGCCGCTTGGGTAACCAGCGGCCCAGATGAATGACGGTCACGGTTGGGGAAACCCAGCTGCACAAAATCCGGCGTATCGGCTGGCTTCACACTTTTACATTGTTAGCGGCGCAAATCTGAAGAGCGTCATGAGATACAGCGAGCGAATGCCATGAGCCAAACCTATGTGTTGACCCTTTCTTGCCCTGACAAAGCGGGTATCGTGCATGCGGTATCGGGTCATCTGTTGGGTTGGGGAGGCAACATCGAAGAGGCCGCGCAGTACAACGACACGCATACCGGCCTGTTTTTTATGCGGGTGCAGTTTTCCTGCGGCAGCACGGGCATGGATGCGATGCGCGAAAGTCTCGCCACCTTCACACCTGCGTGGAACATGCAGGCTGCGCTGTTTGAAAAGGCGCACCGCATGCCAACCATTTTGATGGTGAGCAAGCAAGGACACTGTTTAAACGACTTGTTGTTCCGCTGGAAAAGCGGGCTGCTGGACATCGACTTGCGCGGCATCATCAGCAACCACCGCGACTTTTATCAATTGGCGGCGAGTTACAACGTCCCCTTCCATTACGTGCCGGTAACCAAAGAAACCAAAGCCGTGGCAGAGGCCAAGCAATTGGCCATCATCGAGGAGGCCGGCGCCGAATTGGTGGTGCTCGCGCGTTACATGCAGGTGCTATCCGACGCGATGTGCCGCGCCTTGAACGGCAAAGCCATCAACATCCACCACAGCTTCTTGCCCAGTTTCAAAGGGGCACGCCCCTATTACCAAGCCCACGATCGGGGCGTGAAGTTGATCGGTGCCACCGCCCACTACGTGACGGCAGATTTGGACGAGGGCCCCATCATTGAGCAAGACGTGGCGCGTGTTGATCACAGCATGAGTGTTGAGGCGTTCACCGCGATCGGACAAGACACCGAGAGCCAGGTTTTGGCCCGCGCCGTGAAATGGCACAGCGAGCACCGTGTCTTGTTGGACGGCCACCGTACGGTGGTGTTTCGCTAAACGTGTAAGGCCTGCGCGCAGGCCATTCCGACGGCAAAGCCGACCACCGCGCCCAACGCGGGTGACCAGTGCCCCCGCCACTTGGATTCGGGTGCAATGTCCTGAAACAACAGATACACCAAGCCGCCGGCACAGGCCGACATCACGCCCGCTGTGAGCGCTGGGTGGCTGTCAAGGACGGTAAAACCCAGCCACGTGACGGCCGGAACCAACACCGTCATGCTCATGAGCAGTTGCTGCGTTCGCTTGCCGCTGAGACCGCTCATGCGCAGTTCGCGATAGGCGTTGAAGCCTTCAGGTAAATTTTGCAAGCCCACAAACGTTGCGAGTAATAAACCGACTGATGGTGCGGTACTGAACAAGGCGCCCATTGCCAATGCCTCCGGTAACGCATCGAGCAGCATCGCTAAAAACTGCGCGTGCTGTCCGCCGCGTTTGGCCAGTAAGCGGTCGAGGCCGTAGAACACGATACCGCCGCACAAGAATGTGACCGCTAACCAGATGGGCGTCAGCCCCCGCATCGCGGCAGGTGTGAGCCCAAAGGCCACGGCAGATAACAGCAACCCGCCGCCAAATGCCGTCATCGCGTGCAGTGTGTAGGGGTTTGCATGTGGCTGGTCAAAGCCCGTCCAGCGGCAAATGGCACCACCAACCGCTGCCGCAAAACCCGCTGCCGCCGCGCTGAAGATCAATAAGCTGACAGCGGCCATTTCGGGTTAGCCAGCTGCTTCGGCGAGTTCTTTGAGGTGTTTAATGTGGGCCAGCATGGAGCGTTTGGCCAGCGGCCACAGGACCTGCGGTGTGTCCTGGTAAGCGTGGGCCACCCATTGATCCATATCGCCGTTGGGGTAGGCATCGAGCGCTGCCTTGACTTTGGCCTCGCGGTTCAGTCGGTGTGCTTTGAGTTTGTCAATCACGGTAGTTGCCTTATCCAGTACATGCCCGTGCGCGGGCAGTATGAAGTCGGCGCCGTGCGCGGTGCAGGCGGCTTTCAGTTTGTCGAGCGATGAGAGGTAGTCTCCCATGTGGCCATCATCGGGGTTGATGATGGTGGTACTGCCATTGAGGATGTGGTCGCCTGAGAAAAGTAAGCCGTCTTCCTCCAGTAACAGGCACACGTGGTTTTGCGTATGTCCGGGCGTGAACAGGACCTGCAGCGTGTGCGTGGTGTCGCCCGAGAGCACCCATCGATCGCCGTCATGGACCACACGATCGGGTGCGAAATGGCTATCGGGCCGTGCGTCGGGACCATGCGGCAACCCGCAGATGGGGGGCACTTGTCCCGTCAATGCGTTGCGGGTCACCGCCTGTAGGTCAGGCGCCCCCGGTGAGTGGTCTGGGTGCGAATGCGTACAGATGATGGCGCGCACGTCGCCAGCCGTCGCAGCCGCCAGTCGCGCCGTGTGCGCGGCGTCAATCGGACCGGGGTCAATGACGATGTAGCCCGTATCCGGGGTGCCTACGATGTAGGTGTTGGTGCCAGGGCCAGTCATCACGCCCGCGTTGGCACAGGTTAGACGCTGCACATTTTTGAGGAGCGGGACAGCCCGCTCGCTTTGCCAATCCAGTGCATGCAGTGTCTGACCGTCTGGGCAGACCAAGGCCAACTCGCCAAATGGTGGCTCATGATCCATGTAGCGAACCTCTCGTCCCTTCAAGGTTGCTGAACGGGGGCAGACCACGTAGAGCGGTTTTTCGTGGGCACAGGCGGCCAGTGCGTCATCTACAGCCTTAAACCTGCACAACTCTTGTAAGGTTTTAATTGTCGGATAAATGATGTTGAACTCGCCACGCTCATAGGCGGCTAATCCCTCTGCGGGTTGTATCCACACGGGCTCAAATTGCTCAGATTCATCTGCCACTGGGGTTTGATTGCTGGGCATGCGGGCCATTAAAAACGGCACGTCAAAGCGTTTACCGATATCCCTGTCGGTGATCCAGCGTGTGAAGCTGAACACGTGGTCAGCGCGCAGTGTGAATCCGGCGGCTTCACATTGGACATAAAAATCACCGTGTCGATCAAGCGATTGGATATCGCTGTCGGTTGCCCATTCGCCTGCTTTGGTGGCAAGCAAGATACCCAGTTCTTCAAAGCTCTCGCGAATTGCGGCCAGCGTGGCCGTGCGTAAGTCATCGGGCTGGGTGGGCCGAACCGACAGACCAGGCTCATCGGCAGGCCTGTTTTGATGCCGTTGGGCGTCAGCGAGGTCGATCCCGCCCCCTGGAAATACATAAGCCCCGGGTGCAAAGCTGGCGGTTGCCGAGCGTTTGGTCATCAGAACTTCTAGGCCATGGGCGCTGTCGCGTAACAGGATGACGGTGGCGGCCGCACGTGGAACGGCGGGCTCGCGGTACGGGTGGAGTTGCATGTTTTGGCGGGGCATGCCCGGTATTTTGCCGTTAAACGTTCAGGGTGGGTGTTGGCTAAGCGTCTCGTTGCCACCGATAATGGTGTCATGCGAATCAATTTCACAAAAATGCATGGCTTGGGCAACGACTTTGTGGTCTTGGATGAGACCCAGCAGTTGATTGGGTTGACACCCGCGCAGATCCGGTTTTTGGCCGATCGGCATTTTGGGGTCGGGGCGGATCAGGTCCTTTCCGTGCGTGCGCCGACCAGTGTCGATGTGGATTTCGCTTACGTGATTCACAACGCGGATGGCGAAACCGTGGAGCATTGTGGCAACGGCGCCCGTTGTTTCGTTCGCTACGTTCGCAGCAAAGGGTTGACGGACAAGCGCACCATTCGCGTGTCGGTTGCCAAAGGGCAGATTGAGCTGACCGAAGGTGACGACGGTCAGGTTCGCGTTGACATGGGCGAGCCTGTATTTGAGCCGGCGGAGGTGCCTTTTGACACTGAATCGCTGACGGCAGAGCCGTGTGGCGATTGGCACGCGTGGACACTGGACGCCTCGTTGCACGACGCCCCGGACAGCGCGCGTATGGGAACGGCGGTATGGCCTGCAGAAATGTCTTTAGGGGTACTTTCCATGGGTAACCCCCATGCTGTTCAGGTGGTCGGCGATGTGGACACTGCCCCCATTGACCTGTGGGGTCCGTGGGTTGAGCGCCACCCGCGCTTTCCCAACCGAGTCAATGCGGGTTTCATGCAAATCGTGTCTCGGGATCACATCAAGTTGCGGGTTTATGAGCGGGGTGCTGGTGAGACGCTGGCGTGCGGCACGGGCGCTTGTGCCGCCGTTGTGACCGGTATCCGCTGGGGTCTATTGAATGAGACGGTTTCGGTTGATACCCGCGGCGGCACCCTAACCGTTGCATGGGCCGGTTTGGGTCAGCCGGTTTGGATGACGGGGCCCGCGACTGCGGTGTTCGAGGGGGCCATTGATGTCCCCGACGCATGATCTAGACTACCGTTAACGATTTATTGATTACCGAACACCATGAGCGCCAATTCTTTACCGCCGATCACTGAAGACGACATCGCCGAGTACCTGACCAACACGCCTGATTTTTTTGAACGTCACAACGAAGTCCTCGCAACCGTCCAGCTGACCAGTCCGCACAGCCACCGGGCGATCAGTTTGCAAGAGCGTCAAGCCGAAATTTTGCGCGGCAAGGTGCGTGATCTCGAGTTGAAGGCGGCTCAGATGATCCGATACGGGCAAAGCAACGTGACGATCGCCGACAAATTACAGGACTGGACCTGCGCCTTGCTCACCGCACGTGATGCGGAGGCCTTGGTCGAGGTCGCCACAGCTCGGTTGGCCACCATTTATGACATACCACAGGTGGCCATTCGTCTTTGGGGCGTTGCGCCGACCTACGCCGATCGGCCTTATGCCGCAGGGGTTGAAAACGCCGTTAAAACCTACGCGGATGAGTTGACCGAAGCCTATTGCGGTGTGCGCCGCGAGTTGCCCCTTTTGAATTGGCTCGCTGATGGCGACAGCGTGAAATCCATGGCAGTGGTGCCGTTGCGTCAAAGTGCAGAGGCGCCGGTCTTCGGGTTGCTGCTGCTGGCCTCGGGCGATGAAAATCGCTTCACAGCCGATATGGGCACCTTGTTTTTGGAACGCATTAGCGCACAAGCTAGCGCCGCCTTGAGTCGGCTGCTGCCCTGAGTGACCTGACGCCAATGACTGCGCTCGCATTTGACCCAGTCATCCAACGGTACCTGGATCATGTGCGGTTCGAAAAGCGGCTGAGTGAGCGAACCCAAACCTTATACCGCGCCGACCTGTGCGACTTGCAAATTCGCGCGCAGGCGGCTGACGTCACGCTGCTTGCTGTGCAGCCAGCGCACGTTCGCCGCTGGGTGGGGGCACTTAACAGCGCAGGGCGTAACGGTCGTGGCATTGCCCGTGTGTTGTCCAGCTGGCGGGGCTTTTACAAGTGGCTGGGACAACAAGGTGCGGTCACCGCCAACCCCGTGATTGACGTGCGGGCGCCAAAAGCGGCTAAACCGCTTCCCAAGGCGCTGGCCGTGGATTCGGCGGTTCAGCTCGCGGATTACCGGCGCGACGATCCCACCGCGGACCCTTGTCTTGAAGCGCGGGATCGCGCTTTGGTTGAACTGCTCTATGGATGCGGCCTGCGGTTATCGGAGACCCTGGGCTTGGACACCACACCAAGCAAACAAGCCCGGGGCTGGGTAGACCTTGAGGCTGGCGAGGTACACGTGTTGGGTAAAGGCGCCAAGTGGCGCAGCGTACCAGTTGGCGAGGTGGCCTTGCGAGCTCTGCAGACTTGGCTGGCGGCGCGGGTCGGCTGGTTGACGCCCGTCGACCCACCGGTCACCGCGATTTTTGTGAACCGACAGGGGGGACGCTTGACCCCTCAGCACACGCGCGTGCGCTTGAGGCAACGTGGGGTGTTGGCAGGTGTGTCAACACCCATACATCCGCATATGTTGCGCCACTCTTTTGCCAGTCATTTATTACAGTCCAGCGGCGATTTGCGAGCCGTGCAAGAATTACTTGGCCACGCGAGTATCAGCACGACACAAATTTATACGCGTCTTGATTTTCAGCACTTGGCGCGCATTTATGATCAGGCTCACCCAAAGGCAAAAAAATCATCCTGATCGCTGTGGCCGTTATTGGGTATCTTCTTATTTTTTGTTCCTTAGGAGTCGCATATGACACGCTGGTTAAAGTCGCTGGGTTTTGCATTGGCTATCTTGGTCGGGGCCACTGCCCACGCTGCGGAGCCCATTAAGGTGGTTTACCACCTCAGTGATGGTGTTGAGCAGGCTGCACGCGCGATGCAAAACATCCGCAATCACCTCAACGCGGACCCGACCGCAAAGATCGCTGTGGTGGGGCATGGCAAAGGGATCGATTTCATGTTGGCCGATGCGAAGACCCCGAATGGCGGCGAGTTCGCCGCATTGATTTCTGGGCTTGCCGCGCAAAATGTCACGTTTTCTGCCTGCAACAACACCCTGGTGGGTCGGAAGATTGACCCTTCTCAACTCTTGCTCGAGACGCAGGTCGTGCCGTCGGGTGTAGCCGAAGTCGCTCGCCTTCAGGCACGGGAAGGCTACGTTTACCTGCGCCCCTGACCGGCGCGCTGAATCGGGCGACAGTGGGATGAATTAAACTGTCGCCCTCACTTTATTCGTTTACGCATCCATTACACGGGAAATTTATCGCATGGCACTCATACCCGCCACCATTTTGACCGGCTTCCTTGGCTCAGGCAAAACCACGCTGTTAAAGCGCGTGTTGGGTGAGGCGCATGGCCAAAAAATTGCCGTGATTGAAAACGAATTTGGTGAGGAAAACATTGACAACGAAATTCTGGTCAGTGATGTGACGGAGAACATCATCCAGATGAGTAACGGTTGCGTGTGTTGCACCATTCGTGAGGATTTGCGCACGACTCTGCAAGATCTGGCTGAGCGTCGCCGCAAAGGTGAGATCAGTTTTGACCGCGTGGTCATTGAAACCACGGGGCTGGCAGACCCCGGACCGGTTGCGCAGACGTTTTTCATGGACGACGAAGTCGCCGAGCAGTACCTGCTCGACGCCGTCTTGACGCTCGTCGACGCCAAACACGCGGCAGACCAGTTCAACGACCGTCAAGAGGCGCGCCGTCAGGTTGGTTTTGCGGATCAAATTTTCATTACCAAGGCAGATTTGGTCAGCGAGGCCGCCCTCGATGCGTTGACCCATCGGCTCAAGCACATGAACCCGCGGGCGCCGATTCGTGCGGTCAATTTTGGTGAGGTGCCGATCAAGTCGGTCTTCGATTTGCGGGGTTTCAACCTGAACGCAACGCTCGACATTGACCCCGAATTCTTGTCAGGAACGGGCCACGGCAAAAAGGCGGAAAAACACAGTCACGACCATGATCATGATCATGGTCACGATCATGACCACGTGCACGGCGAGCATTGCAATCACCCGTCACATGACCATGACCACGATCATGGGCATCACCACCACCATGACGATGACGTCAAGAGTTTCGTGTTCCGCTCAAGTCGGGCATTCGATCCCGCCAAGCTCGAGGAATTCTTGGGTGCCGTGGTGCAGATTTATGGTCCCAAGATGTTGCGTTACAAGGGCGTGCTGAATATGAAGGGCACTTCGCGGAAGGTGATTTTCCAAGGCGTCCATCAGCTCATGGGAAGCGACCTCGGACCCGAATGGGCGATGGGTGAGCAGCGTGAGAGCAAGATGGTGTTCATTGGCATCGATTTGCCCAAAGACATCCTGATTCAGGGTTTAAACCAGTCATTAATTTAGAGGAAAACCCCTAATTTCCGGGGTAAACGCGCTAATTGAAGCCATTTACGTTTTTAGCCGGCCAAAGCGGGTATAACATCGCCTGCGACAGTTTTGCGATAGACGACAAAGGAGACAATTAAAATGCCCGCTAAGAAGACGACAGCGCCAGCGAAAGCCAAGGCAAAAACCGTCGCGAAGGCGGCCGTCAAGGCCCCCGCCAAAAAGGTTGTGCCTGTAAAGGTTGTCCCCAAGCCGGCGGCCAAGTCCGTGTCTCCAAAAAAGCCAGCATCCAAGGCCAAGCCTGTTGTCGCGAAAAAGCCGGTGACGGCCAAGCCCGCTGCCAAGAAAGCCGTGGTGAAGCCAGCGACTGCCAAAAAACCTCCTGCAAAAAAGACCGTCGCCAGTAAATCTGCCGCAAGCAAAACGGTTGCCAAGGCCCCTGCAAAGAAGGCGCCTGTCAAAAAAGTAGCTGCCAAAAAAGCGGTCGATAAAAAGCCAGTTGCCACAAAGACGCCTGCAAAGAAGCCGGCACCCGCAAAGGTTGAAGCCAGTAAATCGAGCAAGCAGCCCGCCACCAAACCGGTTGCCAAGAAGCCTGCTGTAAAGGCAGCGCCAGCGAAAGCCGCGGCGCCCAAGACAGAAGCGAAACCAGTTAACCCGAAAGCCACCAAGCCTCAAGCTGTAGCGGCGGCACCCGGTGCGCCAGCGGCCGAGGTCAAAAAGCCTGGTCGCAAGCGAACCAATAACAAACCCATTGCGCCCAGCATGTCAGACGCGGACTTAACGCCCGCACATGCGCCTGACGCTGCAAAGGCCACTTTTATTCAAGATCACACCCCTGTCATGACTGTTACCGTTCCCGCGCCTATTAAAAAAGATCCCAAGCGCGCCAACAATTGGAAAACAAAAGCGCTTGCAGACCTCACCGATGAAGATATGTTGGCGATGCCAGACTCGGAGTACATGAATGATGTGCAAGTCGCCTTCTTCCGTGCCCGTTTGGTCGCGTTGAAAAATGACATGCTCGCCAATGCGGGCCAGACGACCGAAAATTTGCGTGAGGACACCGTAGTGGTACCCGATCCAGCTGATCGCGCAACCATCGAAGAAGAGCATGCACTCGAGTTGCGTACACGCGATCGTGAGCGCAAGCTGTTAAAGAAAATCCAGCAATCCATCATGGCGATTGACTCCGGTGAGTACGGGTTTTGTGATGAAACCGGTGAGCCGATCGGCGTGGGACGCCTTTTGGCGCGCCCCACCGCCAGCCTGTCCTTGGAAGCGCAACAGCGCCGTGAATTGAAGCAAAAGCTATACGGCGATTGAGGGTGTCAACCCCTTGTATCTAAAAGGCCGCTTCTGCGGCCTTTTTATTTTGATAAAAAAATACACCCTAATAATTCCTCATAAGTCACTTTTACTGCTATTCATAAGTTGTTCATTAATTTGAATTTTTTCTCTACGCTTATTTCAAAAAAGCCCATCTAAGTCATTGATTCCATTGAAAAAATAGTCGGATCTGCTTGCAAGCGACACATTTCCTGATAAAGTGTCAAAAAGTGCAATTAAGTGGTGAAAAGTGTTTTTTAGGAAAAGCTGACTGTGTTTCAAGGGGCCTCATCAATCAATCTCGACGCGAAAGGGCGGCTCTCTGTGCCGACCCGCTATCGCGACGTGCTCCAAGCGAGCGCGCAGGGATGTTTGACGATTACCAAACACCCGCACGGTTGTTTGATGGTTTTCCCTCGTCCTGAGTGGGAGGTCTTCCGGTCTCGCATTGCGGCACTGCCCATGCAGGCGCAGTGGTGGAAGCGAATTTTTCTCGGTAACGCCTCTGATGTTGAGATGGATGGCACCGCACGTGTCTTGGTTTCACCTGAGTTGCGCGCTGCTGCGGGTATTAACAAGTCGGTGATTCTGCTTGGCATGGGCAGTTATTTTGAGTTGTGGGATGCCGATACTTACGCTGCCAATGAAGCCGACGCCATGAAGGGTGATATGCCCGATGTCTTCAAAGACTTCTCGTTTTGAGGATTCCCGAGTGAGCGCTTCGACGACACCTTGGACACATGACACGGTCCTTTTGAAGGAGGCTGTGGAGGCGTTGGCGGTCAAGCCCTCAGGTGCCTACATTGACGCCACATTTGGTCGCGGCGGGCACGCCGCACTGATTCTCAAAACGCTCGGACCCAATGGACAGCTTCTGGGCGTTGACCGCGATCCCCAGGCCGTCGCACACGCGCAAACATGGACCGACGCCCGGTTTTCTATCCGTCACCAGGCCTTCCACACCATCTCCGATTTACCTGATGCGAGCATCGATGGCTTGTTGATGGATTTGGGCGTGAGTTCGCCGCAAATCGATGACCCAGGTCGTGGTTTTTCTTTTCGTCATGACGGACCTCTTGACATGCGCATGGACACCACACGTGGCCAGAGCGTTGCCGAGTGGCTGGCAGATGCAACCCCAGAATTCATTGCGGAGGTGATTCGTGACTATGGCGAAGAACGGTTTGCTGTACAGATTTCAAAGGCGATTGATCGTCGCCGACAGGAACGGGGCCCTTTTCGAACCACCCTTGAACTGGCCCAAGTCGTGGCTAGCGCGGTCAAAACCCGCGAGCCGGGCAAGGACCCTGCAACGCGGACATTTCAGGCTTTTCGGATTTTCATCAACGCCGAACTTGAAGAGTTACAGCAAGCGCTAGCAGCGAGTCTGCGTCTGCTGAAGCCAGGGGGTCGCTTGGTGGTCATCAGTTTTCATTCGCTCGAAGACCGGATTGTTAAACAGTTCATTGCCGCCCATTCGCGTGAGGTTGTTGACCGCCGCGCCTTGTTTGCCCCGGCTAAAGCGTTGCCTCTGAAGTCACTGGGCCGGGTCAAAGCCAGTGCCGCCGAGGTGGCGGGTAATCCGCGCTCACGCAGTGCGGTGATGCGTGTTGCTGAGCGTACAGAGGTGGCTTTGTGATTCGCGTCAACATCGCACTCGTTGTCGCGATCATGGGCACGGCTGTGGCTCTGATCAACACGCAATACGATTCCCGCCGCCTCTACAACGCGGTCGATCAAGAGAGCACGCGTGCACGCCAACTGAATATTGATTATGAGTCGCTGCGTGTCCAGCGCCGGGCCGAAGTTGCACCGGCCCGGGTGCAAGCCGTTGCCGTTACGCGATTAAAAATGCGGGCCCCCGATCCATCGATCACCGAGTACGTAAGCCACCCACAACCGGTGGCGCAACGACCATGAGACGGCGCGAAACCATCGCCTACAGCGCCAGCCCCTTGTTGGCATCGCGCACGCCGGTTTGGCGGAGTCGATTTATTTTGGCGGCTTTGGCCTTGGCGTTCCTGACATTAGCGGGGCGCGCAGTTTATGTCCAGGTGCTGGATAACGACTTCTTCCAGCGGCAAGGAGAGGCGCGGTTTGCACGCACCATCAAGCTACCACCGAGTCGTGGTCGGGTACTGGACCGCAATGGCCTTATTTTGGCCAGCAGCGTACCGGCCTATGGCATTTGGGCAGACGGCGCCAATCCGAAAGATCCTAATTTGGGCACGTTGGCCAAGTTACTCGATATGCCACGATCGGCCGTATTAGAGCGGGTTTCGAGATCTGCCGAGGGTTTTGTTTATCTCAAACGACAGGTCAGCGAAAGCACCCGCGAGCAAATCAGAGCCCTGAAGATCACAGGCATTTCTGACACCAAAGAATACAAACGCGAGTACCCCGAAGGTGAGGCGGCAGCCCACGTGGTTGGTTTTACCAATATCGAGAGTCAAGGCATAGAAGGCGTCGAGTTGGCTTTCAACGAGCAGTTGACTGGCTATGCCGGTTCGCGTCGTGTACTCAAAGACCGGATGGGTTCCATCATCGAGGACCTGCGCGACGTAGTGCCGCCGGTTAATGGTAAAGACGTCCAGTTGTCGATTGACAGCAAGGTTCAGTTCTTTGCCTTCGACCAATTACGCCAAGCCGTTCAAACCCACGATGCGGTAGGTGGCAGTGTGGTGGTTTTAGATATACACAGTGGCGAGATTTTGGCACTGGCGAATTACCCCAGCTACGACCCGAGTGACCGTCGCCGCTTAACGGGTGCCATGCTGCGCAACCAAGCCATTACCGATACCTTTGAGCCGGGTTCGACCATCAAGCCGTTCACGGTGAGTTTGGCCCTTGAGCGACGAAACGTTCGCCCGACCACGGTCTTTGACACCGCGCCGGGTTACATCATGGTGGGTCGTCACAAAATCAGCGACTCCTCGAAGCACGGCACTTTGTCAGTCAGTGAAATTATTCAAAAGTCCAGCAACGTGGGTACGGTGAAGATTGCCGATGGGTTGACAGCCAAGGCAATGTGGCAAAACTTGATTGATGTTGGCTTTGGACAAAAGCCTGACATCATTTTTCCAGGTGCAGCCACAGGGCGCCTGCGCGGATACGACACTTGGCGCGCATCTGAAAAAGCAACGCTGAGTTATGGCTATGGCCTGTCAACGTCACTTTTTCAACTTGCACGCGCCTACAGTGTGTTTGCCCGCGACGGTGACATGATTCCCACCACCATTTTGAAGCGCAGTGAGGTGACCAGCGGTACGCAGGTGTTCAGTGCACAAACGGCGTCGCAAATGCGCGCCATGCTGATGCTGGCAACCGGTGATGAAGGGACGGCACCACGGGCCCAGACATTGGGCTATTCCGTCGCGGGGAAGACGGGCACGGCACGCAAGATTGAGGGTAAGGGCTACTCCAATAAGAAGTACCGCGGCTTTTTCGTCGGATTCGCACCGGTTGAGGAGCCTCGCATCGTCGTCGCCGTGATGATCGATGAACCACGCAAGGGTGGTTTTTATGGCGGTACGGTGGCTGCGCCCGTGTTCAGCCGTACGGTACAAAACACCTTGCGTGTCTTGGGCGTCACGCCCGATCAATCGGTAAAACCGAATATCACTGCCGCGGGCGTGGAGGAGTCACTGTGAGTGATCACCAAGATCTCGCCCAGTGGTTGCGCGATTGTGGCGTGACGCGGTTAGACGCCGACAGTCGCCAGGTGACAGCGGGCAGTGCGTTTGTCGCGTGGCCCGGACACGCGCGCGACGCACGAGAGTTCGTCAGCCAGGCATTACAGGCTGGTGCAGTCGTCGCATTGGTCGAGGCGAATGATCTTGCCACCAGCTGTTTGCCAGCGGCGTTGCAGACAGATCCACGGGTACGTCCGGTTGCCGACCTAAAGCAGCAAGCGGGTGCCATCGCCAGTGCCTTTTTTGGCAACCCCAGCGAAGCGCTTGCGTTGGCGGCGGTCACCGGCACCAACGGCAAAACATCGGTGAGCTGGTGGTTAGCGCAAATGCAAACTGAACTCGGTATTGGTTGTGGTCTGGTTGGTACGTTGGGGATGGGTGCTTTGGACAACCTGTCCGAAACAGGCCTCACGACACCTGACCCCATTCGACTACAAGCCGGGTTGCGTGAGATGGTCGACGCGGGTTTACAGGCTTGCGCGATTGAGGCGTCTAGCATCGGAATCGTAGAGCATCGCCTCAGCGGCGTGACGATCCAGACCGCAATTTGGACCAATCTGTCGCAGGACCACTTGGATTACCACGGTGACATGGCCCGTTACGCCGACGCGAAAGCGCGTCTCTTCAGTTGGCCAGGTTTACGGCATGCGGTGATTAACCTCGATGATGACTATGGTCAGGACTTGGCGCAGCGCTTATCGGTCCGCGCCGACCTGGATCTCTGGACGGTCGGTATCGCCGACCACCCAAAAGTGGCGACTACCCAAGCCCGTTTATCAGCACGTGATGTCAAGCCAACCGCGCGCGGCACAGAATTCATGTTGGTCGAGGGGGAGCAACAGCACCAAGTTGATGCCCCCGTTGTTGGTTTGTTCAATGTTTCCAATTTGTTGTGCGCTGCGGCCACCTTGCGTGCACAGGGGATCGCTTTGGCTGATATCGCCACAGCGATGGCGGGTGTTGCAGGCGTACCGGGCCGATTAGAACGCGTCAACCTCGCACCGCAGGTCCCCGCTGTGTTCATCGATTACGCCCATACACCCGACGCGGTACAAAAGACACTCGAGGCTTTGGTGCCTATCACACAGGCACGGGGGGGCAAATTGTGGTGCGTTTTGGGATGTGGCGGCGACCGCGATAAGACAAAACGGGCCCCAATGGCGGTTGCGGCTTATGAGCGCAGTGACCACCTTGTGGTGACCAGCGACAATCCCCGCTCAGAAGAGCCAGTGGCCATCATTGATGACATGCTGGCTGGCCTTGAACAGAATGGCCTGACGGACAAACCAATCCACACCATCGTGCAACGCGAAACAGCGATTGCCACTACAGTGACCCGCGCAAATGCTGCGGATGTGGTGTTGATTGCCGGTAAAGGCCATGAGTCTTACCAAGAAATTGCAGGTGTCCGCTACCCGTTTTCGGACATGACTGTGGCACAGGCGGCGCTGGCGGCGCGTGAGCCAGCCTGGGTACACCCGCTGCAATGCCTTTCACAGCTCACATCAGCCCAACGCGTTGGCGACTGGACGGATCAGCTGGATCACGCGATGCGGGTTCACACCGATACCCGAACCCTTGCAGCAGGCGACTGCTTTGTTGCGTTGGTCGGCGAACGCTTTGATGCACATGCGTTTTTGCCGCAACTCAAAGCCGCCGGCGTCACCGTGGCACTCGCATCACACGGTCTTGCCGCGAACGGGCTGTCGGGTGTTGAGGTGCCGGATACCCGAGTTGCGTTGGGTGAATGGGCAGACCTTTGGCGTGAAAACTTCAGTGGTCCCGTGATTGCTGTGACCGGTAGCAATGGGAAGACGACCGTCACACAAATGCTGGCAAGCATCACCGCCGCAGCGCATGGTGAGGATGCGCTAGCGACACAGGGTAATTTAAACAACGATATCGGTGTGCCGCTGACGTTGTTGCGGTTGCGATCGCACCACCGCAGTGCAGTGGTCGAGTTGGGTATGAATCACCCGGGTGAGATCGCATACCTTGCGGCCATGACCCGACCCACTGTGGCGTTGGTGAACAATGCGCAGCGTGAACATCTCGAATTTATGGGGACGGTTGACGCAGTCGCTAAAGAAAATGGCAGCGTGTTTCAGTCGCTGTCTCCAGCGGGGGTCGCGGTCTACCCGCACGCCGATCACTATTCAGATTTGTGGCGACAGCAGGCTGGCGGCCGATCTGTTTTTACCTTCTCATGCACCGATAAGCAGGCAACGGTTTACGCCAGCGGTGATTGGCAGGGTGATGCATGGGCATTGGCCTTCGTAACCCCGGAAGGTGAATTTCAAGCGTCATTGGCTTTAGCGGGACAACACAATGTGAGCAATGCCGCAGCAGCGGTGGCTTGTGCGTTGGCTGCAGGTATTCATCCGGATCACATCACGGCGGGGTTGAATGCCTTCCGCGCGGTGAAGGGCCGGTCGCGTGCGGTTCAATTACGCGGCGATACAGCTGTTATCTCGCTGGTCGATGACACATACAACGCGAATCCTGATTCGATGCGCGCCGCAATTGACGTTTTGGCGAGCTTACCCAAGCCGCGCTGGTTGGTGATGGGAGACATGGGCGAGGTCGGCGCTCAAGGGCTTGCGTTCCATGAGGAAGCGCTGCGACACGCCGAGTCGCAAGCGATCGAGCGTATTGACGTGTCAGGTCAGTGGTGGCGGCAAGTCGTCGATGGGCAAAGTCGCGTCGCGGCACATTGGCATCCCGACGTGGAGGCCTTATCAGCGTTGGCGCCAGAAATCGCAGCGAGCTACCAAAGCGTGCTGGTCAAAGGGTCGCGTTTCATGCGGATGGAGCGTGTCGTCGAGGCGCTTGAGCGGGCATGGCCATCGCTGCTCAATCGCCCAGCGAGCAAACAAGAAAAAGAAGGAGCGCGACATGTTGCTTAGTTTGGCTGAATGGCTACAAACACTAATGCCGCAGTGGGGCTTTCTGCGCGTCTTCCAATACATTACCTTTCGCGCTGTGATGGCCGCATTGACGGCGCTTCTGATTGGATTGATTGCGGGACCGACTGTGATCCGCCATCTGACAGCTCTCAAAATTGGTCAGCCAGTTCGCGCTTACGCGATGCAAAGCCACTTGGTGAAATCGGGGACGCCCACCATGGGCGGTGTATTGGTTTTGATCGGTATCTTTAGCGCGACGCTGCTGTGGGCAGATTGGCATAACCGTTTTATTTGGATCGTGCTGATCGTCACGATGGCATTTGGTGCGATTGGTTGGGTAGACGACTGGCGCAAGGTCGTTGCCAAAGACCCCGAGGGTATGCGCTCACGCGAGAAGTACCTGTGGCAATCAGTGATTGGCTTGCTGGCCGCTTTGGCCTTGGCGTTTGCGATATCTGAAAACTCAAACGCACGGGTCTTTGAGTTGTTCATGGCGTGGGTGCGATCCGGGTTCACCATCGACTTACCGCCCACAGCAGACCTGTTGGTGCCTTTCGTCAAAACCATCAGTTACCCCTTGGGCGTGTTGGGTTTTGTGGTGTTGACCTACTTGGTGATCGTTGGATCCAGTAATGCGGTCAACCTGACAGATGGTCTGGACGGTCTCGCCATCATGCCGGTCATCATGGTCGGCTCTGCGTTGGGGGTATTCGCCTATGTGACGGGTAACGCGAATTTCTCGAAATATCTGAATCTACCCACCATCACTGGCGCGGGTGAGTTACTCATTTTCTGCGCAGCAATGGCAGGCGCAGGGCTGGCGTTCTTGTGGTTTAACACCCATCCCGCGCAGGTGTTTATGGGTGATGTCGGTGCATTGGCTCTGGGCGCTGCACTCGGGACGATCGCGGTCATTGTGCGGCAAGAAATTGTGTTGGCTGTGATGGGCGGCATCTTCGTTGTCGAAGCGCTTTCCGTGATGTTGCAAGTTTCGTATTTCAAATACACCAAACGCAAGTTTGGACAGGGACGTCGATTGCTACAAATGGCGCCGCTACACCACCACTTCGAGAAAAAGGGTTGGGCGGAAACCCAAGTGGTTGTTCGGTTTTGGATCATCACCATGCTGCTGTGCTTGGTGGGTTTATCAACTTTGAAGTTGCGATAAGAAGGCATCAGACACACAGTGACGGCTCCTAAACAAGTCTTGGTGGTGGGTATGGGCATCTCCGGCCTGGCGATGGCGCGATGGTGCGCGCGCGCCGGCGACCATGTCACCCTCATCGACACGCGTGAGGATGCCGCACGTCTTGCACAGGTGCAAGGTGAGTTACCAGCGGTTACCGTCATGCAAGGGCCACTGGATCGTGTGTTGGGGGCTGATGCCGCGTGGTCGGCGATCTACGTGAGCCCTGGTCTGAGCCCGGCGCATTTGTTGCCCGTGACCGCGTGGTCAGAGGCGCAGGGTTGTCTGATGGGCACCGAATTAGACCTGTTCGTCGAGGGCTTAAAAACGCACGAACCTGCCCCCGAGCTACCGCCTGAAATGGGCGAAGAAACGCCTACGGATAAGCCCAAACTCTATATCGATAAGGCCGCAAAGGACGATGACCCTGATGAAGCCGATGACGACCTTGATTCAGAAGCGATGGCTGTCGAAGGTGAGTTGGCTTCCGATGAGGCATTGCCACCGATTGCGCTAACCGCGCCTAAAAGCCGCGCGCCTCAGGTATTGGCAATCACCGGAACGAATGGCAAGACCACGGTCACCGCATTGACCCAGCATTTGTTGCGATGGTCGGGTATGCATGCGGTCGCCGCAGGAAACATCGGTACCGCCATGTTGGATGCGCTCATGAACTGCTTGGACAATGGCGAGTGGCCTGATGTGTGGGTCCTGGAGTTGTCGAGTTTTCAATTAGCTGGTAGCCAATCGTTTGCACCCACAGCCGCCACTATTTTGAATATTTCCCAAGACCACTTGGATTGGCATGGTGACATGGCGCATTACGTTGCCAGTAAACAGCGTATTTTTGGTGAGTTCACCCTGCGCGTGTTGAACCGTCAAGACCAGGTCGTGATGGCCAGTGAGCCACCGCTGCCGCCGACGCTCAAGCGAGGCGAAGCACCCAAGCCGTATGCACAGTGGCAAAGCTTTGGCGCTGATGCGCCAACCCGCCCCGGGGACTGGGGTTTGGAGTCCACGAATGGGTTGACATGGTTGGTACGCGCAGAAGCAGCTGACGTTGTCATTCGGCAGCCGAAAAAAGAGGCCCCACCAGTAGCGGTCTTCTCACAGCGTCTGATGCCTGCAGATGCGTTGCGCATTCGTGGGCAACACAATGCCTGTAACGCACTGGCTGCCTTGGCGCTGGCGACGGCAGCAGGGGGTAATCTGGCGCTCATGTTGCACGCCCTGCGGGAGTATCCCGGTGAGCCTCATCGCGTACAGCCCATCGCCATCTTGCAGGATGTTGAATACATCGACGATAGCAAAGGGACCAATGTAGGCGCCACATTAGCGGCCCTCAATGGATTGGGTGTTGAACGACCACTGGTGGTTATTTTGGGGGGCGATGGCAAGGGGCAAGATTTCGCTCCGTTGTGCGAACCGATCAAACGGTATGCGCGTGCGGTCGTATTGATTGGTAAAGATGCCGGCTTGATTCGACAGGCACTGTCTGGGACAGGTGTCGATTGCATGGATGCGGGTGACATGAGTGCGGCTGTTCAGGCCGCTGCACAAGTGGCGCGCACAGGGGATGTGGTTTTGTTATCGCCGGCCTGCGCCAGCTTGGATATGTACAAAAACTATGTCGCACGTGCAGCGGCGTTTACCGACGCGGTGCAAGCGTTGGCAGACCAACAGGGGGCTGTGCTCTCATGAATTGGCCTACCTGGTTCAAACGTCGCGAGGCGGTGGAGACACCCGAGCATATTCCCGTGCGCATCAATAGCCGGGACTTTGTGCGCACGCGCCCGCTGGAGGTCAGGGAGCACGGCTTTGATCAGCCCTTGCTTTGGGCAGTGGTCGGCCTGGTTTTATTTGGACTGGTGATGGTGTACTCCGCCACCATTGCCTTGCCTGACAGCCCACGCTTCGCAAACTACGCACCGCTGCATTTTGTCATTCGCCACACCGTAGCCATTTTTGTGGGCTTCATGTTTGCCTTGGTGGCCTTTCAGGTGCCCATGGCGGTCTGGGAGAAGCGTGCGCCTCAGGTCTTTGTATTGAGTTTGATCTTGCTGGGCTTGGTGTTGGTGCCATTCATTGGAAAAGACGTGAACGGTGCACACCGTTGGATCCCATTGGGATTCTTCACGTTTCAGCCATCGGAGTTGGCCAAGTTTGGCGTCGTCCTGTATGCCGCAAATTACATGGTCCGCAAGATGGACATGAAAGAAAATTTCTTCCGCGCTGTGGCACCGATTGCCGTGCTGATTGCCATCACGGGAGTGCTGTTGTTGTTGGAGCCTGATATGGGCGCCTTCATGGTGATCGTGGTGATCGCCATGGGAATTCTGTTCCTCGGTGGGGTCAACGCCAAGGTTTTCTTCCTATTGAGTTGCCTGCTCCTGTTGGCCTTCAGCGCAATGATTTGGTTGAGTGAGTGGCGTCGTGCCCGCATCTTTGCGTACCTCGACCCGTGGAGCGAAGAACATGCCTTGGGTAGCGGTTATCAGTTATCGCATTCACTGATCGCGTTTGGTCGTGGGGAGATATTCGGTGTGGGTCTCGGTGGGAGCGTTGAAAAACTGAGCTGGTTACCCGAGGCGCACACCGACTTTTTAATGGCTGTGATCGGTGAAGAGTTTGGTTTGGTGGGCGTCCTGATCATCATCACCGTTTTCATGTGGCTGACGCGGCGTATTTTGCAGATTGGTCGGCAGGCCATTGCGCTGGATCAGGTGTTCAGTGGTTTGGTCGCGCAGGGGATTGGCTTGTGGATTGGCTTCCAAACCTTCATTAACATTGGTGTGAATTTGGGCGCCCTACCAACCAAGGGTTTGACCCTGCCGCTCATGAGTTACGGCGGTTCTGCCATTTTGCTGAACCTCGTGGCCCTTGCCGTTGTTTTGCGCATAGACCACGAAAACCGACAGCTGATGCGGGGAGGGCGCCAATGAGCCAGCACCTGAAACCGCGCGCTTTGGTAATGGCTGGCGGCACTGGCGGTCATATTTTTCCTGGCCTTGCAGTCGCACAGGCGCTGCGCGATGGGCAGTGGGACGTTGCTTGGTTGGGCGCACCCAACAGCATGGAATCACGCATCATTCCACCTCATGGCTTCGCACTGCACACCCTGGCTTTTGGTGGTGTGCGTGGTAAGGGGCTCGTCACAAAGCTCCTCGCGCCATTGCGTTTGGTACGTGCAACGCTTGCCGCCCTGCAGGTGATGCGACGGCTTAAGCCAAACGTGGTCGTTGGTTTAGGGGGCTTCATCACGGTTCCGGGCGCTTTGGCGGCTTGGCTGTCGGGGCGGCCTGTGTTGTTGCATGAGCAAAATGCCATCGCGGGGTTATCGAATCGATTGATTGGTTTGATTGCCAAGCGCAAATTCGTGGCGTTTCCTAGCGCATTGTCGGGTGGTGAATGGATCGGTAACCCACTGCGTGCTGCATTTTTGCAAGCTTCCGATCCTGCTGAACGGTATGACCAGCGGACAGGTCCGCTCCGATTGCTGGTGCTCGGCGGCAGCCTCGGTGCGGCTGCGTTAAACGATCTGGTACCACAAGCGTTGGCGATGCTGCCCGCAGGTCACAAGCCCTTTGTTGTTCACCAGAGCGGCGAAAAACACCTCAGTGCGTTGCAAGCCAGTTATGCCGCGGCAGGTATTCGAGCGGAGGATGACGCCGCCGTCCAAGCCACACTGTGTGCCTTCATTGATGATGTCGCGGGTGCCATGCAGACCGCTGATTTGGTGATTTGCCGAGCCGGCGCCAGTACCGTGACCGAGGTCAGCGCGGTTGGCGTGGCTGCTTTATTCGTGCCATTCCCCCATGCGGTCGACGACCACCAAACAGCAAACGCGCAATTTTTGGTCTCGCAGGAGGCCGCTTGGCTTCGCCAGCAGCGTGAGTTCACTCCCCAACAATTGGCCGACTTTTTAATGCATTTGGATCGCGAACAACTCAAGGCCAGGGCCGTCAAAGCGCGGTCCTTAGCGAAGACGGGTGCCGTCGACGCGATGGTCACAGCCAGTGAGGCCTGTATCCCATCATGAAACACGTTATCAATCACATCCACTTTGTTGGCATTGGCGGTGCCGGTATGAGTGGCATTGCCGAGGTTTTGATCAACCTCGGCTATCGCGTAACCGGCAGCGATCTGAGCGACAGTCCAAGCGTTAAACGTTTGCGCAGTTTGGGTGCCACCGTCATGGTGGGTCATGCCGCGGACCACATCAGCGGAGCCGATGCGGTGGTGACGTCAACGGCTGTGCAAGCTGATAACCCTGAAGTCGTCGCCGCCCATGAAAAGCTCGTGCCAGTGGTGCCACGCGCGGTGATGCTGGCCGAGTTGATGCGGATGAAAAAAGGCATCGCCATCGCCGGTACGCACGGTAAGACGACAACGACCAGTTTGGTATCAAGCGTATTGGCCGCTGCTGATCTCGACCCCACGTTTGTGATTGGCGGGCGCCTCAACAGTGCGGGAGCGAACGCCAAGTTAGGTAGTGGCGAGTACATCGTGGTGGAGGCCGATGAGTCCGATGCGTCGTTTTTGAATTTGCTACCGATCCTCTCCGTGGTCACCAATATTGATGAAGATCACATGGACACCTACGGACATGATTTTGAAAATCTGAAGCAGGCGTTCATCGACTTCATGCACCGAATGCCGTTTTATGGCGCGGCTGTGGTGTGTGTAGACAGTGAAGCCGTGCGGTCCTTGTTGCCCCGGATTGCCCGCCCTGTGGTGACCTACGGGTTGGATGCTGACGCGCAAATTCGTGCGGTCAATGTTCGCGCTGTGGGTGGGCAAATGCATTTCACCGCACAGCGAAACCTACCTGAAAAGCGTCCCGACTTGTCAGTGGTGCTGAATTTGCCGGGTGAACACAATGTGCGTAATGCATTAGCGGCCATCGCTGTCGCCGATGAGATTGGCATTGCAGACGATGCGTTGTGTCAGGCCTTGGCAGACTTCAAAGGCGTTGGTCGTCGCTTCCAATCTTATGGCGATGTGAAATTGGCCCATGGCGGCTCGATCACAGTCATAGACGACTATGGTCATCACCCGGTTGAGATGGCGGCTACTTTGGCTGCGGCGCGTGGTGCATTTCCTGGTCGGCGCTTGGTACTTGCGTTTCAACCGCATCGCTATACGCGTACCCGCGACTGCTTCGAGGATTTTGTTGAAGTGATTGGTCGCGCAGATGCGGTCTTGATAACGGAGGTGTACGCCGCCGGCGAAGCGCCTTTGGTTGCAGCGGATGGACGCGCATTGATACGCGCACTCCGGGTGGCAGGCCAGGTTGAACCGTTGTTCGTCGCGCAATTAGAAGATATGGCCGACGCGGTGTTGAACCAAGCGCAACCCAATGATGTGTTGTTGTGCATGGGCGCCGGCAGCATTGCGGCGCTTGCCGGACAGGTGGCTGAAAAAGGAGGTGCCGCATGACGTGGCTGATTCCGGATGTGCAGTCCCTCGGACGTGTGGCCGTATTGATGGGCGGGCGCTCCGCCGAGCGCGAGATTTCGATCATGTCCGGCACCGGTGTATTGGCGGCGCTCAAAGCCAAGGGCGTCGATGCCCATTCATTTGACCCTGCGCATCAACCATTGTCTGAATTGACCGCACAGGGTTTTGACCGTTGCTTTATCTGCCTTCATGGTCGTTATGGCGAGGATGGAACGGTGCAGGGCGCCCTGGAATTGCTTGACCTGCCCTACACGGGGGCTGGTGTGCTGGCATCCAGTGTGGCTATGGACAAGGTGATGACCAAACGCATTTGGTCGGCGGAAGGGTTACCCACGCCGGCATGGCGCTTGGTCGACAGTGCGGAGGCCACTGAAGCGGCGTTCGAAGCGCTGGGCGCACCCACGATCGTCAAGCCTGCCCGCGAGGGGTCAACTATCGGTTTGAGCAAAGTTAAAAAAATAAGTGACTGCGCCGCAGCTTATCGATTGGCTGCACAGCACGACACTGAGGTTTTGTGCGAGCAGTTCATCAGCGGCGATGAGGTGACATGCCCTGTTTTGGGCACGGGCAAGGCCGCCGTGGCGCTGCCGATTATTTTGATCCGCGCGCCCAATGGCAATTACGACTACGAGAACAAGTATTTCAAAGACGATACGCAGTACCTCGTGCCATCTGGTTTGCCGGCTACTGAAGAAGCGAATATCAGCGAATTAGTCGTCCGTGCTTACCAAACGTTAGGGGTTCGCGCGTGGGGTCGTGTCGACGTCATGATCGATGCTGCGACGAGACAGCCTTATCTGTTAGAGATCAACACGGCCCCCGGCATGACAGGGCATTCGCTGGTCCCTATGTCTGCAAAAGCCGCAGGATTGGACTACGGCGACCTCTGTGTATGGCTGTTGGGGCAGGCTGCGCTTGATCACAGCGATACGAAGGTGGGTGGACACGCATGACTCAGACGCTCCTCATACCCATTGATATCCGGTTGATGCAGGCGCTGACGCGCCTGTTGATGGCTGGCTTGGTGTCAATGGGGGTGGGCGTTGTGGGGTGGTGGGGCTACCAGCACCCCGCTTGGTCGGTGAAGGAGATGGTGTTGGTGGGTGATGTTGCGCATCAGAGTGTGCCGGCGATCCGCTCGCAACTGGCGGGTCGTTTGCAAGGCAGCTTCATGAGTCTGGATGTGGTCAACATGCAGAGCTTGCTTCAAGAGATGCCTTGGGTGCGTCAAGCAGTCGTTCAGCGGGTGTTTCCCAACCGGTTGCGCATCACGATCAGTGAACACGAACCCCGTGCTTGGTGGGGTGAGATCGGGGCCCAGCGTTTGGTCAACAGCTATGGCGAACTGTTTGAAGCCAGTGCCGATGAGGCCGTTGCCAAAACCGATGAATGGGCTGTGTTGGATGGACCCGTTGAGCGCTCCCGCGATATCTATGCAATGTATGTGTCATTGGTGCCCTTGATGGCCCCGCTAGGTCAACAAATCGAATTCGTTCGCCTGACGCAGCAAGGCAGTTGGGATATGGCGTTGAGTGGCGGTACGGCAATCGCAATGGGCAATGGCGACCTGCGCGAGGTACTGAGCCGCGTGCAGGCTTTTGTTGCGTCGTTACCGCAGTTACGGGCACGTTACCCACAAAACATGCGGTCGGTTGATTTGCGTTATGGCAATGGTTACGCCATCCGTTTAGACGGTGTGACCACAGGGGGCAATGGAAAGTGACAGGCTTTAAAGAGAAACACTATGGCTAAAGAATACAAAGATCTCGTGGTGGGTCTGGACATCGGAACGTCCAAGATCATGGTGGTGGTTGCCGAGGTGCAACCCAGCGGCCAGTTGAAATTGGCGGGCTTTGGTATTGCCGAAAGCAGTGGCCTGAAGCGCGGTGTTGTCGTCAATATCGACGCCACGGTGCAGAGTATTCAGGCAGCGCTGAAAGAAGCCGAGTTCATGGCGGACTGCAAGATTACGCGGGTGTTCACGGGTATCACGGGCAGTCATATCCGTGGGATCAACTCCAGTGGCATGGTGGCGGTCAAGGATAAAGAGGTTTCGCCGTCGGATGTGGCGCGCGTCATCGAGACCGCGAGAGCCATCAATATCTCGACCGATCAACGCCTGTTATTGGTCGAGCCTCAAGAGTTCGTCATTGACAACCAAGACGTCAAAGAGCCGATTGGCATGAGCGGCATCCGCCTAGAGGCAAAAGTCCACATCGTGACGGGCGCTCAGAGCGCAGCAGAAAACATCATCAAGTGTGTACGACGCTGTGGCTTAGAAGTCGACCAGCTGATGCTCAATCCACTCGCATCCAGCGAAGCCGTTCTCACCGATGACGAGAAGGAATTGGGCGTCGCATTGGTCGATATCGGCGCAGGGACCACAGACGTGGCGATCTTCTCTGGCGGCGCGATACGCCACACCGCAGTGATTCCAATTGCCGGCGATCTCATTACCAACGATATCGCGATGGCGTTGCGCACACCCACCAAAGATGCTGAAGAAATCAAGGTGTTGAGTGGCTGCGCCAAACAGTTGCTGGCAGATCCCGATGCGCAAGTAGAGGTGCCCGGTTTGGGCGACCGCGCGCCACGCATGCTGAGCCGGCAGGCACTGGCTGGTGTGATTGAACCTCGGGTGGAGGAAATTTTCTCCTTGGTTCAACAGGTCATCCGTGATTCGGGTTTTGAAGAGGTCTTGTCCTCCGGCATTGTGCTGGCCGGCGGTAGCGCAGTGATGCCAGGAATGATTGAGCTCGGTGAGGACATCTTCCTCAAGCCGGTGCGCCGGGGTGTACCAAAGCACGCCAGCGCGCTGTCAGACATCGTTGCGCATCCCCGAGCAGCCACTGTGATGGGGCTGCTGGAGGAGGCACGTCTTGCCCGTTTACGTGGTCACACTGTGGCGCAAAAAGCGAGCTCTATGCAATCCGCCTTTAGTCGGATCAAAGATTGGTTTACGGGGGTATTTTGATGCATCACATTTTGAGCCCTTGTCTGCGTGGCCACGCTCGTTTGCGACCACTGGGATTTTCGTCAAGCCCGCCTTACCAAGGCCTAGATCCCGGCGTGACGCGCACCAGACAGCGAAGGCGATGGCGACCGTGACCCTCGCCACACCGCGAACCGATTTAAATTTTTTAAGTGTTTTTCTAGGAGTTAGTTATGACCATCGACATGATTGAAGTTGAAGAGTTCAACCAAGGTACCCGTATTAAAGTGATTGGCGTGGGCGGCGGCGGCGGTAATGCAGTGGCACACATGATCGCCTCGGGCGTTAGCGGTGTGGAGTTCGTTTGCGCCAATACCGACGCACAGGCTTTGAACCAAAGTGCCTCACACAAGCTGATTCAACTGGGTGCGACGGGCTTGGGCGCGGGCAGTAAACCAGAAAAAGGTCGTGAAGCTGCGGAAATGGCAATCGATGAAATCCGTGAAGCGATCGCCGACTCACACATGTTGTTCATCACCGCAGGCATGGGCGGCGGTACCGGCACCGGCGCGGCCCCTGTGATCGCGCGTGTGGCGAAGGAGATGGGTGTTTTGACGGTTGGCGTGGTGACTAAGCCATTCGACTTCGAAGGTCAGAAGCGCATGTCCAACGCAGACAGTGGACTAACCGAGTTAGAAGCCAATGTTGATTCATTGATCGTGGTCTTGAACGATAAGCTGTTGGAAGTCTATGGCGACGACATCACCCAAGAAGAAGCGTTTGGTCATGCCAACGACGTGTTGAAGAATGCGGTGGGCGGTATCGCCGAAATTATCAATGTGCCCGGTCATGTGAACGTCGACTTTGAGGACGTTCGCACCGTGATGGGTGAACCCGGCAAAGCGATGATGGGAACGGCGTCTGCGAGCGGTCCTGATCGGGCTCGCTTAGCCGCTGAGCAAGCGGTGGCGTGTCCATTGTTGGAAGGTATCGACCTGTCGGGCGCCCGCGGTGTGCTCGTTCTCATCAGCGCCGCAAAGGGTTCGCTGAAGTTGAAGGAATCGAGCTTGGCTATGGAAACCATTCGCGCCTACGCATCACCTGACGCCCATGTGATTTACGGTACGGCTTACGACGACAGCCTGGGAGATGAAATCCGTGTCACCGTCGTGGCCACCGGCTTAGCACGTGCCGCGGGCCGTCGCCAAAGCCCCCCCCTGACCGTTCTGCGTACCGGAACTGACAACATGCCCGTCAATGCCAATGGGGCAGATGGCAATGGGGCCTCGCAAGGTGCCTACGCTGGCTTGCCAACAAACGCGCCTCGCGTTTGGCATAACGTAAGGACTCAAGCGAGTGAGCGCGTGAATGCCTTGTCATCAGGCGGGATGGAAGACTTTGAGATTCCTGCTTTCTTGCGCAAGCAAGCAGACTGAGGCAAGGTTAATCCGCGACCGATAAAATAGCCGCGTATGTTGCAGCAAAGAACCCTCAAATCACTGACCCGCGCCACAGGTGTTGGTCTGCACAGTGGAGCGCGCGTCGAGTTGACGTTGCGTCCCGCCGCAGCCGACACCGGCGTGGTGTTCAGGCGGGTTGATTTGCCGCAACCCGTCGATATTCCTGTCAGTGCGGAGGCTGTAACCGATACGCGTCTCGCCTCGACGATCTCGAAAGATGGGGCAAAAGTCCTCACAGTCGAACACCTCATGTCTGCGTTAGCTGGCCTGGGAATTGACAACTGTTACGTCGATATTTCTGCTGAAGAGGTACCGATCCTCGATGGCTCATCGGCCTCGTTCGTTTACTTGCTCCAAAGCGCCGGAGTGGTCCTGCAGCCGGCGCCCAAGCGGTTCATCCGCGTACTCAAGCCCATCGAGGTCCGCGAGGGTGAAGGGCGTAACCTTAAGTGGGCGCGACTGGAGCCCTACCATGGGTATAAGTTGGGGTTCGAAATTGAGTTTTCGCACCCGGCTGTTAATGCGACTGGCCAACGAGTGACCTTTGACTACGGGACGCACGAATATGCCCGTGACATTGCAAGAGCGCGTACCTTCGGTTTCACGCGTGATGTCGAGATGATGCGCGCCAACGGCTTGGCGCTCGGTGGCGGTCTGGATAACGCAATCGTCATGGACGACGTCAAAGTTTTGAATGCCGATGGCCTGCGTTTTAATGACGAGTTTGTGAAGCACAAAATTTTGGATGCGATGGGGGATCTGTACTTGTTGGGCAAACCAATGTTGGCCAGCTATACCGCCTACCGTTCAGGTCATGCGATGAACAACCAACTTTTGCGCGCCTTGTTGGCGCAGCCAGAAGCATTTGAAGTCGTGAGTTTTGAGGACGAATCAGAAGCACCAACTGGTTTTGCAAAGCCCTTACTGGCATGGTGAACCTGAAAGCCTTCGGATGTTAATTGCACGCCTGTTGATATTCGCCACGCTCGGGATCGCGCTCATCGCGCTGGTCATCTACATGCGTACTGGCGATGTTCGCTACAAGCGGTTGGCGGTGGTTTTGATTAAGTGGACTATTTTTGCCGCACTCGGTTTCTTTGCCGTACTGATTGGTCTCAATCTATCTGATGCCCCCGGATAGGGCGCATTGACGCAAGAGGGTCGGGTCAGTAGTGGCGCCCGTCCTTGAATGCCGCACTTTTACGCGCTTGGGTCGTCGTGACGCGATTGAGCGCTGCGGTTGTTTTTGAGACTTGCGCGTGCATGATGGCTAACCCCAACGCGTCAGCGGCATCAGTTCCTGGGAGACCGGGTAGATTCAATTGACGCATCACCATTTCCTGGACCTGTGATTTGGCGGCCTTGCCGTATCCGACGATGGCTTTTTTCATTTGAAGCGCGGTGTATTCGCTCACGGATAAATCACAAGAGACCAAAGCCGTGAGACAGGCGCCACGGGCTTGTCCCAGCATGAGCGTCGCCTGCGGGTTGACGTTCACAAACACAATTTCAACCGATGCCACCTGCGGTTGATAGGTGGCAACCACCTCATTGATGCCGTCAAACAATATCTTCAGTCGCGCCGGCAATAACTGGCTGGCGGCGCCCGTTTTGATCGTGCCACTTGCGACATAGTGCAAGGCCGACCCCTGCACATCAATCACACCAAAGCCTGTGCACTGTAAACCGGGGTCAATGCCTAATATACGCATGGCTATTTTTTGTCACTTGTTGTGGCGCGTTTCGGTAGTTGCACCATCCGCATGCGCGCTTCGATGGTATTCGTACGTTGCAGCAGATAGCCTGAATTGGGCCGGTCCTCGAAGAAACGCGGGTTGGGCAGCATGACCGCGAGTTTAGCCGCTTCGCGTGAACTCAGTCGAGCGGCTGGTTTGCCAAAATAGTGTCGACTTGCGGCTTCGGCACCAAAGACGCCCTCTCCCCACTCCACGCTATTGAGGTAAATGGTGAGGATGCGTGATTTGGATAAAAAAGTCTCCAATGCAAACGTCAAAATCAGCTCCTGCCCCTTTCGAAACAGGGTCCGCTCACCCGACAGGAGCAGGTTTTTTGCGAGCTGCTGGGTAATGGTTGAGCCGCCAACGACCTTGGGCGATCGTTTCTTTTGATTGGCCTTTGCAGCGCGCGCTTCTGCGCGCGCTTGCGCACGACTGTTGCGTTCCCAAGCGGTTTGAATGGCACCCCAGTCAACGCCACCGTGCTCAAAGAATTGATCGTCTTCCGATGCAATCACAGCGCGGCGCAGGTTGTCCGAGATGGCGCGATCGTCAACCCATTGTTGCTTCCATTTGATCGGGAGCCCTTGGTCGCCGATGAGCTTGAGCGCTTGGGTTCGCTGCAGGCTGGTGGAGGTGGGATCTATCCAAATCATGACTGCAATTCGGCCGATCGCCAGACACTGGGCGACCCCAAGCGCGATGGCCAGCCAAAGCACCCATACGCCCAAGCGGTGGGTGAAGCGGGGGTGCCCAGATCGTTTAAGGCTTCGGGTCGCCATGGTATTGCGTTGGGTGTGAGGCCGTGGTGTTTAGCGTGGGGCCTGCAGGGTCGCGCTCACGGTTTGATCCTGAAGGAAGTTAAATTGTGTCACGACCGTTAGTTCATCCGCGACCGCTTTCAGCGCTTTGTCAAATGGCAGAAATTGCATGGCGGACACCAAATTGACCGAGTGCTGATTCAATGCCTGTATGGGGGAGGGGGACAACACATTCGTGGACAATACGCGCCCTTCTCGGTTCACGGTGATTGCCACAATCAAATCGCCGTAGAGGCGTTGCCCGTTTTGTGTGGGGAATGACTGGGTACCCTTTGCCTCAATACGCTCGCGCATGTCGTCAAAGTAGCGTGCGTACACGGCGGCTTTGGTTGCTGGGCTGATGAAGCGGCGTTTGGGCCGCTGATTGCTCTCAAAAATGGCGCTTTCAAGCTTTGCAATATGGTCAAGCATTTGTAAGCGCGTCGCACGCGCGTCATCAAGCCCCACTTCGCCGTTGGTGCCTGAGGATGACGCTGACTGGCGCAATGGCGTGGCCATTAAGCTTTGCTTGAGGCTCGTGAGCAGTTGCTGCTCTTGGACTTGCAGGCGGGCCAGTACCGCATCGGGCGTGGGGTCGATAGCGTTAGCTGCACGCCCCTTTGTGTTTGCGTTTTGCCCTGTTTGTTTTCGGTCAGCCGGCAAGTCGGGCGAGGTCGCGATGCCCTGACTGGCCTCGCCACCGCCCGCCAAGTTGACCTGCGCCACGGCCTGTGCCTCGGTCGGTATCTCCTCGCTCTTGGCATTGACCAAAACAACCTCAAGCCCTTGATTTTCTATGTCGCGTGCGCGGTTATCGATTGGGGTGTCTGCAATTAACAGAACACTCGCATGCAACGCTGTCGAGATGAGGAGACCGTTGGACAGACGCATAGCAAGTGATCAGTCAACCCTGACTTACTTGAGGTGACGGCGCATCGTCCAAATCAACGGCCACGGTAACACGCAGTGCCGGAGCTTCGCCTTCATCGACGTCTTCGAAGAGGTCGGTGCCTGAGTCATCCACGTCAAGCCGTTCGACGACGGTGCCGACAATGTCTAGGGCCATCAAGTCAGGGGCAGACAGTGTGACCCGGACATGGGCACCGCGTGGCAAACCGGAGGTTCCGACCACGTTTAGAACCAACGGGAGTTCGTCTGCTCGAACCAAGTCGTCTTTGATGAGTGTGGCGGTAACCTCAGTCACCTGGTTTTGCAAAACGTATTGCAAAGTCCAGTAGCGCTCCATTGCGTTTTGGAACTGGTTGTACGCACTGTAGTTCGCCTCGAATCCGCTGATGATGGCAAACAGTTGCGCGTCCTTGGGCTTGAACGGGGCCACCAGCGCAGCCGTTGGCCCGTTGTTGACGCATGCGATGAGTTGCCACTGGTTAACCAAGTCTGCGTAGCGTCGCAGCGGCGATGTGCTCCATGCATACGCGGGTACACCGATGCCTGCATGGGGAGCCACTTTGGTGCCCATGCGCACCTTGTTACCGGGTGCCAAACTGGCCTGCGATCGGTAGATCCCTGGGACGCCCATCTGCCCAAGCCATTGGCCCCATGTGCTGTTCGCCACAATCATGGCCTCAGCCACGATGAGGTCCAGTGCTGATCCGCGGGGACGCACCCCAATTCGCACGACTTCATCACCCGTTGGGAAGTCATCAGGACTGCCCGGCTTATTCAATTTGAAGGTGTAATCTGGGCGGTTGAAATTTTCGGGCTTACCCCGAACGACTTCACGTTGCGCCTTGAGGTGTTTGGCGAGCTGGTTCAGCCAACGCAGTTCGCTACCCCAGTTGGGTTGACTGGTGGGGGCGGGATCATCAAAGTAGGCATCGTTAAAGACATCACCCAATTGATCATGACGCAAGTTTTCCGCAATCGTGACCCGCTCCAGCTTGGTCACGGTGTTCAGGATGCTCAAATCGTTGGCGTCAAATTCCACGTAAAGCGACAGAGCGGGACAGTCTTGGCCGGCGGCGAGCGTGTACTGATTGACCACCGAGTCGGGCAGCATGGTGATCTTGTAGCCAGGCATATACACGGTGGACATCCGCGCGCGCGCCAACTGCTCGGTCGGGTCATCCGGTTGGATGGCTAAACCGGGCGCGGCGATATGGATGCCCAAGGTGATGACGGGCGTACCCAAGCCTTGCACAGACAGTGCATCGTCAATTTCGGTGGTGCTGGAATCATCGATTGAAAAGGCTTTGACGCCAGCCAATGGCAGTTTGGTGGCATCAATGGCGGGGGCATTCAACGCAGGAAATGCAATACCCTTTGGAAATTGGTCGAACAAAAAACGC